>PVBE010609470.1_pt1 | contig 23020 bp, 31 predicted proteins | sample 1631181 | NCBI WGS metagenome assembly PVBE01 (sample SAMN08397723, study PRJNA350692) | Marine metagenome, whole genome shotgun sequencing project. | isolation source: water | place: Pacific Ocean | collected 2012-04 | reverse complement strand
TTGTTATATAAGGCAATCATTCCAGTTGCTTACTTTCGATGCCCGCCTGGAACAGAATGTACGAAAACCACTATTATCGCGCTTTAAGAGCGGTTCTGCTTTTTCATTGGCACCCGGGTAATTATAGAGCATCGCCGGATTGTTCTGGCCAGTTTCTACGTCAGGCAACATGGATTTTCTGGCTCTATGTATCTTGGCCCCTTCGCATCTCATTAATCCCCTGATTGTCTCGCGACTCTTTGTTTCTATGCAGATCATGGAGGACGGCCACGGCGGTGGTGGGATTGGTTGCGAAGGGGATCTGGTAGACATCACATAACCGTCCCAGCGCATCAATATCGGCATGGTGTGGATGTGCCGAAAGCGGATCACGAAAGAAGATGACCACGAGAATGGTGTCGGTGGAGATCATGTTCCCGATGGCCTGATCCCCTCCCAGCGGCCCCGACTTCACCTTCCGCGATAGAACCACGCCAGTTTCAGCATGGAGTAATTGTCCGGTGGTCCCGGTTGCCACAAGCGGAAATTGATCGACCAGCGCCTGGTGTTCCTCCACAAATGCAATCAGGGATGGCTTCATGCTGTCGTGAATAAAATTAATGACAATCAGCTACAATAAAATCATCCCCCAATAAGTCAATAGGCCTTGATAATGGTTTGCAAAACGTCATCAATATAAATAAGATCTCGGTAAATCTGATCTGATTTTTTAAACAAACGAGGAGTTTTACCATCTAAAATTTGATGTCCAAGTTGGATTACCATAGATGATGTATTGCCCTTGTAATACTCTCTTGGTCCATAGACATTAAAAAATCTTAATCCAACTATTGTCAAATCTGGGTTTTCCTTTGAATACCTAATTGCAATCTGATCCATAATGTATTTACTGTATCCATAAGGGTTTTCAGGGCTCTCTTTACCTACGGTTTGTGGTGAAGGTAGATTGCCATAAGTAGCTGCAGAACTTGCATAAACCATCACAGCTCTGTCTTTTTTTGCTATTGCCAATAAATCATAAAATGAATTTACATTTGTTTTCATTATTATTACTTGGTTATAAGCACGAGTGTCTGAAATTGCTGCTTGATGAAATATGTAGTCAAATTTATAATCACCTAATAATAATAAGTCTGCTTGATTATTGATGTGTCCACAGATGATGTCACTCCTAAAACCAATCAGGTTTTTGTAATGTCCAAAGCTTTTTAGATTGCCATCAGGAAAAATTTCATTACTTCTAAAACAGTCAAATACAATGACTTTTTAATTTGTAAAGTTTTCTTAAAAATATAAAGCAAGGTTGCTACCGATAAAACCGGCACCACCAGTAATCAGAATGGTTTTGTTGTTGAAATCAATATTGTTATACATCATAGTTTATTTAATTTTCCTAATTATAGAGCATAATTATGGAACACAAAATGAGAAGAAACCACAAGCAATTGATTTAATACATATTTATTAATAAATAAAGTATGTTCATTAGTTGAACAATAACAATATTGATGATATCATAATCCTTTAAAAGACCTTCTTTTGTATAAATATTCTTGTACAAAGTGGCGGTAGCTTGCCTAATTTTATTACTTACAATTATTTTTTTGGCACCTAAATGAATCAAAAAGATATTCGTCTTGATCTGCTTCGCAAGATAGAACTAAATCCTGAATACACTCAAAGAGAGCTCTCCAAAGAGATGGGGGTGAGTCTTGGTAAGGTAAATTACTACATAAAAAAACTGGCTGAGAAAGGCTGGATAAAGCTAACAAGCTTTAAAACTTATATATCAAAATATGATATTAAGGAATAGCAAGATTCTATTTTAGAATTTGTTAATGATTATGATAGCGGCTATATTTCTCTCAATAAAGAAGACCCTATTTCATATCTATTCCGAGATGAAAAGTTGAATTTATTTAATGAAGTATTGACAAAAAATGTTTTGGAAAGGGAAAAGGCATTTTATAGGACATTTGATAAAGTTGAAAAGAAAGGCTTTGTAGACAAAATATTAGAAAATAATATTGAATATGATTTCATTTTCTTTGATTGTGGGGAGCTTTCATCTCTAGTAGAGTGGGTTTTATTGGAAAACCAAATAAAAATTGGTGGCTATTCAATATTGCATGATATATATTTCCCAAAATCTATAAAAAACTTTTTGGTAGCATCGTTTATTAATATATGCAAAGACAGGGAGGTTGACTATAAAGACTCATCAACAACTCAGGGGATGTTGGTGGCTAAAGAGTTAGATAAATAATATAGTTTGAAATTCAATTTATGAGCTTATTGATTATTTATAATGGAAATGAAAATTCAGAAGATCAAGAATCTGAGTACTCATACTCTTTGAGTCTGGGTGAGGTAAAAAATTCAAAGGTGCTAAGCACTACTGAAAAATTAAATGATATTGCCTTGAAGCTTAGAGATGAATATAGCGACTATATTTATACCATTAATGATTTATATCTAGAAAATAATCTTATTTATGATAGCAAACTCTCTTTGTATTTTATAAGCGACCTATCGAACAAAAGGTCAGAAATATTTGATACTTATGCAACATTGTGTCATATGGTTTTATTACGAGACCACATCAAAGAAAATAATATTTCGAAGATAAAATTTATTAACTGCGAATCAAGGTTTGTTGAATCATTTAAATCTACGCTAGATATTGCAATAGAAGAAGTTAATTCTGTAGCCTTTTTGAATGTCTCGCGTTATTTTTTAAGCCAGGTAAAGTTCTTTTTTCAGTATTTTTTCGTTTTGCTTTATATAAAATTAATTCATAATAACGACACCCCAAAGAAAGTAGACAGCCTCTTCTTATCAAGATATCCACTCCACTTTGATAAAGATTTCAAAGAAGAAAAGTATGGGGCGTTAGTGAGGAAAAACGACTGGCTTCTACTATCAATATTGACTGATGGCATGCATCAAGGAATCGGCTTGTTAAGTGTACTCAAGGCGATTAAAGATCTGAGTAAAATATCTAAAGTAAAAAATGTAATCTTGCTAGATAAAGAAGTAAAATTTAGTGACTTGATTAGACATTATTTGTATAGTTTATGGTTGTTTGTTCCTTTTCAAAGACTAAATAAACATAAATATATATTTAAAGGTATTGATATATCAAATTACATTATTGATGAGTTAAATCAGTCAAGTCTAAGGATACCAAGATTAACTTTATATAAAAATGCAGTAAGAGCTGTATTTGCAAAAACTAAAGTCAATAAATTTTATTATTATTTACATGAATATAGTTATGGAAGATTTTTTACATACATCTTAAGTCAATATTATCCTACCGTTAAGCGAATAGGCTTTCAACATGGCCCAGCCTCAATGAGAAAAATGCTCTATTTCTTATCAAGAAATGAAGTTGGCTACCATTCAACAGATTATAAATATTACTTACCAATGCCAAGTATGGTGTTGGCTGAAGATGAGCAATCTGTAAGTGTTTACAAGGCTGCAAACTATAAATATGTCCATGTAATGGAGAAGATATATAGGCTTACATACTTGAATGATATCAAAAGAAATAATGTAGAAAATAATAGTATCTTGGTTGCCTGCGGGTTGCATGATGGTGATTATGTATTTAATTTTTTGAAAGATGAGATGACAGGTAGGCAAGATAAAAAATATTACTTCAAGCTACATCCAAGATCTAACAAAGAGGGGGTAAGTTTGAGTATTGTCAATAGTGGATTGACTAATGTGAATTTATCTGACGGGCATATTAAAAAATATTTAGATGTGGTGAATGAAGTTATTTTTACATATAGTTCTGCGGGTATGGAAGCGCACAAGCTTGGCATTAAAGTTAGAATGATATCCTTACCTGGAAAGATAAATCAATCTCCATTATTGGATAAATATTAGTATCATTTAATTATAAGAGGTTTACTTCAATATGGATCATATTTTTTGGCAATGTTTTTAAAGCCAACTGAGTCGATAAGTCTTGGGAAATTAATGATTAATGCAGTCTTAACTTCGTTGAATAGCAATAGTATAAATGATAGAAGTTCAGTTCCTGTATCTAACAGTAATCATAAGTTAAGCAAAGATAGTTATTCGCATATCATATCTATAATTAAAGGAGTGCTTACATGAGTAGCAAAATAGTGATTACAGATAACAAAGTTATTAAATGCAATAACTTTATAGACAAGGAAGTTTATTTATTAAATGCTATAGGTGAGCATAATTTATCATTTAATGTTCCTACTGTTATAGGAAAAACGGCAAATAGTTTTACTATGGATATGATACATGGTAAAAATTTGAACTATTTATCTTATAGTCCACAATTATTGAAAAGAATTGGCTTTGCACTTAGTGAATGGCATTCTCAATGTTTTCGTCATAATAAAGTGATTAAAAAGACGACATTCACATTAAGTAGCTACTTTTCATACAAGTTAAATATAAATATAAATAAATTCTCTAATTTTGTGCTGGATAAAGTTCTGCTAAAAGAAATGGAGATATTGTTAACTGAACGCTTATCAACTATGAAACTAATTTCAACTTACGGCATTACACATGGAGATTTTTGTAGTAATAATGTTTTAATTAGTAATAATGATATTTATTTAATTGATTTTGAAAAAACATTGCTAGGCTATCAGATTGATGATATTGCAAGGTTTTGTGGAAGAATGAGAACCAAAACATTCGATCAAAAAAATTTCGATTATGATACTGCAGAAAAGCACTTTTTATCAGGCTACGGGAAAATTGATTATGAAACTTTCAATATATTGAAAATAATATATTTATTGCGAATCAAAAAACCGCTTTTGTGTGAGTTTGAAGATATCTTAATTTTTCCCAAATGTATAAAAAAAAAGTGGAGAGCGAGGCTTTATAATGTAATGCTAAAAGAAGAAATTGAAAAACTTAAATTATAAGGGCTGGTCACAAGATAGAAGTTTAAGCTTGCTGCAAATTCATGCGAAAGTGGAAATAAGAAGAATAAAAATAATTATAATAATACGAGAATAATTTATGCCTAAAGCTTTAATTACAACAATTCCTTTTGGAGAAAATAATCGCCTGCCTTTTGAATTACTAGAAAATGCAAATATTGATTATCTGGTTAATCCGTTAAATAGAAAAATAACAGAAGGGGAGCTTGTTGAAATGATTACAGATTTTGATGTTATTATCGCTGGTACTGAAAAAATTTCCGATAAGGTAATGGAAAAAGCTAGCAATCTTAAGATGATATCGCGTGTTGGAATTGGTCTAGATAGTGTGGATTTATTAGCAGCTAAAAGACACGGGATTAAAGTGTCTTATACACCCGATGCACCTGCACCAGCTGTTATTGACTTAACTATGGGCTTGATGTACTCATTATTGAGAAGAGTTCACGAATCTAACATTCAGATGCATAAAGGCAACTGGCACAGGTACTTTGGAAAGAGGTTGACTGAATGTTCAATTGGAATTATTGGTACTGGAAGAGTAGGTAGCAAAGTAATTAAAAACTTGGTAGCTTTAGGATGTAAAATAATATATTATTATGACAAAAAGGTGCGTTTAGAGGATGACGATAAAAGGCATGTCATATTTACTAGTAAAGAAGAAATTTATAAAAAATCTGATATTATTTCATTACATGTACCACTAGATTTAGAAACAAAAAATATGATTACAATTAAGGAAATAAAATTAATGAAAAAAGACGTTTTTTTGATAAATACTGCGCGTGGAGGAATTATTAATGAGAAAGATTTGTATACAGCTCTAGAAAAGAAATTGATCGCAGGTGCAGCAATTGATGTTTTTGAAGATGAGCCATATAGCGGAAAACTAGCTAAGCATGATAACTGCATTCTTACTGGGCATATGGGGTCTATGTCGGTAGACTGCCGAACTAGAATGGAGATAGAAGCTACGGAAGAGGCAGTACGATTTTTAACTGGTAAAACTTTTAAAGGTCTTGTGCCTGAAGAAGAGTATGAAGTACAAAGAAGGGGGTTATAAAGCAATGGATAAAGTAGTTGTATTGGGCGGAAGTGGTTTTATAGGTTCACATATTGCTGATTGTTTGAGTGATAGAGGTTACCAGGTTACAATTTTTGATCGTACAGAGAGCTCTTATCTAAGACCAGATCAAAACATGGTGATTGGTGATATTTTAGATACTGATTTACTAGGGAGAACAATAAAGGGCGCTGAGTTTGTATATAATTTTGCTGGCTTGACTGACCTTAACCAAGCTTTAGACAACCCCGTAAAAACTATAGAAGTAAATATATTGGGCAATATTTATGCTTTAGAGGCGTGTCGTATTCATAAAATTAAGCGCTATGTTTACGCTAGCACAATGTATGTTTACAGTAGAGAGGGTGGCTTTTATAGATGCAGCAAACAGTCATCTGAGCATTATATAGAGGAGTATCAAAGTGTGTACAATTTGGATTATACCATATTGAGATTTGGCTCTATCTATGGTCCAAGAGCAGATGAAACAAACGGTATGTATAGTATTGTAAATTCTGCTTTAAAAACAGGAAGAGTACAATATAAGGGAGATATTGAGTCGGTACGTGAATACATTCACGTAGAAGATGCAGCTCTCGCCAGTGTTAAAATTTTACAACCTTCTTATAAGAACGAAAGCATTATCCTTACTGGTCAAGAGTCTATACATATAAATGATTTACTCAAAATGATTGCAGAAATTCTCAAGTTAGATGATGATTCGATTGAATTTATGGAAGAAAAGTATAATGGTCATTATGTTAGAACTCCATATGCCTATCAGCCGAAATTGGGAAGAAAATACATTCCATCTTCGCATGTAGATCTTGGTCAGGGCTTGCTACAAATTATTACCAATCTTGATAATACAGAAACATAGTTTTCTGAAAGTGTTTTATATGTGGTTATTTTAATATTGTGCAAATATTATTAGAGAAGTTAGTTAGCCAAGCGGAGATTGTTTTTTGGGATTTTGATGGCGTTATCAAAGACTCGGTCGAAGTTAAATCTATAGCCTTTGAAGAATTGTTTTCAGAATATAACCAAGACCTTGCAGATAGAGTTAGAGATCATCACGAGAGAAATGGCGGCCTATCAAGATTTGAAAAAATCCCTCTGTATCTTTCTTGGTCCAGTGAAGTAGTCACCGATAATAAAATACAAGAGCTTTGCAATAGATTTTCTTTACTGGTTAAGCAGGCAGTGATTGATTCTCCATGGATTCATGGGTTTTTGGAATTTATCGAGCGCCATTATAAGGATAAAAAACATATTTTGGTGACAGCAACACCCACAAAAGAAATTGAAGAAATACTCCAATCATTAAATATACGACATTTTTTCTTTAAGGTTTATGGCGCGCCAGATGCCAAGGGTGGTATTATTAATCAAACTTTAAGGGAAATGAAGATTAGCCCAAAGCATGCAATAATGTTAGGTGATTCGGTTAGTGATTTTAAGGCGGCAAAAGATAATAATGTATTGTTTTTTCTTAGAAGTACTAGGCTAAATAAGAATTTACAGAGTGCATGTAAGGAATATATTTTTAAGGATTTTGCCAATGAATAGATTAAAAGCAATTGTAGACATACGAAAAAAATTAAATAGTGGCGGTATTAGCATAGGCAGCTGGATGCAAATTCCACACCCTTCAATTGCTGAAATTATGGGGCAATCTAATTATGACTGGGTAGCTGTGGATATGGAGCATGGGACAATATCAGTGCATCAGTTACCAGACTTATTTAGAGCATTAGAGCTTGGAAATACACTCCCCCTTGTTCGATTAGCACATGGCCATTTTAAAGATTGCAAGCAGGCATTAGATGCAGGTGCAGGTGGCGTTATTGTGCCAATGGTTGAAAGTGCTGATCAGCTAATAAAAGTAAGGGATGCAACTAGATGGCCACCATCAGGAAATCGTGGGGTAGCTTTTTCTAGGGCAAATCTATTTGGAAAGAATTTTAATGAATATACTAAAGAGGCAAGACAACCACTGCTGATTGCAATGATAGAGCATATTGATGCTATAGATAATTTAGATGATATTTTGCAGGTAGATGGACTTGATGCTATTTTAATTGGCCCTTATGACCTATCTGCGTCAATGGGATTCACTGCTCAGTTTGATCATCCAGAGTTTTCTTCGGTCATAGATAGAATTAAAAATAGGTCAGAGCATGCCAGAATTGCCTGTGGAATCCATGTGGTAACACCCTCATCCAGTAATTTGTGTAATAAAATAAGTGATGGCTATCGTTTTATTGCATATTCAATTGATAGCGTTTTCTTTAATCATGCTGTCGTTAATCCACATATGTTGGAAAAATAAATGCAGGTAACCACAGATTAAATATTGATATTATGAATGATAGAATAGGATAAGTATGAATATATTAGCATTAATTCCAGCTCGTATGGGCAGCAGTAGATTCCCCGGCAAGCCAATGAAGAAAATTATTGGAAAACCTATGATTGGGCATGTATATTAAAGAGTTTCAGAATGCAAGTTATTGGCAAAAACAGTTGTAGCAACATGTGATCAGGAAATTTTAGAATACATTGAGTCTATTGGTGGACAAGCAATTATGACAGGCAATCATCATGAACGAGCTTCTGATCGTTGTGCTGAGGCATTAAGTTATTTAGAAGAGCAAGATGGTATGCAATATGACATTATTGTAATGGTTCAGGGCGATGAGCCAATGACACATCCTGATATGATTACCGAAGCGGTTGACCCAATGATAAAAGACCAAAGTATTCTAATAACTAATTTACAGGGAGATATTAGTTCTATGGAAGAATTTGAAGATAGAAATTGCATTAAAGTAGTTTGTGACTTAAATAGCAATGCACAATATTTTTCTCGTGAAGCAATTCCAACCAAATCTAAAATTGATAAAATTCCAATAAAAAAATAAGTTTGTGTAATTCCATTTAGAAGGTCATTCTTATTAGATTACACAGCGTTGGATCCAGCTCCATTAGAGATTGTAGAATCTGTCGATATGATGCGCGTACTAGAACATGGGTTGAAGGTTAAGATGGTCGATACAAAGCATCAAACATATGCCGTAGATACTGCTGAAGATTTGCTAAAGGTGGAAAAATTTATGAAATTTCCACACATTTTTTAATGATCAATAAAATATTAATAATATAATTATGTATATCAACGCTATTTTGAACAGATTAACTAGGTTGCTTCTTAAACTTAGATATCTCCTACAAAAGTAAATTAAAACTTACTAAGATGTATCAATCCAATCCATTTAAAGACGATGACAGATCCAATATTAGAGATTGTTTAGAAAGATTTTCGTTCATTGATGAGTCTTTACCTAAAAAACCTTTATCATGTCTGGATATTGGTTGTAATGAAGGATTTTTTGTTTTTAAATTAGCAGATCGTGGAGGCTTGTGTGTAGGAATTGATTCTGGACGTAATGAAATTATGACTGCTAATTCGATTAAAAGCATTTACCAGATTGATAATGTAATTTTTTCGAATCTATATGTAAAACCCAAGGATATTACAGGGTTCCCCGTTTTTGATGTAGTAATTTTTCTCTCTATATTTCACCACCTAGTAAGTAACAATGGACTTGAATTTGCTAAAGACTTTGTGCGAAAGGTTGCCTCCATAAATAGTAAGTATTTAATATTTGAAACTGGGCAGCCTAATGAAAAAGGCGTGACCTGGTCTGATAATATGAACTTTATGCTTCCAGATATTGACTTATGGGTTAAAGATATGCTTATGGATTGTGGATATACAAAGGTGAGTGTAATTGGCAATAGTAGGTCTTTTAGGTCTGACGTACAAAGATCTTTATTTCTAGCGGAAAAATAATAAAATTAGTAATAAAAAAACAGTAACTTAATATGCATCATGAAAGTAATAAATAATTTTTTGATATTGGCGCCTCTGAGATATTAATAACACCCAATAAATAAATGAAACCAGTATTTAAACAAGGGGCTATTGGGATTTCATTAGATGAGTTAGTTTTGAATTATGGGTTACCAGTTCCTAATCATATCAAAATAGATGTGGATGGAAATGAGTATAAAGTTATCAATGGTATGACAAAAATCATACGCAATAAAAAATTAAAATCTATAGCTATCTAGCTAAATGATAATCTTAAGATTGACAATAATATTGTTCAAATCATAATTGAAACTGGATTTATAAACATTGATAATAATCATTTTTTAGTTAACAAGCGTTACAAAGATAATGGCTGACCTTATAATAAATATTTCATTAGGGTGGAGACTTAATTACTATATTAAGTAATAATTATTCGTATAATTTATTCAGAGAATCAGAATCAAAAACATTAACAAAATATCAATCAACTTCTTTATTTTTGTAACAATAATTCATGTATTGGTTTATATGGGGTCAATATATGTTGATATTCATGATGAAAGAGGCGATATAGTAAGACCTACAGAGATAATTCAGGTAGGAATAGATATGCGTCACTATCAGAAACAATCTGACAGAATGTTTAATAATGGAGATCAAAATTACGATTTTATCAGCCCTCCTATTTTCCCATTAATGCTAGATATGTTTAACTACAAAAGCTCTGGGTCAAGCATACCTCTCTCTTTATTTTATTTAGCAATATCGATAGCAATGTCATTAATTTGGATACGATATTTTTTCATGAATAAAATTGATAATTATGGATTGATTGCTTATATTCTTATTCCGATGCCGATGTGGTATATGCTCAACATAAGTACTGATTTATTATTTTCTTTTTTATTCTCAATTTTTTTTATATCCTATTTCAATACTGAAAAATTAAAATTTAATACCAGTATTTGGATGCTCGCTTTGATACTGATGGTGTTAACTAGGCCAAATGGAGTTACTATAGCGGCATTTGTTTTTCTTGATTATTTTTTTATAAAAAATAATATATCAAAAGCTACATTAGCCGCACTTGTATCGCTTTGTTTATCAATTTCTTATTATTATGATTTATATGGTTATTTTTTAAGCTTTATTAGAAGTTCATTAGATTTTAGTTATTATGGCATACCCCAAAATCAGTACATCTCCGGTTTAAATATATTCACATTAGAAACTGCAGATAAAGTCATTTCATGGTTTTTGTTGGTTATCGCTAAGATTTTTTATTATTTCGGTGTTAAGCCAAGTTATGGAGATACTGCACTAAGTCTAGTAATCATTAAATCACTATTTGGATTATTCTTTTTGGTAGGGCTATTTGGGATGTTTTATTACAAAGCATATAGGGTATTGTTATTGTTATTGATATTTAGTTTGCCAGTTTTAATGGGCGTTTCGCAAGATAGATATAATTTACCTATTCAGCCATTATTATTCTATTATGGTTGGATTTTATTAAATAGATACAAAGACGCAGATAAACGACTTCGTTACTAGCTTTGTTGTGCATTCCTCATTTTTGCTGTGGATGGTTGGGTTTTCACTTTAAATAAATATGTTTGAAAATTACCCAAAAATACGACCAATCTTGCTAGGGAACATCAAAAGAGTCTATGTAAAGCACTACAAGGCTAACCAGAAAGGGGAAACTATGGCGTCTTCATTGACCCAAAAATGGAGTCCTGGATGCATAAAAAGATAGCTAATGCCAATTGTGCTTCTAATGATTGTGATATTTTAGAATTAGGCGCTGGTGCACTTAATCAACTTTAGTATGAAAAGACATTTAAAACATATGATATAGTTGAGCCATTTACCAATTTATATAAAAGAAGGGACGAGTTAATAAAAGTTAGAAACATTTTTTCAGATATTTCAGATATTTCAGATGGCAATGCATACGAGAGAATTATATCGGTTGCAACACTGGAGCATATTTGTAATCTACCAGAAGTGGTGGCAAGGAGTGGGGCATTGTTATCAAAAAATGGGGTTTTTCAGACCAGTATTTCTAGTGAAGGCACTTTTCTTTGGAAATTGGGCTGGCAATTGACAACTGGATTTGAATTTTGGTTAAAATATCGACTAAACTATAGTTTATTGATGAGACATGAGCATGTGAATACAGCTTATGAAATTGAAAAAATACTAGGATATTTATTTAATGAAGTCAAATGTGAGGTTTTTGGACCATCTAAAGATATTTTATTGTATAGTTACTATGAATGTAAAAATCCTATTATTTATAGGTGTAGTAAATTTATAAAAGAAGAAGAAATATAGCCATGAATATTGATTTTTTTTTGTAGCTCGTAGGTATGTAATAATTGGCCTTATTACAACAGCGATAGATTATACATTACTGTTTTTTATGAACACTATAATTAGACTTGAGGCTAGTCTATCAATTATTGTAGCCTATTTAATTTCAGCAATTTTTAATTATTTATTTCATAGAAAATATACATTTGAAAGCACATCCAATATAAATTTTGAAATAGTGAATTATATTTTAATTGCAGTATCTATGGCTTACCTAACAGTATATATAACCACGGAACTTATGGACACTGGAATAAGCATTTACTTAGGTAAGTTGGTAGCTGTGTTGGTAGTATTTATAATGACATTCTTTATCAGTAGATACTTCATTTATTATAAAGAATACAAAAGAAATGTCGTCAATAATTATACGAACTTTGTAGAATGAAAAGAAATTATATTTTTTATTCCGACATATAATGATTTTGAACTCCTCTCGGATATACAGCAGGAGATATATAATTCATATAATAATTCAAATGTTATCATTATTAATGACGGATCAACAATTACAGCAAAAAACATTGATAATAGGTCAACTTATCTTGAATTAAAAGCTAATTATGGAATTGGAACAACAACGTTAATCGCCGTTGACTATATGATTGATTTTGATTTTAATTATTTAGTTCGCATTGATGCAGATGGTCAAGATAATGTTTGAGATGCGTCAAAAATATTAGAAGGATTAAGTTGCGGATCTAACCTTGTTGTTGCAAACCGAATAAATAACAATACAGGTTTAGATATCAGAAATCTCGCAAAATTTATTGTAGGATTTATAGGATATGTTGTAACTCGAAGACTTGGAATTGATTTTAATACAGGTTTTTTCGGTATTGATAAATTTGTTGCACAGTCTATTAGAGGTATGCGCCTTGACGTATATCCAGAACCTAAGATCTATTTGAGTATGATTAAAAATAAGTTAATTAAGGTGACAAGTGTTGAAGTGGAACAAAATGATAGGGCATTTGGAAAATCATCAATAAATTTTCTAAATGGGGTAGAAGTAGTTTATAAATTTTTTCTCCTTTCACTTGATAGTATTATCAAGAAACGTAATTAAATGTTAATCGCTGTATTTCTATTGATAGTTAATGTTATGTCCTTTATTCTACTAAGGCATAGATTGGTAGGCATTGGGGTTATTTTCCCTGTCGTCCTATTATTAAATATTATTGTAGGAATTGGTGGACTTGATAGTGCTTTAATATACTTTTCATCTGTGTTTGATATTAAGTATCCACCAATATTGATATTGTTATTTCTGATTGTATTGTTATTTGTTCTGATTATAGTTTTATTTTTATATGTATCAAAATTGAGGGCGAATGAAATCTCAAATATTTGAGCTATTTCTAGATTAAAAATCCAAAATAATTTTGGTAAAAATAATTAAATTGAGTTATTTATGAATCAAGAGAGGACAATATGGCATGTTGGAAAAATGAAAACTGCAAGTACTTATTTGCAGCGCAAAATTTTTCCTAAACTAGAGAGTGTTGTTTTTTAGGATGGTATACAAAAACCAAGAACCCCTCTTTCTACAGTGAAGAAATCAGAAGATTTGATGAATATCAGATATTCAGATTATTTTGATGTTGACAATGATATTGTTACTAACTTCTTGATCTATCGGATATGAAGTCAAATAATGATGCTTATTAATCATTACGTTGGTTTGTCTGGAATTGGAGGTGTTCAGAAAAATTTTATTGATTATTACATTTATGCTACAACCACAGAATCTCAATATAAGCACAAAATCTTCACAAGAGGAGTAGTTGATGAATTCTATAGCTTTGATATTAGTTCTTATAATATTAATAAGCCGGGACATTTTATTAGATTTTTATTTACTTTACTTTCAGGTAGATCCATAACACACATTTACAACAGATTTACAAGCAAGTGGTTGGCATGCTTGTTGTTATTACCAGTCAGCAATATAATTATGCACGAGAGAGGGGTGGTTTGGAACGCAACAGGATTTGATAGAATAATAATAAAGCTGATTTCAAAAAGAGTCAGTCTAATAATCACTAATTCATTTGCAACTAAGGCGATGCTTTGTAATAATTTTTCTATAAGTCCTTCTATGGTTAAAGTTGTTCATAATGGTGTTTTTATTAATAAAAAAGACACACATCATAAGAACAATATAAACGGTGATTTTACTGTTGGATACTTGGGGAGGTTAGATACTAATAAAGGCGTTAACACTCTGATTGACTCAATAAAATATATTCCCAATAAAGTTAATTGCATCATAGCTGGAGAAGGGCCCTTGAAGGTTTATTTAGAGAAACAAAGCAAACATGACAATAATATTGTCTTTGCGGGTCGAGTTGATCCAGATGTTTTTTTATCCTCCATTGATTTGCTGGTTGTTCCATCTATTAGAGAGCCTTTAGGAAATGTTTGCATTGAGGCTGGTATGCATGGCATTCCAGTGATTGCATCTAGAGTTGACGGGATTCCTGAAATTATCGAAGATGGGGTTTCTGGTGTGCTAATTACACCTACATTGCCAATACAGTTAAATACAATCGATTTACCGGAATCAGTGTTACCAATTCCCAAGTGCGTTGTTGATCCAAATACGTGGGAGTTAATAACTCCAAAGCAAATTGATGCACATATATTAGCGAAAAGAATTGTCACTCTAATGGATGATGACGCATTACGTGAACAGTATGCAATTAATCTTAACAATCGTGTAAATGAACATTTTTCCATGGAGAGGTATGTTCGTGAGTTGAATGCTATTTATGATCAATTTAACTTAACTTAACATATTTTTTGAGTAGAAATAACTTGAGTAAATATCTTCACATAATAACTGGCCTTAAGACAGGCGGGGCAGAGGCTATGCTATTTAGACTTCTTGAAAAAGATCCTGAATTACATACGGTTCTTTCATTGACCTCAGGCGGAAAATATTACAAGCTTTTGTGCAATTGTGGCGTTAACGTTGTTGAGGTTGGTTCGTCTAATAAACTTTTGTTAGTATTTAGTTTGCGCAGGATAATAAGAATAATAAATACACTAAAGCCAAAAGTTATAATAGGATGGATGTACCACGGGAATCTTGTAGCTACATTTGTTTCTATGGTAACAAAAGTCCCGCATATTTGGAATATAAGACATTCTGTATCTTCAATTAAATATGAAAGTAGAATGCTTCAAGCAGTTATAAAAATCAGCGCTTTATTTTCAAGATACCCATGTAAGATATTATACAATAGCCATGCATCTGCCATACAGCACAAGGCGTTAAGGTACTATAGCAATAAAAGTTTTGTAGTACCAAATGGCATTGATACCAGTATATGTAAAAGAAGAGAACAGGTAGTTAACAATTTTCTTGTAAAAAATAATCTAGAAGGTTATTTTATTATTGGACATTTTGCAAGATATCATCCAATGAAGGACCATAAATGCTTTATAGAGTCCATATCTATACTCAAAAATAAAATACCTAATTTAAAGGTCGTAATGGCTGGAACTAACATTGATAGTGAAAATAACGCATTGATGTCAATAATAGTAAAATATAATTTAGAGTCGACAGTATTATTACTTGGCGAGCAATCAGATGTGATAAATATAATGAATTCTCTAGATTTATTTGTCCTGTCATCAGCTTGGGGTGAGGGGTTTCCTAATGTGCTATTAGAGGCTATGTGCTGTGGAATTCCAGTTGTTTCAACCAATGTTGGCGATGCTGCAGTAGTTGTGTCTGGCGCAGGAAAAATTATCGAGATATCTGACAATGTGGCTTTATCAGAGGAAATTCTTAATTTCTACAATATGAATGTAGAACAAAGAGAAGAGATTGGAAAATTAGGTGTAAAAAGAGTTTGTGAGCTTTACGATATAATCAAAGTCAGATCTGAGTATATAAAATTATGGAATAAATGTCTGTGATATTTTTCTTTTTATAGAAGTAGCTATGTGGGTATATATTTCACTTTTATTTCTGCCAATAATTTTTGGTCTTATCTCAAGTTTGACCGATAAAAATGCAGCATATTTCTCAAAGATTGTATTCTTGTTATTGGTTATCTTCATTATTGGATCACGATATAAAATAGGTGGAGACTGGAACCACTATAACGAAATCTTTGTTAACGCTTCTGCTCAAAGCAATTTATTTGAACTATTAAGCATGAAAGGTCCATCATATGCCGGTTTAAACTATATTGTTAGCGCAATTGGCGGTAGTATTATTCTTGTTAATTTTATTTCTGTATTTGTATTTATTTATGGATTTTATAAATTTTGTAATAATATTCCTAATTATTGGGATGCGTATTTAGTATCAGTTCCTTACATATTAATTGTTCTTGTTATGGGCTATACTCGACAGTCTATTGCATTAGGATTTGTCTTTTTAGCATTATCTTTCTACAAAGATAGAAGCGTATTCAAATATGTTGTTGCAGTATTAATTGGGACAACTTTTCATGTTGCATGTGTAATAATGTTGCCTTTCTCATTCTTCTTCGTAAAGAATGAGAAACGTAGAGTCAATTTGTTAAAAATATTATTTATAGCCATTTTGTTTGCAATTCCAATAATTTCAGTCATTTTATTTAATTATCAGTATATTACTGATCATTACCTCCTGAGAACTCACAAGAGTCCAGTAGGTGTATACTTTAGACTACTTATACATTCTGCGACATTTGCCTTGTTTATTGTAATGAGACAAAGATACAAGCAAAATTATGATGACTATAGATTGTGGATGGCAATTGGCATATCTGTATTTTTATTATTACCAATTATGTATTTTTCATGGATTATTTATGATCGATTGATTTTATATTTGTTACCATTTCAGGTTTTAATTTGGTCAAGGTTGATTTATCTATATAAAGTTTTTGTCAATAGGTTTGTTTTTAGGGCGTTTGTTTATTTATCATATTTTTCAATGTTAATTATATGGCTAAATTATGCAAATAATAGACAAAGCTGGCTGCCTTATCAAAGTGTATTTTTCTTATAATTTATTAAGAATAGCAACATAAATGAAAATAAAAATTGTAATTGCTGTGAACTCATCATGGAACCTAGTAAATTTCAGATCTGGCTTAATTAGGTCTATGGTTGAATCCGGTTATGAAGTTGTGGCTATCGCTCCTTTTGATGGGTATTATGAGAAGTTGAGTAAACTTGGATGTCGTTATGTGCCATTACCTATGGATAATAAAGGTATACACCCTGGCAAGGATTTACTACTGTTGTGGCGTTTTTATCATTTTTTGCGTCATGAGCGACCAGATGTATTTCTCGGCTTTACAGTTAAGCCTAATATATATGGATCATTGGCTTGCAATATTCTAAGAATCCCTGTTATTAACAATATTGCAGGTCTAGGGGTTGTTTTTATTAAAAATACGTTGTTAACTAGTTTTTTACGTAGTTTATATAAAGTTTCTCATTCAAGATCGCATAAGGTTTTTTTTCAAAATAATGACGACCATAAGCTATTTATAGAAAATAGTTTAGTATCTTATAAAATTGCAGATCGAGTCCCTGGTTCTGGTATAGATTTAGAGAGATTTAATTTTTCTAAAAATGTTAATCGTGTTGTAAACAGAAAGTTTCATTTTTTACTGATTGCTCGCATGCTTTGGGATAAAGGTATTGGTGAATATGTTGAAGCTGCTAGATTGCTAAGAAAGAATGGTGTGCATGCTGAATTTTGCCTACTTGGATTTTTAGATGTGCAAAATCCTGCTGCAATATCCAATAAACAAGTAAATGATTGGGTTTCCGAAGGTGTTGTGCAATATCTTGGTGCTAGCAGTGATGTTAGAAAAGAAATTATAAAATCAGATTGTGTTGTTTTGCCGTCATACTATAGAGAGGGGGTTCCACATTCTTTGTTAGAATCTGCTGCTGTAGGTAAGCCAATTATTACAACAAATTCAGTTGGCTGTAAAGAGGTTGTAGACGATAGAATAAATGGTTATTTGTGTGAAGTTCGTAATCCTATTGATCTTGCAGAGAAGATGAAAAAAATGATGGCACTTTCCGATAAAGAAAGAGAAGAGATGAGTATACTGGGTAGAAAGAAAATGGAAAATGAGTTTGATGAGAAAATTGTGATTAATAAGTATTTAGATGCTATTGATCAGATATTTAGTAAATAATCATCCTATATTTATAAGTATATTTCTTCTGGTAGATTTAAATTTAATCATTAATAAATTATGAATATCTTGGTAACAGGCGGTTCTGGCTATATAGGCTCCCATACCCGTATTGAATTGATTAAAGCTGGATATGAAGTTGTGGTAGTTGATAACTTATGTAATTCTTCATTAGAATCTTTAAGGCGTGTAGAGGGTTTGGTCGATTGTAGTATTCCTTAATGATTATTAATATTTATTATTGTTAAAATCAAGTTTTTTCCTATTAAATAAAAATAGTAATGTTTTTAATAAATGTCATTTAAGCTAATTACATTACAAAGAAAATCAGGATCTCTTGTTGATTTTGCTTCTTCCAAATATTGGAATGATGAATCTGTAGAAAAGAAAAAAGTTTTTAATGTAATAGATCTTGGTTTCGACAAGATTGAAAGGAGTATTAAATATTCGGCTTTATTAGACTCGATAATAAAAGTTATAAATAAGCATGAGATTAGGACACAAGATTCAAATATTCTGTCGTTGATGTCTGGCAGCTGTTGGGTAGAAAGTCAGATTTTCAAAAATAATGATTTTAAGAGCTTAACTAATGTTGATATTTCACAGCATAGAATACATAAGTTAGCACCTTTTACAATGAATTATTATGGCTAAAAAATAATGTTACTTTCATACTTGGTAGTGTTTTTGATATGGATACATCAGAAAGCAAATATGATATTATTTTTTTGTCACAAGGTTTTCATCATATTGAAGAGCCTATTCGTTTATTAAGACTTCTTAAGAAAATGTTAAATGAGAATGGCTTTATTGTTATTGTGGGCGAACACTTTTATTCAAATTATAAATATCATAAACGAGCAATGAAACATTTTGTAAAATACATAATAAATTGGCGAAGTTATAGAAGGCTTCACCATTTCTTTCCTTCATGGCAAGATTTATTTCAACCTGATTATGTTAAAGGCGATATTCATTGGTCATTATCTGAATACAATTTTATTTTCAAAAAAGGAGGGTTTTCTATTTATCATCACGATGTTCATACTAGCAATCTATTTCAGTCTTTTGTTTTAAAGTACAATGAAAACCATGATTAAGAAAGGTCTATTAAATAAAAATAAACCTGTAATTGGCTCGTGGATTACTCTAGCGCATCCTGCTATTGCTGAAATTATGGCAAATGCTGGCTTTGATTGGCTTGCTATTGATTTAGAGCATAGTGTTATAACTATTCGTGAAGCTGAAGAATTGATTAGGGTAATAGACCTTTCTGGGGTTATTCCTCTAGTTCGCTTGACAACAAATAATCCGGACTTAATTAAACGCGTAATGGATGCTGGAGCAAATGGAATTATTGTCCCAATGGTTAATTCAGCAATTGAAGCTGAAATTGCAGTGAAGTCTATTAAATATCCGCCAAAAGGCACCCGAGGATTTGGTCTTGCAAGAGCTCAAAAGTATGGGGCCGGCTTTGATGCCTACAAAAAATGGGAGTCAGATGGTTCAATAGTAATAGTTCAAATTGAACATATTGATGCAGTAAAGAATCTTAGGGAAATTTTATCAGTTTCTGATATTGATGGTTTTATTGTGGGACCTTATGATCTTTCTGGCTCTATGGGTATTCCTGGAGAGTTTTCTAATCCTCAATACATAGAAGCAATGAATAAAATTCGTGAAGTTGCCAGAGAGATGAATGTTTCAGCTGGGCTTCATATAATCGAGCCTGATAAAGATCAATTGATGAAAAGTATTGATGAAGGCTACAAGCTTATAGGGTACAGTCTGGATATTAGGATGTTGGATCATTCTTGTCAATCTGCACTTAAGAGTATTAAATAAAATATGAAAGTTGTAGCGATTATTCCAGCTCGAATGGAATCTTCAAGATTTCCAGGTAAACCTATGGCAAAAATTCATGGCATGCCAATGATAGGGCATTGCTATTATCGAACATGTTTGTGTGATGATTTAGTAGACACCTATGTTGCAACTTGCAATCAGGAAATTTATGATTACATTAAATCAATTGGTGGCAATGTTGTTATGACTAAGTCAACTCATGAGCGAGCTGCAGATAGAACTGCAGAGGCAATGATTAAAATAGAACAAAAGCTAGGCTATGAATTAGATGTTGTTGTATTAGTTCAAGGAGACGAGCCGATGACAACTCCAGAGTCGATAAGTCTAGCATTGCAGCCATTTAAAAAAACTAATTCAGTAAATGTAGTTAACTTGTATGGAGAAATGTATTCCGATGATGAGTTTATTGATCCAAATGAAGTAAAAGTAGTAGTCGATAAAAAAAGTGATGCAATTTATTTTTCAAGGGAGCCAATACCCTCTAAGAAAAAAGGTATTAAAACTTGCCCTATGCATAAACAGATTTGCGTCATCCCTTTTAAAAGAGAATATTTATTGAAATTTAATAATATGGAAGAAACAGACTTAGAGAGAATTGAGTCTGTAGACATGCTTAGAATAGTTGAAAATGGTGAAAAGGTTAAGATGGTATATAGCAATACTCCTTCTTTTAGTGTCGATACTAAAGAAGATTTGGAGAACGTGGTCAACAAAATGGCTAATGATAAATTAATGTGGACTTACTTGAAAAAATAGTCCATTTCTCTCTTTAATGAAATAATGTTTAATTTTTCACTTAGTGCTTTAAGCGATCATGTTGTCGCCGATAATGAAATTTCTCTTAGAATCTATAACGATCTTGTAGATAAATATAATAAATCAACGCACCTATACCCAAAAGAAATCAATATATTTGGTGTCTATTTCATAGACGTTCTTAAATTACTAACCAATACTTATTTAAAGGCTAAGGAAATAAATCTAGAAATATTACCTAATAATCAATATGTAACTAGTAAGTTAGATAGATGGCCTTATATAAGTTACGATGACATTAGTAATGGTTGTGATGTCGATTCAAAAATATTTGGAATGGGAAGTTCTGTTTCACAAAGTCAATTGAAAGTGTTGAGTCATTTTGTTGTTAATATGCAATATTTTCTTGGAAGAAGATTTTCTAAAAGATTATCATTGATTTCCCCTAGAATTGATTCTGGATCGAACATCTTATGGTTTCAGGATCCAAAAATTAAAACAAGTATTTTAAATCTTAAAACTGGCTGGTTTGGTGTTCCCCAACTTGATGATCAGATTGACCTTCTGAAAGAGTCCATTATTGAAATTATGGAAAATAATTATCATCCTCTCCCATCAAAATTAATTTCTAATTTGTTAGAAAAACACATTAAAGCCGATTGTTATTCAGGAAACTCTGACATTACATTTGAGGGTGATATTTTATTGCTTTCATGTGGACTAGAGCTCCACAACAGAATGCTATCAATTAATGCTAAACAGAAAGAAGTGCCAGTAATTAATATAATGCATGGAGAAGCTTTTGGTGTTTATGATGAGCCTATATTTTCCGATTTTGGTGAGTTTATGTACTCTGATGCTGTGTTAGGTTATGGTGAAGGATTTATTTCTGCGGTCAATACTTATGAGTTTGGCATGAAAAAAACAATTAAATATATCAAAAGTAATGGCGTTAAAACCTCTCGATACTTCCAAAAAGATTATCACAGTCTTAGTACAAGCAAAAAAAATATAAAATATTACTATTACCCGACCACTCTGAGTGGAGCTTCTCATCGATATGGGCCATACAGAGATACGGCTGATAGCCTATATTTAAAGTGGCAAGAAACTATATTCAATGTATTTGGAAACTTAATCACAATCAAGAGCCATCCAAAAGAAAAATATTCCGAGAGTTATTCATTTTATAAAATTAGATCAGTAAGTGGGTCGTTTGAAGATTTACTTGATCAAGTAGATGTATTTGTTTTTGATTATATTGCAACTGCGTTTAACGAAGCTTGCGCAACACAAAAACCTATAGTGTACTTTGATCTAGGTATAAGAAATATACATACTGACGCTTTGAATTTAATAAAAGAAAGAACTATTTATTTTGATATAAAGGACGGTATGCCAACATTAACAGAGATACAAGATCGCTTGTTTCAAGAAGATAAAGAAAATACTTACACAAAGAAATATTCACTTTGTGGTAACAACAAAACCAGAGCACAATCTTTGTCAGAAGGTATTCAGGACTTTTTTTAATTTTATAATAATTATGCAAAGTAATCTCTCACCACTTCCTTTATATTGGTCTGTGATCGAAAGTAGTATGCCAGATAAAATGGTTGAGGCTTCCATAAATATATCTGAAAGCCAGTTAATAATTAGTGGCCAAAAAATTGATATTGATTCAGGTATTAATATACTTTCATACGGAAAAGCAAGTAGATTGATGTATATGGCCGCTCGGAGAATTGTGGGAGATAAATTCTTTCGTAGAGGTGTATTAATAACTCATGATAATCAAGTCCAAACGAAAATAGATAGGAATAAAGAAGATGTTTTAATATCAAGCCATCCATTTATTACAAATCTTAGTGTAGTTGCTGGAGTGCTGGTGCTTCAAGACCCTGAAAGAGGTAAGAGAAGAGACAGAACGATGGATCAGGGAATACAACACTGAGCG
>PVBE012707718.1_pt1 | contig 23023 bp, 26 predicted proteins | sample 1631181 | NCBI WGS metagenome assembly PVBE01 (sample SAMN08397723, study PRJNA350692) | Marine metagenome, whole genome shotgun sequencing project. | isolation source: water | place: Pacific Ocean | collected 2012-04 | reverse complement strand
TGTGCCTGTGTCTAGATTATAAATTCTGAGTCTCCCAGTACTTCCAGAACGTTGTTCGACAATAAAGATTCTGTCATAGTCTCCGGGGGCAGCAACAACGTGAACAGGTCGCGCCAACCCAGTAATAAGACGAGTGGACGTGAAGTTATCAACACCTCGCGCTTCCACAGGGTCTTGTCCGGTATGTGAAATAACAGGATCTTGCCCAGTGTGTGCCTTTGGCTTTAACGCTTTGCCAGCGATGACTAAACTTAGTCCAGCAATTGATGTAATCAGCAATGTTCTTGAAATCATTATTCTCTCCTACAAGCCCAGTTAGACAGGGGCTGTTTTCATGTGGGTCTATATTTGTCGGCATCAAGCCATTTATATTCGCACCCAAAGCGATCTCGGTTGCCTTTTAGTCCGATAAGGCGCGATTTTCCTCCTAGCCCAACACGGGCCCTCAATACAGAGACCGATACATGATTGGTCATAGAGGTGATTACAGAGTACTCCCCAGAGCCGTGGTGAGCAAGAAAAAAAAGGATTATTCCACAGTTTCTATTGGTTTGCCCGCTTTTTCCCACCCATTAAAGCCCCCACGAAGCGTCTTTACGTCAGTGAAGCCCATCGAGAGCAGCGCCTTGCTCATCGCAATTGACACAGAATCGTTTTGAGTTTCTCCAGAAACAATGATAGTTTTAACGTTATCAAGACGCCAAGCCTGAACCCTCAAGCGTCCGAACGGAATGTTGATTGAATTTGGAATATGTGATTTTCGAAACTCCCACGACTGCCTCGAGTCAACAAGAACTGTAGTCGCCGTTATTTCTGGAGAAGTATCAGTATTTCCCTCTATTAACAAAGATGCAACTTCTCGGTCAATATAAGACAAATTTTTATCACTTATCCCACTGCCACAGGCAGTAAGGAAAAAAACAAGAACTGCGACTGGTAGGCGAGAAGGGGTAACCATGCGTACCAGAATACACTACCAAAGAGTTTATTGCTTCCGGACAACAAGGAGATTTCAGATGTTTTGTTTAGTAGCCCCAATAATTACATGCCTACTATGTGGCGGTCCACAGCCACAGTCCCCAAATCAACCAAAAGAGAGAACAACACACGCAACAGTTGATGTGCGAACCGACGCTGGATGGGTTGGACCATCACAGGTGTTCAACGTGATAGTTGCTATTACTCCAGATACTGGCTGGCACGTCTATTGGAAAAACCCAGGAGCAAGCGGAGCACCAACTGAAATAGAAATCAATGCCCCAGATGGATTTACTGTTGGTAAGCCGGTTTTTCCACGCCCAACCCTTTTTCAAGATGAAGAGGGAACAACGTACGGATACGCAAACACCGCAGCAATTTTTGTTCCAATTACAGCCCCCAAAACTCTACAAGATGGTGAAGTTGAACTCGGTGTTTCAACACAGTGGCTTGCGTGTAAAAAAAGTTGTGTGATGGGAGACAAACAAACTCGTCTGCTGATTTCAACAAACAAAAAAACGCAGGGGCCACTAAATAAAGACATGCAACTTCCTCGTTGGCGAAACCACCTTCCGAAACCACTTGGTAATCTCGATAGTAATTGTTGTATTGTTTCAGACAACACCCTTTATATCTCGGGCAAAACCTTATTGCGACCAATTCAATTCATTGGTGTTGAACAGGTTGGAATTCAGTTTGGCAGTGTTCCACCCCCCGCTTGGGATGGCGACCACTTTTTACTTTCAATTCCACTTATTATTGATGGAACTGCTGTTAATAAAAAGAGAACGGCCATTGAGGGTCTATTAATGCTTGGCAACAAAAGCGGCCCCTCTTACGTTATACAAACCGCTATAGAAACAACACAACCCAAAGGAGAATAGGTATGTTGAAACAGATTATTACGTTGTTCGTAATTGCAACCATAAGCGCTCACGTTTATGCACAACCAATTGGAATAAAACCAATAGAGCCTAAAGAAAAGAAAGCCCTAAAAGTTGGCGACAAAGCACCGGCGTTTGAACTTAAAGATCAGAACGGCAAAACGCACAAACTTTCGGATTACGAAGACAAGATAGTTGTGCTTGAATGGTTCAATGACAATTGCCCATACTGTAAGAATGTCTGGAATTCGGGACTGGTTCCCAAACTAGTTTCAGCGTTACAAGAAAAGGAATTTGTTTACCTTGCAATAAACTCAACCGCAAACAAACCAGAAGAAGATGTCTTAAAAAGCGGGATAGAGTTTTTAAAGGATGTTAAAAGCAACATCCCCATGCTCATGGATTACGATGGTAAAACCGGCCGTGCGTATGGTGCGCGAACAACCCCACACATGTTTGTTATTGATGAAGAGGGCGTGCTGGTATATCAAGGTGCGTTGAGCGATGACCCACGCAGTAAAGAAGGAGATAAGGCAGAAACACATATTATGCGAGTCGTTGCCCAACTAGAAGTGGGCGAAAAGGTTTCACCAAGTTATGTGCAACCATGGGGCTGTTCCGTTAAATACAAACGAGATGGCAAGTCGGGTAGAAAGGGCCGACCGCGCGGTGGACCAAGAAAATAAACAAAGTTATTCTCTCACTGCAAACTTACGGGCATAATGATGTAAACGAAACCGTTTCCGCTACGGATTAAACCCGGCTTTTCGCTCTTCTTCAATTCAATTGTTACGTCATCTGCATCAATCACCTTTAATGCATCCATGATGTACACAGGGTTGAAGGCAATATTTAGCGTTTCTCCGGTAAACGACTCTATTGGTACTTCAATTTCTGCCTCGCCGGTTTCAGGCGCCCGGCTTGTAATTGTTAACGTGTTGTCGTTAAAAATTAATTGCACACCTCGAGACTCTTCGTTGGTCATTAAATGTGCTCGTCGAACTGCGCGATGCATCGCATCTTTGTTTATTACGGCCTTTCTATCAAGGTCTTTTGGAATAACATCTTCAAATGGTGGGAAGGTTCCCTCAACCAGATTGCTTGTTAGCGTAGCTGTGCATCCCTGTTCACCACCAACGTGAAACACAATTTGTCCGTCGTTGATTTTTACCGAAACAGTTCCGACGTCATCATGCAGTAGACGTTTTAGCAACAACATTGCTTTTGTTGGGACTATGCAATCAACTTTTTCAACATGGTTCTCACATGGGCCAACTGAAAGAGCGAGTCGATGTCCATTTGTTGCAACAAGCCGAAGTTGAGAACCCTGTAAATCTAAGTGAACACCATTGATTGCGTAACGACTATGGTCAGTTGCTGCCGCGAAAATTGTGCGTTCCATTAAACCACGGAAAGAATCGCCATCTATAGTAAAATCTGGTTGGACATCGTCGAACACAACAGTCTCGGGTGCTTCAGAAATGGGGAATCCGAATACCTTAAACCTTGAATCCGAGGATCGAACACTGAGTTTATCGCCATCCCCAATAATGGTGATTGTTGTATCGTTACAAGACCGAGCAATTTGGGACAACTTGTCTGCTGGAATTAGAACCTCTCCAGCATCAACATCCTTAACCCTATCGGTTGTAAGGGTGAGGGAAATTTCTCCGTCAGTCGCGGCTAGAGTAAGCATACCGTTTTGTCCAGAAAGTTTGACGCACTGCAGGGCCGGAGTTGGCGTTCGGCCAGCGACGACACCCGTGATTAAAGCCATTGCTTCTACAAGAGCCTCTCGGTCACAATCCGCCTTTATACTTGTTTCTGTTTTTGCTGTTTTTACTGTCATAATATATGTCTCGCTAAAAGCCTTCCCTGTTCAATGTTCCTGTGCCAACACTGGCAATATGGTGAGTGTACCAAGAGAGAGAGAGAATCTCTTGATCCTGCGGTTTTTCCTGCGTTTTTGCATTGCTCGCCTTAGCAAGGCATGCGATACTGTACCCTTTCAAGCATAGTTGAGAAAACACTCTTTTTCGCACTAAAACCACAAGATGGAAGGATCCATAGATGTCTTTTGAAAACGCTATCCACGCACGAGCCATAACCCTTGACACACTTTCCCTAGAAATGTGTGCAGAATCGGGCAGCGGCCACCCAACATCAGCGATGAGTATCGGACACCTCGTCTCTGTGCTGATGTACCGAACCATGCGTTGGTTGCCAGACGACCCAGATTGTCCAACATCTGATCGGCTTGTTTTATCCGAAGGACATGCAGTACCAGCGGTGTATGCCGCCATGGCAGATATCGGAGCGACCGTTCTTTGGAATGGAGAGCAGGTGAAACTGAATCCAGGCCATTTAAAAACGCTTCGAGAAGCCGACTCCCCACTTGACGGGCATCCAAACCCAAAAGAGGGTGTTGGATTCTTCGACGCAGCAACCGGTTCGTTGGGACAAGGTCTTTCCGTTGCCGCTGGTTTAGGTCTTGCCGCCATCGCAGATAAAACAGGAAGAAAAACATATTGCATCATTGGCGACGGTGAGGCTCGAGAAGGTCAAATTACCGAAGCCCTTGATTTCATCATGGACCACAATTTGACAAACGTATTACCAATTTTTAATTGCAACTCGTATGGACAAGCCGGAGCAGTAAGCGAACAACAATCACCAGAACGACTAACAGCAAAACTCGAAGCGTTTGGATTTGAAGTTGCAACTATTGATGGGCATAGCCCAGACGCAATTAAAGCATCTTTCGACCAATTTAACGCCGATGGTAGAACACAACCAATGGCGGTTGTGGCAAAAACGGTAAAGGGATGGGGCGCACCGTCGATGCAGGGTGGTAATTGGCATGGAAAACCCGCACCAAAACGAAAAGTTCAACAGGTCATCGATGAACTTCGTCAAACGGGGTTGAAACTAACATCTTCGCTAGCAACAGCGTCAATTGCAATTCCAGAACCCCCAACATTGAACATGCAGGACTCCTCTAGTCAATCCGTCATGTCATTTAAACAGGCGATGGAAAAATGGGATATGACATCTACCCTTCAGGCAGGAAGAATGGCAACACGAAAAGCATACGGTATCGCTCTTCGCTCACTAGGTTACAGCAATGATAAAGTTTGGGCTATAGACGCGGATGTAAGTAACTCCACCTTTAGTAACATATTTGGAAATGACGCAGAACTTTCAGACCGCTTTGTTGAATGTAAAATTGCTGAACAAAACATGTATTCGGTTGGCGCCGGTTTAAGTGCCGCTGGAAAAATTCCGTTTTGCTCAACATTTTCTAAATTTATAACTCGTGGATACGACCAGATAGAAATGGCGATTAACTCTGGGGCAAATATTAAAATCGTTGGTTCGCACAGTGGAATATCTTTGGCAGCTGACGGCCCAAGCCAAATGTCACTGCCAGACATTGCTTGGTTTAGAAGTTTTGGAACAATGACAGACCACCATGGAAACCCAGGATGTTATGTATTGCAACCAGCAGATGCTTGGGCTGCGTACGGTTTGACCGTAGCAATGGCTGAGCACGAAGGGTGTTCGTATTTGCGAACATTCAGGCCAGAGGTTGAAATGATCTATGACGAAAACACCAAGTTTGAACTTGGTGGCATGGAGGTTCTCACAGAGGGTCGCGATGTTTTGATTGTGTCAGCAGGTTACATGATTCACGAATGCAACAAGGCAATCGAAGAGTTAGACCGGCTCGCTATCGACGCGACGCTATTGGATTTATATTCGCTTCCGTTTGACGAAGAACAGCTGTTAGATTTGGCAAACGAAAACAATGGAAACGTATTTGTTGTCGAAGACAACTATGGTGGATCACTTGGTTCGGCAGTTGCAGACGCATGTGCAGCTTCGGGCGACGCGTTTACTGTTGAACAACTTCATGTTCGCCGCATTCCAAAGTCAACCAGAAGCCCGGAAGACATTCTTAGAATGTGCGGTTTGCACTACACAGATATTGCAAAAGGCGCAGCGTCACTTCTTGGTGTTCCAATGGCAAATGGCGTGTAAAGGCAGGTGTTTGGCTCACATCTTTCAATTGCCGGAGGGATGTTTCACGCGCTTGAGGCCGCTGCCGAACAAAAGATAGACTGTGTACAGGTTTTTACAAAAAACCAGCGGCAATGGAAAACCAAGCCGTTGCAAAACGAAGACGTCACCCTCTGGCTCAAAACCCTAAAGTCGATTGGATGGCTGAATGCAAACCGAGTCGTTAGCCACAACAGTTATCTCGTGAACCTTGCTTCTCCAGACAAACACGCTTGGCAAAAATCATTAAAACTTCAACGCGAAGAAATTGAGCGATGCGAAACGTTGCATATTCCGTTTTTGGTTGCACACCCCGGAGCAAGGTTGGGTTCTCCAAGAAAAAGCAGTGAACAAAATAACCTTGAATCAGAACCGTCAAAAGAAGAGCTTGCTGGGCTAAAACGAATAGTAAAAGCAGTCAATCAACTCCATGCAGAATTGTCCTGATACAAAACAGTGACATGTTTTGAAACAACCACGGGGTCTGGTACAAATCTTGGGTATAACTTTCAACAGTTGGGTTTTATACGAGAGAACATAATTGACCCAAGCCGTATTGGGTTTTGTTTTGATACCTGCCACGTAACTGCTGCTGGCTATGATATGACAACCTCTGACAGGGCAAAACAGGTATTGCAAAAGTTTGACACCGATGCCGGGCTTGAACATATTAAAGTGTTTCATTTCAACGATTCCAAAGGCAGCGTTGGTTCTCGGATTGACAGGCACGATCATATTGGTCTTGGAACATGCGGCCTCAGCTGTTTTCGCACCATTCTTGAACTTAAACAGTTTGACAACGTACCAAAAATACTTGAAACTTCAAAAGAGGAGAATGAAAATGGGGTAAAAATGGATGTTGTCAATATCGCAAAATTACGCAAAATGGCGAAATCGGCATTAAAACACCGATAGTCAGCAATTCCAAGTATCCTACTTTGCTCATGAGACGCCCCTGTTTTATTTTATGCTGTTGCTGTGTTGGCCTTGCAGGTTGCCACGCAGTTTCACCCGTGGAAGAAATTAATCAATCAGAATTAAATACAGCGACCGTGACAGAAGTTCAACTTGTGACAATTAAAGCCGGAGAGTTGGCAATGAGCATGGGTGATTACGACGAGGCGCTCAAAATATTCAAAGAAGTCATTGGTCAAAACCCTGTCGCTGCCGATGCCTTTGTTGGGGTTGGCGATATCTATCTCATAAAGAAAAACTGGAAGAATGCCGAGCCGGTTTTTGCTAGAGCAGTAAAATTAGATCCACGTAATTTTGATGCACACTATGGACATGCCGTATCGCTGCAAATGCTCAAAAAATTCATCGATGCAGTGCGCGCATACCACAGAGCTTTGACCATTAATCCAGAAGATATGGGTGCAAACATGAATATCGCAACAACATATCTTCAAATGGGAAAACCAAAAAGCGCCCTCGTGTTCGCAGAACGCGCAGTAGGCCTAGAGGGAAAAATTGCTCCTGCTCAAATTACTCTTGCAGCAACATACCAGTTACTTGGTCGCACACAAGATGCGTTGAAAGCATACATTGCAGCGTCAGAGCACATGGATGAACCGTCACCAAGATTGATGCGAAGCATCATCTCGCTTTTGACTAAGGAAAAACGATACCAAGAAGTCGCAAACACGGCCTCTGCGTTAATCCAACTTGAACCAACATCAGAGGCATACGAACAACTTGGTTGGGCAGAGTTTCGGCTTGGAGATTACGAGGCGTCTCTACGCGCGTACAAAACGGCAGTTGGTTACAATCAAAATAACTGGCGTGCATTGAATGGCATTGGTGTAAACGAACTCAACAGATGGTTGCTTGGCGACAAAACAAACCCAGAAGCATATCAAACAGCAAGCACAGTATTCCGCCGCTCACTTGAGATTCATCCAGATCAACAAAAGGTCATTACGTTGGTTTTACGTTACGATCTTTAATAAATGACCCGCGGGGTAATTAACACCAATCGAGCCCCCGGGTCCCCTAGTCCCCGAGTGCAAGGTGACTGTCACTAGAATTGTTGTGTGCGTGTCCCCTTTTGCGCAAGGTTTGTTTTAGACCCTAAAATAAAAGGATGCCAGACAATACACTATTAATTACATTTGAATCTCCAACGGAAAAACCCTTTTTGATTGAGCACCTAAACGAAGAGTTTACTTCGGTTTGTCCAGTTACCGGTCATCCAGATTTTGGAACAATTCTGTTGCGATATGAGCCATCAGATAAATGTGTTGAACTTAAAAGTTTAAAAATGTATTACCAATCATTTCGTAACGAAGGAATCTACTACGAAGCCGTGACAAATCAAATATGCGACGACTTGGTCACGTGCATGAATCCAAAGTGGATGCAATTAATTACAAAGTGGCGAGGTCGTGGAGGTATTCGAAGCACCATAACCGCCATACACGGCGAAGTTCCACGCTGTTGGCAAGGCGTTTAGAATGAAAATACTTCTTGCAACCTCTAACGACCACAAACTTCAAGAAGTGCGAGACATACTAGAACCAATTGGCGTAAAGGTGGTTGGCTTAAGTTCACTTTCAGAAATGTACAAGGAACCAGTCGAAGATTCGGATACGTTTGAGGGTAACGCCAAACTGAAAGCAACTGGATATGCCGCTGCAACAGGCATTCGGTGTATGGCTGACGATTCAGGGTTATCCGTAGATGCAATTGAAGGGAAGCCGGGCGTTTATTCAGCCCGCTTTGCCAAAAAGGGAGAAACAAGAGAGGAGCGAGATAACGAAAACAACACGCTTCTATTAGAACGCATGAAAAATGTTCCTGCCCGTGACCGAACAGCACGGTTTATTTGTGCGATATGTGTCGCGGATCCAGACGGAGCAATTGTTGCCGAATCAATAGGCACGTTTGAAGGAATAATCGGCTTTGTTGCAAGGGGTAAAAACGGTTTTGGTTATGACCCCCTTTTTTATGTTCCAGGTGCAAATAAAACAAGCGCAGAAATGACTTCTGATGAAAAGAATTATCAGTCGCATCGGGGCGAGGCAATACGAAACATTATTCAGTGTTTCGAGCAGTAATAACAGCGACCTCTGCAGGACAATTTACTCTAAGTGGAAACCACGCACCAACTCCAACTGTGACAAACAGCCTGCTGTCACCACGCTCGTAACACCCAGCAGAATATCTGTGAGCAACCGCAAGGTTTGCCCCCTTTTTGTTTTTTATTGCCACTTGTCCTCCGTGCGTGTGACCAGATAAAGTTAGGGGAACGTTCATTCGGGAGGCGGCTTTGAATGCCTTGGGATTATGCGACAAAAGAAGGTGTGTATCTTTGGTACAGATTCGTTTAACTTTTTCCTCGCATTTTCTTGAAGATTTAGCCCAATCAATACCCGCAATGTTTAGTGGGTTTCCACCCAACTGTATTTGGCAAGTTGCGTCTCGCAATAATGTAACGCCCGCATTCATCGCCATTGAACTTATAGTGTTTGCGCAATCTAACTCATCGTGGTTTCCAAGGACAAGCATTGTTCCAAGGGGCGCGTTCATCGAGGCAAGTTCTTCTAATAGAACCCCTGCTCCACCAACACGTAAGTCCACAACATCACCTGTACACACAACAATGTCTGGTTCTTGCTTCGCTAAAAAATGTACCGCCTGCACCGCTCGTTCAACTGGCATTAAGTCACCAAGATGAAAATCGCTGATGTGCCCGATTCGCAAGCCATCAAAGTGCTTTGGCCACTTCGGTGAATGTATGTCTAATTCGTGTAACGCGATAGATTGTTCAAAATGTTTTTTAAATAGTCGCCCCTTGCTTAGCTTGTTTGGACCCTTTGTAAACAAAAGGTGCCTTGCTTTTGCTCTACGAAATTTTCTAGATGGTTTTTTTGAAAATGGCATGTCAAGTAAATACGATTAATGTCATAGACACGTTCGCTAAAAACGGATTTCTACACCAACAAATAGCCCCTGCAAACCAGCGTCAAAGGTGTAACTTTCGTCTTCGGCGTTTAACTCCTGCAGTCGATAACCAAAAAAACCGGCAACAGACTTAGAAAAATAGACAGACAATGTTGCCTGGATGCTCCCAATCGTGCCGCCATCTCCACCAAACACCCCGCCAGCCAAAAACTGACCATTGATTCCCACGGAATCGACTAGGTCGGTTACACCCTCCATGTCCCACATAAAATCCATTTCTAAACCGACCTGTAGCGCTAGCCAACTATTTTGGTGTGAAACTTCTTGAGTGATAGTTTCGTTTGTGAGTTGTGTTTTAACTCCAAACCAACGAAAACTTGCTACAGGGGCAAAAGAGAGTGAAGCAGCATCGCTAGTTTTGTATGGTCGCCATACCTCCCAAGCGGCCCCAACTCCTACGCTTTGTATTGTTGTTGACCCGCTCCACAAATCGCCGTTTGCCAAAGTCATTGGCCCATATGTGTCATTCCCAACATACAAACCACTTCCAGATGTAGAGAAATCAAAAAATGACAAGGACATCACAATGTCTTCCACGGGCTCTATTTGAAACTCAAGCATTGGGACGGTTTCTTTGCTTCGCAAATCAATATTTGTTTCAAAGTCTATCTCACCCCCACCGTCAGTAATTGTTCCACCAAGCCGCGGCATCCACACCCCACCGCGAAGCACCGCGGGGTCTTCAACACCCTGAGAACAGAGACAAATTGAAAGTAAAAGTGTTTGCACTTTCTTTAGGTTTCCGAAACCAGATGCACTTTACCAGAACCAGAGGTGATTTCACCAAGTACAATTGGCGATTCACCCAGTTGTTGCAAGTGTGAGGTGATTGAGTCTGCGAATGATGGTCGAACAATGAGTACGTAACCTATTCCCATGTTAAAAACATTGAACATTTCTTTTGTTTCAATGTTTCCCCGCTGTTGTAAGAACGAAAACACGGCGGGTATTTCCCATCTATCAAGATGAACAGTTGCATCAACTTCATCACACAATGATCTACAGAGGTTTCCTGCAATACCACCACCGGTAATGTGCGCCATTCCAGAAACAACCTTTTTGACACGATATTGTTTGAGTAACTTAACAATTGGCTCAACGTAAATGCGAGTAGGTTCAAGAAGAACTTCTCCTAGGGTGAGGGTTTTATCTAACTCAGAATAAGTAGAGGTTAGATCTAAATCCTTCACAGCCGCTCTGGCTAAGGTGAAACCGTTCGAGTGTACACCACTCGAGGGTAAACCAATAATCACATCACCTTGCTCCACACGGCTTGGGTCTATGGCCCGGTCAAGTTCTACAACCCCGACGGCAAAGCCGGCAATGTCAAAGTCGCCCTCTTGGTAAATGTCTGGCATTTCTGCGCATTCCCCACCGATAAGTGCACAGTTTGATATTTCACACCCCTTTGCGACACCTGAAACAATTTCAGCAGTAGTTTTTGGATTTTGTGTATTGAGCCCAAGATAATCTAAGAATATAAGTGGTTCTGCACCCTGAACAATCATGTCGTTCACGTTCATGGCTACACAATCAATCCCAACAGTATCATAAATGTTAAGTTAACAAGCAAGTTTTACTTTTGTTCCAACCCCATCTGTACACGCAACGAGAACCGGATCTTTGTAGTTCCTTTTAAAAAGTCGCTCGTTAAAATCAAGCCGAAACATGCCCGCAAACCCCCCATGTTCACCCAGAACACGAGGTCCATGGGTTCGTTTCATCATGGTTTGGATTAGCCCTACGAGTTTATCGCCGGCTTCAATATCAACACCAGCATCGGCGTAAGTTAATGGTTTTTTTGTATCAGAAGACATATGTAAAAGTGTAGTCACCTTGAGCAGTTGGCGGTATCCTGCACGGTCTTAATTGGAGTAAAACATGTCGATATTAATAAATGGTTCAACAAAAGTCATCTGTCAAGGCATCACCGGTTCTGCTGGGGCCTTTCATACGAAAGGGTGCATTGAATATGGTACCCAAATGGTTGGTGGTGTGACCCCAAATAAAGGTGGACAAAAGGATGTTAACGGATTACCTATCTTTAATACTGTTTCAGAAGCAGTTCAGGAAACCGGTGCAATAGCAACAATGATTTTCGTTCCTCCGCCCTTCGCCGCTGACTCTATTCTTGAAGCCGCAGATGCTGGAGTAGCGGTTATTTGTGCAATTACCGAGGGAATACCAGTTGCTGACATGATGAAAGTCAAGGCTACTCTTTCCACCTATCCAGATACTGTTTTGATTGGACCGAACTGCCCCGGAATTATTACACCAGGAAGAAAGGTGTCTGGAGAGGGTGCAACGTCTGTATATGAAGATGGTTGCAAAATTGGAATTATGCCGGGTTATATTCACACAGCCCCCCACGATGCAGCAAGTGGAAAAAGCGTTGGAATAATAAGTCGCAGCGGTACGCTTACGTACGAAGCTGTTTGGCAAACAAGTTCACTAGGTCTTGGGCAATCAACCTGTATAGGTATTGGCGGTGATCCAATTAAAGGGGCAAACTTTATTGACCTTTTAGCCCTCTTTGAAGAGGATGATGAGACAGACGGTGTCGTTTTGATTGGCGAAATCGGTGGAAGCGATGAAACGGAATCCGGTCGTTGGATCCAAGAAAATATGAAAAAGCCAGTTGTTGCATTTATTGCTGGCAAAACGGCTCCAAAAGGAAAACGGATGGGGCACGCTGGAGCAATCATTGGCGGGGAAGATGATACGGCTGGAGCAAAGATAGAAGCACTTCGTTCATACGGAGTTACAGTTTCAGAAAGCCCGGCTGGAATTGGTGCCGCAATGGTCGACGCACTTCTTATGACTGGGCAGGTAGTTCAATAACCGCTATCCTGTACGTACAAGAATCCCAAGGAGGGGAATATACGTGATAACAATCAAGGAACGATATGAAAAAGTACAGGAAAGAATTTGCGCTGCAGCACAAAAATCTGGGCGAAACGCAAGCGATATACATCTTGTCGCAGTAACGAAATACGCCTCGGTAGACGATGTTCGGCAACTTGTCGATTTAGGACACGCTGATTTTGGCGAGAGTCGTCTGCAACACTTTACGCAAATGGCAGCCCAAATAGAAGAGTATATTGATCGGCGAAAGGAACTGGGTGAACCAGATTTAACGAACTTAATTCGATGGCATTTTATTGGCCACCTACAACGAAATAAGTGTCGGAGGGTGGTTCCACTCTCAAGGATGATTCACTCTGTGGACTCGCTTCGGCTCGCAGAAGAACTGCAAGAAGTTTCAAGCAAAAAAAACACCGTAATCGAAGTATTACTTCAAGTAAACATAGCAAACGAACGGCAAAAAACGGGAATTGCTCCAGCAGCGATTGGATATATGCTTGAGCATATCGCATCAATGTCCAACGTAAATGCCAGGGGTTTAATGTGTATGGCTCCCGCTTGCGATAATAGCGAAGATTCACGACCGATATTTCTACGGTGTCACGAATTATTTGTAGAGATGCAAACGAATGTTCACCGAGGTAATGCGTTTAATATTTTGTCAATGGGAATGTCAAGTGATTTTGACATTGCCATTGAATGCGGAGCAAACATTGTTCGGGTCGGTTCTGCTTTGTTTGGACAGAGTACCGTTCCAAGCGATGCCGCCACAGCGGAAATCTAGTGGTTTTCTTCTAACAAGCAGAGGGGTGCCAAATGGTTTTCATCTCAACAAATGGTTCAATTTCCCACGGAGAACTCGTTGCGCTATTGCTATACCACATTGATTCATCATAAGACACACAGTGCACACGTTTCAAACTATCTGAAGCCCCCTCTTCAATGGCACATTGATTTTTCTTAGAAATATTTGCTGCATATACCCCAGCAACCTGTCGGTGGGTTGCAATATGTTCCATCAGTTCTTGCTGTGAACCCGTGATGAGATTAATAACCCCAGCCGGCACGTCTGAAGTTTGGCAAACCTCACCAAGGATTGCTGTTGCCATAGGATGCTCACTTGACCCAATTACAACAACAGTATTGCCAGAACAAAGCGGTGCACCAATGCACGTAATTAACCCAAGAAGAGACGGGGTTTGTGGAGCGATTGATACAACAACCCCCTGTGGTTGGGGAACAGTAAAGTTGTAGTAACTTCCAGCGACAGGATTCGAACAGCCAAGTACCTGTTGATACTTGTCTGTCCACCCAGCAAACCGAACTAGACGGTCAACCGATGCATCAACTTCCTTTCTTGCTGCAGCTACGGTGATGGGTTGGGTAACTTGAATTGCTGCGGCAAACTCTTCGCGGCGCCCTTCAAGCATCTCTGCCATGCGATACATAATTTGCCCACGTAAATACCCAGTAATGCCTGCCCACCCCCTAAACGCCTTGTCTGCAACCTCAACGGCATTTCGAAAATCTTTACGAGACCCGTGGCAAATATGCGCAACGGTTTCCCCCTTTAAACTTTCAACTGCGACAGATCTTCCTGATTCCGTTCGAGGAAATTTCCCGCCTATGTATAACTTATACGTTTTTGGAACGGTTAATCGAGACATTAGGAAGTCCCTCCTTTCACGTGTTGCAATCGAACATACGGACGAAGTCCCTGCACACCACCTTCTCGTCCAAAGCCAGATTCTTTAAAACCACCAAACGGTGAAGCGGCATCGAACTTGTTGTATGTGTTGCACCAAATGACGCCAGCGTCAAGTTCTTTTGCAATTTCAAAAATCTTTGAACCCTTGTCCGTCCAAATGCCTGCCGCAAGGCCGTATGGAGAGTTATTCGCCCTCGTTATCGCCTCTTGAGGAGTCCTAAAAGTCATGACAGAAAGCACCGGACCAAAAATTTCTTCACGTGCAATTGTGTGACTTGGTTGTACATCCGTAAAGAAACATGGGTTACACCAATATCCCTTTGATGGCAATCGTTCGGTATTCACTTCGTGAAGTTGCGCACCCTCATCAACACCCTTGCGTATGTAGCCCTGAACCGTTTCAAGTTGGGCTTGCGAGTTGATTGCTCCAAGATCGGTATTTTTATCAAGAGGGTCTCCGACACGAAGCGACCGTAGCCGATGTGTTAATTTTTGTATGACCTCGTCTAAAATTGGTTCTTCAACAAATAGGCGGGAACCAGCACAACAAACGTGTCCCTGATTGAAATAAATACCAGAGATAATCCCCTCGACAGCTTGGTCTATCGCAGCATCGGCAAAAATAATATTTGCGCTTTTACCACCGAGTTCAAGCGTAAGTTTTTTTCTACTACCCGCAGTAGTTCGCATTAACAGTTTCCCAACTTCTGTTGAGCCAGTAAACGCAACTTTGTTTACCGCCTTGTGCTCTGCAAGAAAGCGCCCGGTATCACCAGCACCGGTCACAATATTAACTACACCATCTGGCAAACCAACCTCTTGAATAATTTCCGCTAACCGTAGCGCGGTTAACGATGTGGTTTCCGCTGGTTTTAGCACGCATGTGTTTCCACACGCAAGAGCGGGTGCGAGCTTCCACGCCGCCATCAGAAGCGGAAAATTCCACGGAATAATTTGTGCACACACACCAACAGAGGAAACGGTTCGTCCCGGAAAAGCATATTCAAGTTTGTCGGCCCAGCCGGCACAATAGAAAAAATGTTGGGCAACAAGTGGCAAATCTACATCTCTTGATTCTTTAATTGGTTTACCACCGTCCATAGTTTCAAGAATTGCCAGTTCTCTTGACCTCTCCTGAATTCTACGAGCTATGCGGTATAAATACTTTGCGCGAATTGAACCGTCGAGTTTAGACCACTTGGGAAGGGCTTTTTTCGCCGCAAGAACGGCTGCATTCACATCCGCCTTTCCACCACAAGAAATATCCGCCAACTTTTCTTCGTTTGATGGATTTAAGGTTGCAAACCAAGACCTAGATTTTGGCGAAACAAACTTTCCGTCTATGAACAATTTGTTTTTTGGTTCAATAATTACCTGGGTGCTTTCGAGGGCTGGGCTGTATTCCCACCCAGTTGTCTCTGTTTGTTTTGTCTGTATTGACATTACGCCTCGCTAAAATCGTACGAAGCGGTATATCGCCCCGTGTGTTGTCGTACCAGTTGTCGTAATACATCGTTAGCCAAACTAGAAGCACCAAAACGAAACAGTTTTTTTGTAAGCCATGCATCGCCAAGCGTTTCTTTAACCATAACAAGATAATGTAATGCTTGTTTGGCGGTTTTAATTCCACCAGCAGGCTTCATGCCGATTCGAATTCCGGTTTCTTCATAGTATTCACGAATAGTTTCTAACATGACAAGGGTTACCGGCATTGTTGCAGCCGGACTTACTTTCCCCGTTGATGTTTTAATAAATACATCTCCATCTTGAATGGGACCAAACCTCGCTGCCGCTCTAATTGCGAGTTCTGATGCAACCCGAACATTTTCAAGTGTTTCAAGTTCGCCTGTTTCGAGAATAATTTTTAGATGTGCTTGACCACACGCTCCGCGAACTTGGACTATTTCTTCGCCAACCTCATCAAAACTACCGGATAAAAAAGCGCCACGATTTATCACCATGTCAATCTCATCGGCACCAGAATTTACAGCTTCGGACACATCGTTTAATCGAACATCAAGAGGATATTGCCCACTAGGGAATCCCGTTGCTACCGACGCTACTGCAACCGATGATCCATCTAAGTATCGTTTTGCAACCTGCACAAGAGATGGATATACGCACACGGCGGCTACCGAGGGAAGAGTGGGTTCTATGGCTCCTTCCCACGGTGAAATCGCTTTTGCGCAGAGCGAGCGGACTTTTTCTGGAGAATCCTTGCCCTCAAGAGTAGTTAAATCAATCATTGACAGCGCAAGACGGAGTCCATGTTGTTTTGACTCTTTTTTTATTGACCTGCTCGCGAACGAAGCGGCGCGATGTTGAACCATAACTGTATCGACTGGGATTCGCATTTATGCAGTGTACAGAGTGTTGGCTATTTCCGAGCCTTCGAAAACATTTCAGGAAGGTACCAAGCAGCAACAGGGCGAATCATGGTTTGATTTTGGGGGTCAGGTAGGTCATAAATCATCAAGATCTCTCTTCCGCTATCAACAACGTACAACAAATCGGAGCCCTGACCACTTGGAGTGGTTAACATTGTAAAGCCGTTACCCTCAATCGATGTTTCTGCAACCGCGGCAGGTGCGTGGTTCTTGGCTACAAATAGAATGAGTGCCATCAACACGAACGCGCTTGCCCATAGCGAATTGTTAGAAGAGGAGTTCATCAATTACTTCTTTGGTACCGAGTCCGCATCGTCGCGTACGTTCCTGTATCCCAGTATTTTGATTTTGTTTTGATCCCTGTTCCAAGCAAGTGCGACCAATTCTTGACGTGTTGATTCCAAGAGGTAAACTGCCCCAGTTGGAATTCCATTTGCAATACTAGGAATGGCAATATATTGATTGTTATCCGAGGCATGTTGGGCACTCGATGTTGGAACTACAACTACTGCGGCAAGAATTATAACGAGCAGCACGTTTAGTGCAATTACACCGTTTCAAGATTGTTGCTTGACAAAAAACATGTTTTAGTCTTGATGCCCCCGTTTTGAAGACATCAAACTAACAGCAATAGCAACTCCAAAAAAGAGGAACATCAGCATGAAGCCAACCCAAGCAGCGGCAGATTTTCGCAGGTGTGGCTCTGGTGGAGATATGGGTGCAGCCGACAATATAGTTGTGATAACAGGTGAACATAAACACGTATAAAAAAGGGACTTCATTCGTAACATGACCTACAGGATACCCTACTTAGTTCATTCCCGCGAACCGCGCAGTTTTAAGCCACTAGAACTACCAAGGGTGTGAAAAATCTCTTCGGTTGCGGAAGATTGGTTCATGGTAAAGAAATGAATTCCCCGAACACCCCTATCAAGCAGTTCTGCACATTGCTGTGCTGCCCAACTAATCCCTACCCTGCGAACGGCTTCTGGATCATCTTGAAAACGATAGAGCCGTTTCTGAAGCGCTGCGGGAAAATTAGCACCACCAGCAAGTTCAGCCATTCTTCGCATTCCGGACAGTGATGTTATTGGCATGATGCCCGCGATTGTTGGCGTGTGTATTCCAGCAAGTTCGCATTGCTCGTACCAATCAAAAAAGGCATTATTGTCAAAAAACAATTGTGTGCAAATCCAATCTACACCGCAATCCACCTTCGCTTTGAGATGATCAAGTTGAACAAGACGGTTGGGCGTTTCAGGGTGTCCTTCAGGAAAACCGGCTACTCCGATTCCAAATGAAGCGTCCTTGAAATCGTGTAATGCGTTAATGAGGTCTGAAGCAAATGAATAATCTCCATCGCTAGAACCATCCAGTGGCTTGTCGCCGCGGATCGCAAGAATATTATCAATGCCGTGCTTGGCATAATCTCGTAGTATTGAATCAATCTCCTCTTTTGTATGACCAATACAGGTTAAATGTGGGATAGGATCTAACGAGGTTTCATCAGCAAGGTGGCACACCAAATCTCGTGTTCGGGTTCGCGTGGATCCACCGGCACCATACGTTACGGAAACAAATGATGGTTCAAGGGCCTCAAATTCAGACAATCGAGTTGTTAAGACCCCCCAACCCCGTTCAGTTTTTGGTGGAAAAAACTCAAAACTAAATATAGTTGTATCTCGTTTCAGGATGTCTTTTACATGCATAGCAGCAGGATAATACAGAGTTGTGGACTATTGTTAGCGTGTGTGTTGCCAAATAATGTTTATACTTATGTTTTATGGACGAACGCCTACGCATACCCAAGCCCACCGCAAGGCGGCTCAGTCTATATTTGAGAGAACTTGAAGCCCTCCGCGAAACTAAGTTGGATTCGATTAATTCAACCCAACTTGGAAAAGCGCTTGGTTTCACTGGGGCTCAGGTAAGAAAAGATTTTGCAACATTTGGTACTTTTGGGAGACCAGGTGTTGGTTATTCGGTCAAACACCTTTGTGAGAATATCCGACAAATTATGGGTACCGACCAAACGTGGGACGTTGCCGTCATCGGTGCCGGCAAAATTGGTCAAGCGATTACTGTGTACCCCAAATTCATTGACCGTGGCTTTAAAGTCGTTGCTGTTTTCGATAACGACCCCGCCATCATCGGTACGAATGTAGCAAATCACAGGGTGCGACCTGTTGCCGATATGACCCGAATCATTCCGCTGCGAAACATAAAACTTGCCATCCTCTCTGCACCAGTAACCGTTGCGCAGGATCTTGCAGATCGTCTAATTGCTTCGGGCATTACCGGTATTCTAAATTTTGCTCCCGTTCGGCTCCGTGTTCCTGAAACAGTTGGCGTATCGAGCGTTGACTTTTCTAGGTCTCTTGAGCAACTTGCACTTGAAACTTCAATAGATTTTTGCTGATTACGATGGAACGAAACGCCCATTTTGCCGACCATTAGTTATGTGTGCACAGTAATAAATGACCCGCGGGGTAATTTAGACCTCTAAAAAGTAATAAATGACCCGCGGGGTAATTTATTTTTTGTTTTTGATAGTGTGCGGTTTACTTTCCATCGTACCGCTAGCGCCATCAAACACTGCGGTCGCTTTGACTTTCTCCCAGTCCTTTGGAACATTACTGAAATGCACCCGATACGTTCTTGTAACTGGGTCAAAGCGCTCGCGGTTTATTGTTTCATCACGGAGGAGGACGGTTTCGGTTGTTTTATTATTAGTTTCCTCCCCAATAGTTACCTCTAATTCTCCAACCCCCCTGCACGCAAACCCGTTGCCATCCGTAAATTCAACATGAACAACAATAATAGTTTCTTCATCTGCGTTTGAAGCACTGTCGAAACGGCTAAGGGGGTGAATTTTAACATGCTGGGGCACATACGCCCACTCACCAACTTGAACCTGACCGCTTGTTCTATTATTTTGGTTACACCCAAAACAAAACAACGCCATGGCAATACATGCCATGGCAGTTGTCACATATTTTATTTTGCAGGTCAATTTGCTATTCGTTACGAAGAAACCTCGTCAATCATCCTATCGATTGCAAGGTTAAGTTTGTCATCCGTGAGATAGGTATTTGTTGCAATTGCGTCCTTGATTGCATCAACTTGATTTTGTCGAATAGTGGGCAATTGTTGAATTTTTTCAATTAATTGCGCTTGTTGTGAAAACTCAACCTGATCAGTTGAGACACTAGCTCCATCAACTACTGGTGCAGCGACCTCGACTGGGGTGGATGGAGTGGTTGATGCTGTAGGTGCGGTTGCCCGTACGTTTCCTACCACTGTGTTTCCGATTGCGGATATTTCAGACATTTCTTACATACACCTTTGTTGTGTCGCAGTGCGACGGTTTCCTCAAGTCCCAAAAAACTTCTCTAACACCCCCTAAAATAGCAAGAAGAAGCCACCAAGCACACTACTTGCACCATATTTGTATCGTATATTTAGGCGGTTTTGCTTGAACTTTCGTACATTTTTGAAAGTTTTCATAAAGTCCGATATCTCCAAGCGTTACAGCGTAATAAAGAGGGTTTTCGCCACTAGCGGTACTGGGTACCATAGTAGAAATGACACACCCTACCTTTGTAACCCTATTCGCCCCTTTGCTTCTTTTGTTAGCAGGGTGCGGTCCAAAGGCAACAACCAAGAAACCAACACCAGAATATGGACTGGGTGACATTATGGACACTTCAACATGGGACTATTCCGGTGGCGAGTTGAAAACATCCACACCCACAACCCCAACTCAAAAATTGAAGGATAAATTTGCAATCGTGATCGCAACATTTACCGGAAAACAGCACGAACAGTTAGCAGGAGCGACACTAACGCAACTTGCTCGTCAATACCCTTCAATTGGTCAGAAACTTAATATGCAGCCAAGAAGCCGTGGCACCGCGTTAACCTATGGTAATTACAGGGGATACGATGATCCAGAGGCACAAAAAGATATTGACATGCTACACAATGTTCCTGATCAGGATGGAAGGAGGCTGTTTCCGCAGATTATGTTGATGAAATTTAAAGGAACGGTCTTAAACCAGAAACTTCATCCACACGATTTGTGGACAGTTCGACGAGAGTATCCTCTGGTCGTTCCCATTTATACTCTTGAGATTGCAGTATGGGGCGATTTTGATAGTGGGCACTTTCCTCTTGCGAAACGAAGAGATGCTGCAGAGAAGTATGCAGCCAACTTACGCACGAACGGGCTTGAGGCGTTTTTTTTCCACAACGATGATGCAGGACTTAGTTCAGTGACAGTGGGGCTCTTCGGATTTAACGCGCTCGATGCAGAAACCGGTTTTTATAGCCCCGAAGTCGAGTCGATGATGTCTAGGTTTCCAAAGCGCCTTGTGAATGGGCAAGAAGTATTGCAATACTTTAATCCCTCAAAACCCGAATTGGGAGCAAATGTCCAGAGACCTGTACTTGCAGAGGTGCCAGTAGATTAATTAGTCATAAAGCGCGTTGTTGTCTACAGTTATGTGCTCTGGGCCAACAGCAACGAACGTCATGGAACCAAACTTTCGCTGGGCTAACCATGCGTTGACTGCATCAAACGAAACATCGTTTATTTCTTGAAGCCGATCTTCTAAAGATCGAGTTTTTTCAAGGGCATACTGATCAGACCACAATGCGCTTGCTCTTGCGGTGGTTGATTCACCGTGCATAACTGTTCTGGCTTTCATTTTGAGAATTGTTCGATCAAATTCTTCTTTAGATATTCCGTTCTTTAATTCTTCGAGCTGTTCTAAACAAATTTCAACGGTTTCTTGTGCACGTTCTGGAGTTGTACCTGCATGCACTCGAACGACTGACCGATGTTTTGAGCGTGCGTATTGTGCCGAGACGCTGTAACACAACGAGCGCCGTTGTCTAACCTGAGTAAACAACCGCCCGCTGGATGAACCACCAAAAATCATCATCGCAACGGATTCAAGAATGGAAGAATCTTCGTTTGCGTTTGGTGCGTCAAAAGCTAAAGAAAGGTGAACCTGTGAGGAATCTTGTTCGACCCAGTGGGCCCCACGTTTTGAAGGCGTTGATTGAACATCCTTGTCTTCAATAGAACCCCACCCAGATATAAGTTTTTCAATTTCACAAACGACCCCTTGGTGTTCAACATCTCCAGAGACAACAACAATAGAATTGTTTGGAACAAACAGTTTTCTATAAACACTATGAAGTTGATCGATTGTTGCGGCTTCGATACATTCTGGAACTCCATAAGAGGATCGATTAAAAGGACGAGCCAAGTGATTCGTATTTAAAGCAATTGCAGCAAGTAGAGAGGGGTTATCTGCAAGAGAATGCAACGACTGTAAGCAGATGCTTTTGCATGCCACAAGGTGGTTTTCCGATAAATTTGGGCTCAAAAGGTATGCAGCGAGGAGCGGCATCGCCTCAAATAGTCGTTTTCCAAGCAATACGGCGGATATCCGCAGATATTCGACCCCACAGGTTATGTGTCTTTTAACCCCTGTTGAATCTAGAGAATCGTTGTGTTGTTTTGCACTTTTTCCGCCTACTCCTCGCTGAATTAGCTCCGCTAGCAAGACACTTTCCCCATCGTGTTCATTCATTGCAACTCCCGCTCGAACACCCCAGTTTACGGCAACGGTTTTTGTATTCGGAATGAACTCGGTAATGATTTGTAAACCGTTTGAGCACCTGTGATGTTTAATATTGTTCATTTTGTTTTGGAGGGTATAAAAGTTACTTATGTGATATTTGGAATTTTAGTTAAAAATACGCTAACTTTGGAAGTTGTTTGGGCAAAAAATATATGTTTAAACAAAACGTACAAACGTGTTTGTTGTAACTATTTTTAAAGTTTTGTTAGATTAACAAAAAAATAGTAATATTTTTTAAAAAAACTTAAATGCAAAATTTTTTCGTTTCATTTACAACTTGTAACAAAAAAAACTAAAAAACATCGCGCAAAGCAGTTTGTATGCACTTTTTTTTCGCTGTGCGCGAATTAACGTGTTGCGAAGTTTTGCCTGAGTGTTGTTGATATATAAAAAATTATGTAAAGCATCTTCCAAAGTAAGCCCGATACGGTTACAACTTCTATTGACGGAACGTCCGTCAGTGGTCCAAACGCGCGTATTGTTGAAACAAGGAGGTCAATGATCATGGCCAGAAAGAAAGCAACG
>PVBE012341268.1_pt1 | contig 23027 bp, 19 predicted proteins | sample 1631181 | NCBI WGS metagenome assembly PVBE01 (sample SAMN08397723, study PRJNA350692) | Marine metagenome, whole genome shotgun sequencing project. | isolation source: water | place: Pacific Ocean | collected 2012-04 | reverse complement strand
TCCAGGAAAAATAACGGCGGCCAGGCCTCCTGATAGAGATATAGAGCAATTAGAATTTGGCTTCACTTAAAAAATGGGGTAACTTCAAATTAAAATAGCATTGCTATTATTAATAAAATGGGATATATTTGTGATTCTTTGTGAGAAATAGTAATGCAATTTATTTTTAAATATGATTTACTTTTTGATCGCAATCGTTTGTAATGTATAGAGTTGGTTCAACTTATGCTGCTAATAATAATACATCATTAAAAAAAGGAGAACGTAATATGTCGGAAAAACAAGAAACGTTAATTGATCAAAATCAAATTAAATTCAATATGGCGATGACAGCATCGCTCCTTATCATTGGTTATTTGTTAAACAGTTGGATTCTTATAGCAATTGCTATTGTTTGCCAGTTTTCAGGTGCGGCAGGACTCTCTTTTGCTCCGTATCGTATCATATATACTTATATTGTTGTACCAATTGGTATTATGAAGCCAAATAAAATCCCTGACAATCATGCTCCTCACCGCTTTGCTGCTCTGGTAGCTGGACTATTCAACCTGATTGGAGTAATTCTTATACTGGTAGGTATGAGTATTGTGGGATGGATATTTATAGGGATTATTTTCTTGTTTTCGATTCTCAATCTCTTTCTGGGCTTTTGTGTAGGGTGTTTCATGTATTACATTTTTAACAAACTTGGCATCCCAGGATTCTCAAAATCCCCGGTAGAGAGTAAGTAGTTGACAATATATATTAAACAGGTTAAAATCGAGGTACTATGAAGACCGAATCCATACCGCATGTCGACCAGCATGAAATAAAGTTTGCTATGGCTATGACTTTATTGTTAATTGTTGCTGCCTGGATTCTCAACAGCTGGATTCCAGTGGCCATTGCTGCCATCTGTCAGCTTATGAATGCTACTGGAAAAACATATGCCCCGTATACACTGATTTACAAGCATCTAATGGTTCCTACCAAATTGATTAGACCACATATCATTCAAGACGATCCTGTCCCACATCACTTCGCTTCACTTATGGGTGGGATTGTCACACTAGTTGGCACCATCTTTTTGTGGCTGAATTATCCGATTGTTGGCTGGATAATTTTATTGATGGTTTTTATGTTGCAAAACCTCAATTTTTGGGTTAACTTCTGTACGATGTACTATATGTATTATTTGATAAATAGGATTGGTATACCGGGATTTAAGGAAAAATTGAATTAAAAGAGGAGTAAATGAGATGCTGTTAAGATTAATCATCCTGATCATTTTTTGTGCAATCATGTATGCCACCTATCGCATTGTTATTAACTGGCAATTATCACGGGCGGGGACACTCAAAGATTTGGATCCAATATTATCCGAGACTAACGTGTTGATTCCAACTATAGTATATTTTACTGCCCCGATGTGTGCTATTTGTCGTTCGACACAGCGTCCAGCATTTGATCGGTTGCAGGCAAAAATGGAAGCTGTTAATACCGTAAAAGTAGATTCAACTGAGAATCCGGATGGTGCAAAACGCTGGGGTGTCATTAGCGTTCCTACTACCTTTGTACTTGATCGCAATGGAAAACCAAATAAAGTTAATAACGGATTTGTTGATGAGAATAAACTTTTAGCTCAATTAAGTACAGCACACGGAAAGTCATAGTTTCTTTCTGATTTTTAGTAATCCAATTTTATTAGTATGCTAATAGGATGAATAATTTAGATGGATGTACGGTTATTTATGTTGGTTACGGGTTATAAATTTCATTCGTGCAAATAGAATTATTGAATAATATTAAAAAATTATTTTAATTATAAATTATAGGATATGAGTTATTATTTTAGTACAAAAGTAAAAGACTTAAACTTTGATGATGCAATCGAGAATGTTACGGAAGTATTAAAAAAAGAAGGGTTTGGAGTTATGACAGTAATTGATGTTAAAGAGAAGTTTAAAGAGAAGATTGACGTTGATTTTAAAAAGTATACAATTTTAGGTACTTGTAACCCACATTTTGCTTATGAAGCTTTAAAAAATGAAGACAAGATAGGTGTATTACTACCATGCAATGTAGTTGTAGAGGAGCATGAAAACGGAGAAATAGAAATATCCGCAGTAGATCCAATAGCCTCAATGGGTGCTGTAAAGAATGAAAGTCTAAATGATATCGCATTAGAGGTTCAACAAAAGTTAAAAAGTATAATTGAGAGTTTATAGCATTTAATTTTCAAGGAGAATCTATTATCTCAAAAACGCCATACTCAAACCGTCGTTCCATTAATGCAATACATACAGTAAAAAAATACATTATTGCCAATTCAATAAATTGGAAATAAATGAAATTTTACAATAAAATAAATATCGAAAAAGAACAGCGAAGAATTCTTCTATCTTCCTTTGCAGCTATTTCTGGAGTTGGATTACTCTCATACGCAGCCCTACCATTCTTGATCGGTTCAACAATGGTCAGCCTTAATTTGAATGAGGCTAGTGTAGGTCTTCTGTATAGCTTAGAATTTATAACTGCAGCCCTATCATCATTTATAGTTGCTCCAAAAATTGGAAAGATAAAGCGGAAGAATCTTGCATTCATTGGGGCATTTATTGTTATTCTAGGTAATATTATTTCAGTTTGGTGGAGTAACTATGAATTCTTATTAGTGATTAGACCATTGACAGGAATTGGGGCAGGGTTAGCTTTAGCTTGTGGAAATGCAACAATTGCAAATGCGAAACATCCTGATAAAGTAGCTGGAATGATGAATGTTCTGTTTGCAGCGATGTTACTTCTACTCATGTTGTTATTACCATTATTAAGTGTCTCTTTGGGCATGCAGGGTGTTTTTCTAGGACTGGCAGCTGTGACATTGATTTTTCTTATCATGTTGATACAAATGCCTCAACGAGCAATCACGAGCGATTCTGCCATTAGCTCTACTAAAACAAATAATACGGTGGTCTTCAGTATAGCTGGGATAGCCATATTTGCAGTTTTCTTTATGTTTACACTTAGAGATTCTATGGCCTGGGGCTTTGCAGAGAGAATAGGAATTGCTGTTGGTTATACTACTACTGAAGTTGGAGGATTACTTTCACTGCAGGCGTTCTTGGGTCTTGTGGGCCCCATAATAGCTGCCATTATTGGTTTTAAGTTTGGAGCAAAATTTCCTTTGTTATTTGGCTTAGTATTCGCAGGACTCACAACCTATGCGATATTTTTGTCCGTTAACGCACCTTATCTATTTGAGGTTGCTGTATTATTGTGGACTGCTAGCTACTTTTTTGCTATTTCTTATATGACTGCTTATGCTGCTACTTTGGATGGTGAAGGCCGTATTGTGGCTGCATCAGGAAGCGCACTGGTGCTAGGAGTTGCTGTTGGACCAGCATTATCCGGCTACATTATCTATTATGGTGGATATGCCATGGGTGCAGGAGTAACACTTGCATTAGTTTTTGCGATGATAATAGCAGCACTTGTTTCACTTAAATGGAGTGCGAACCTCAAGGGGAGTGGACGAACTGATTCTAAATCATCCACTAATAACAATAGTTAAAAGTAACTTACAACTCATTTCACCGGATTGAATAACTTAATTAAAAAATACTATGGCAAAATACAGAACACACTTACCACAACTCACTGAATCTACGTTTATGACTGATGGTGGATTAGAAACAACCCTCATCTTTAAGCAAGGTATTGACTTACCTCATTTCGCTGCATTCAATATAATAAAGGATGAGAAGGGGAAAAAAATACTAGAAAAATACTATCAAGACTATCTTTCCATTGCAAAACAAAAATGTAGTGGATTCATACTTGAAGCCGTTACATGGAGAGCCAATACCGATTGGGCTTTAAAAATGGGGTATAACATGGAATCATTAGATTTAATAAACAGAGAAGCTATTCAACACCTTGAAAGTATAAGAGATAATCACGAGAATGAGGATTTTCAAATATCTATCAGTGGTTGTGTGGGGCCTCGCGGAGATGGCTATTCCATAGAAAACAGCATGAGTATAGGAGAAGCTGAAGAATATCATTCTCGTCAGATTAAAACATTATCCCTAACCAATGCTGACTTTATAACTGCCATGACAATTAATTACAATAAAGAAGCTATTGGTATTGTCAAGGCTGCTAATAAAAATAATATACCGGTCGTGATTTCATATACAGTTGAAACAGATGGGAGCCTTCCAAGTGGACAGTCTCTGGGCGATGCAATAACAACTCTTGACGAACTCACGGACAACTATGTTTCATATTTTATGATTAATTGTGCCCATCCAAATCATTTCAAAAATATATTGCAATCTGATAGTGGCTGGAAAAGTAGAATTAGGGCTATTAGAGCTAATGCCTCCATCAAAAGTCATGCAGAGTTAGATGACTCAGAAACGCTTGATGCAGGAAATAAAGAAGAACTTGCTGAAGAGTATAAAAATCTGAAATCGCTACTTCCAAATCTTAATATTTTAGGAGGATGTTGTGGAACTGACCATACTCATATGGAGAAAATTTGCGAAATGTGGTTTAAAGAGTAACTCCTACAAAATATCAATTGATTAGCTATTGTTGCTAAATAGAAAAGAATACGACAAATATTGGCATACGAGGGTAGTTCTAAATTACTTTTGATCTTAGTTAAGCAATATCGCTCGGTTTGAATTTATAATACGTTTTACCTTGGATTTCAAATTTTCATTCGTATCAAAGATTAGCTGCAAATCTGTTGGAAAAGGTATTGGTTCATGCTTAATTAGCCTTCTTGTTTTTTTCTTAAGGGCGTCCAAATTTCCATTTGCAATGGCTAGTCTGTAATCAAAAACAAATTCAGATGCTATTGGCATGGTTTTAACTAATTGACCACTTCTCTCATCATAAAAGTCTAAGGATCCTGATACAATAGCTCTTTTGTTTAATCTGGTTTCAGTCACATAGCATGTTATAATACTATATCTAGGAACCTTAATATCGTTTCCATCTTCATCTTTCTTTACATTACCATTTTTATCTAATACATACTCAAACCCATCTTCAATTTCCTTCGATTCTTCATACTGAATTTCCTTCACTCGTTCCGGACTAACTTCTATATGCTTGATATTTAAGTAAATCGAATAATCATAATTGATATTCTTATCTACATAAGTATCGAAATTAAGCCATTGTTTATTGATGTTCTTCAAAGATATTTTTAGTAGCTCATCTTCGAAATCTTCTGGAAGTACAGTGCGACTTTCGTTAGCTATCATAAAAATTACATGATTAACTCCTTTTGAATAAGCTTCATTCATCTTGTCATCAACATCTTGATATACAGGAAAATAATTCTTCACTTTGGCAAGTTCATCCCAAGCCTGTCGTGCACTTTGTTTATCGCCTTCTTCTAGCAGCTTAATTGCATGAGCATAGAAAAACTTAGCTGCTTTGTTTTTAGATGTAATGAACTCCTGAGAATAATCGACTGGAACAAATCCAATGCGAACTAACACTTCATCAGAAAGTCTTTCAATAACTTCTTGTCTGTTAATCAGCCGCCTATAATGTATTACTACTTTCTCATATATATCAGGCTGTCCTGAAAGTTTTAATAACTTTATTGCTTCTAGATCTTTATTATTAGCCAGATTATATGCCTTTTTTAATGTTTTGACCTCATTAGTTTTTGTTGGCTTTTTTTGTAAAACTTTAGCCGCCTTAACAATAGCTTTATCATATTCGCCTTGTTGTAAACGTTTTGATGAGCTAACACATGAAGTTATAAGAAGTGAAAGCATTAACACATAGTTGATACATACTATTTTCATTGGATTGTGTGTTTATTCTTTTTGATTTAGTAGTTCTTCAAGTACCTTATTTTCGTCTCTCAAACGGGCAGCATCAATAAAGTCAAGCTCTTTTACAGCCGCCTGCATATCTTTTTTATTTTTCTCTATCGCTAGTAAGATTTCCTTTGAGGTCATATACTGAACAACAGGATCAGCTGCAATTCCAGCCTTTATTTTGGATTGATATTCCTTTTCAACAATATGTGCTGACGCCACGGCTGTTTGGCCCATTATTGCATCAATAGATTTAATAATTGCTTTGGGCGATATATTGTGTTTTTTGTTATATGCAAGTTGCTTTTCTCGTCTTCTGTCTGTTTCTTCGATAGTTATAGCCATAGACTTAGTGATTTTATCAGCATACATTATTACCTTGCTTTCAAGATTACGGGCTGCTCTACCAGCTGTTTGCGTAAGTGATTTAGTTGACCTTAAAAAACCTTCTTTGTCGGCATCAAGGATAGCAACAAGAGCAACTTCTGGTAAATCAAGTCCTTCGCGCAGCAGGTTAACACCAACAAGAACACTAAAGTTACCAAGCCTGAGATCTCTTAGTATCTCTACTCGATCTAAAGTATCCACATCCGAATGAATGTATCTTGTATTGATCCCTAAGTTAATAAGATATTTGGTTAGTTCTTCAGCCATGCGTTTGGTAAGTGTGGTTACTAATACTCTATATTTATTGCTGACAGTATTTTCAATTTCATCCAGCAGGTCATCAATTTGGTTTATACTTGGCCTCACTTCAATTGGAGGATCGAGCAAACCTGTTGGCCTGATTAATTGTTCAACCAGCACACCTTCAGATTTTTCAAGCTCATAATCGGAAGGAGTTGCACTTACGTAGATAACCTGACGTGAGAGTTGCTCAAATTCTTCAAACTTTAAGGGGCGGTTATCCATTGCTGCAGGCAGCCTGAATCCGTATTCGACCAGATTATGTTTCCTTGACCTGTCACCACCATACATAGCCTTTATTTGCGGTATTGTAACATGGCTCTCGTCAATTACAGTAATGTAATCTTCTGGGAAATAATCCAGTAAACAAAATGGCCTGGTGCCCTTTTCTCTTCCGTCAAAGTACCGTGAGTAATTCTCAATACCTGAACAATACCCTAGTTCACGCATCATCTCAAGATCGTAAGTTACCCTGTCTTCCAGCCTTTTTGCTTCAAGATGCTTGCCAATATCCTTAAAATAATCAACCTGCTTTGCCATATCAAGCTGAATCTCAACTAATGACGATTTCATTTTGTCAGGTGATGTAACAAAAATATTTGCAGGATAGAGTGTGAGATTATCAAGGGTTTCAACTCTTTTTCCAGAAACCGGATCAATTGATTCAATTGACTCAATTTCATCTCCCCAAAAAATAATCCTGAATGCCCAATCCATATAACCGGGAAAAATATCGATAATATCACCTTTCACTCTGAAGTTTCCCCGCTTCAATTCTATTTCATTTCTTGAATACAATGCACTTACAAGTTCCCGCAATAGTTTATTTCGACTAAGCTTCTGTCCAACAACAAGTGTAATAACATTATTTGTAAAATCATCAGGATTGCCAATTTCATATATGCATGACACGGAGGAAACTACGATAACATCTCGTTTGCCCGAAAGCAGGGCAGAGGTAGTACTTAACCTCATCTTTTCTATTTCCTCATTAATACTTAAATCTTTTTCTATGTATGTATTAGTTACGGGAATGTAAGCTTCGGGTTGATAATAGTCGTAATAGGAAACAAAATACTCAACAGAATTCTCAGGAAAGAACTGTTTGAATTCGCCATATAATTGAGCAGCAAGTGTTTTATTATGACTAAGAATAAGAGCAGGGCGTTGAACCTTTTCAAGAACATTGGCAATTGTAAAAGTTTTTCCGGATCCAGTAACACCTAGCAAAGTTTGGGCTCTATCGTTACGAACTAGGCCATCAACCAACTGCGATATGGCTTCAGGTTGGTCACCAGTAGGTTTAAAATCTGATATGAGTTTAAGGTCCATTCCTTCTTGTTAATCCTGCGATACTTACAATTAATGTTGGCAAAAATACAAATCACTTGATATACTTTGCTATAATCCTAACGATATAACATCACCATTACAATAATTATCAATTATCAAGCCATGTTTGAAGATTTTTTATCTTTGACTTTGTAGAACCAATTAAACAGATGAAAGAAAAATACATCTTGTCTTTAGATCAAGGTACAACAAGTAGCCGAGCTATTATTTTCAATCATAAAGGAGATGTTTGTGCTATTGCTCAAAAAGAGATAGAACAAATTTTCCCGATTCCCGGATGGGTAGAACACAATCCAATTGAAATATGGTCAACTCAACTAGCTGTTGCTTCTGAAGCTATAGCAAAATTAGGAATTCATGCAAATGAAATTGCAGGCATTGGAATTGCAAATCAGCGTGAAACAACCATTATTTGGTCAAGAAAAACAGGTAAACCAATTTATAATGCAATTGTGTGGCAAGATCATCGAACTGCAGAAGTTTGTGATGAGCTCATTAAGAATGGTTATGATAAAATTGTAAAACAAAAAACAGGACTTGAGTTGGATGCATATTTCTCGGCAACAAAAATAAGTTGGATACTTGATAATGTACAAGGGGCAAGGTTGCATGCTGAAAAGGGTGAATTAGCATTTGGTACAGTAGATTCCTGGCTAATTTGGAACCTGACTGATGGCGGTGCACATTTAACAGATGTTAGCAATGCATCCAGAACAATGTTATTTAACATTCATAAACTTGAATGGGATGAAGAACTGCTTTCATTGTTTAACGTACCACGACAAATTCTCCCTGATGTTAAACCAAATAGTCATGTTTTTGCTCATACAGCTGGAAAACTTTTAAGTTCACGAATCCCAATTTGTGGCGTTGCAGGAGATCAGCAAGCGGCAATGTTCGGACAATTGTGTCTTAAAAAAGGAATGGCTAAAAACACCTATGGTACAGGATGTTTTTTAATGCTTAATACAGGAGAGGAGGCAGTAGTTTCCAGAAATAGACTTTTAACTACCATAGCATGGCAATTAAATAACAAGGTTACGTATGCGTTAGAGGGAAGTGTTTTTGTTGCCGGTGCTGTTATACAGTGGCTTCGTGACCAATTATCTATTATTAATTCATCTGAGCAGGTGGAAGCACTTGCTGGTAAGGTAGACGATAATGGTGAGGTATATTTTGTTCCAGCCTTTACCGGACTTGGCGCCCCATACTGGAATCAACATGCTAAAGGATTAATTTACGGTTTAACAAGGGGTACGACCAAAGCTCATATCGCCAGGGCAGCACTCGAATCAATAGCATATCAAAATTATGATGTAATTAAGGCGATGGAAAAAGATATAGGTACAAAAGTTAATTATATCAGAGCCGATGGAGGGGCATCTGCAAATTCAATGCTAATGCAATTTCAATCTGACATATTAGGAATAATTGTAGAACGACCTAAAATACTAGAGACAACAGCTCTTGGTGCTGCTTATTTTGCCGGATTAGCAATTGGATATTGGGAAAATACAGACCAGTTAATTAGTCAATGGTCTATTGACAGAGCCTTTACTCCATTGATGCATAAAGAAAAAGTAGTTCATCTTATTAAAAATTGGCATGAGGCAATTAGAAAAGCTTAAGATGTATATGACTTGTAATAATTCTTAAATTTGTTTTTTTTTTAACCTAATTCAAAATAAATATTATGAAAAAGCTTGCCCCATTATTTTTTATATTACTGGTTTTAAGTTCATATTCACAAGAACAAAAAAATTACCAGAATCTATCAGCTAATGCAGAAGATTATGATTTTCACTCTCAGGTTGATATTGGACTGGGAATAGGGATTAATTACGGAGGTCTATTAGGTGCTCAAGTACAGTATGTGCCCACTAAACATTTTGCTATAATGGGCTCGGCTGGTTATTATATAGCCGGATTCGGGTGACAGGTTGGTGCAATAGGGTACATCATGCCAAAAGTACCTTCAAAACCATTTAGAGTATATGGTACGGTAATGTATGGAACAAATGCAGCAATCATTGTAATAGGTAATTCTCATCATCACAATACTTTTATTGGCCCTAGTGTAGGAGGAGGAATAGAAATGCGTTTTGGTCGTGAAAAACGAAAAGGTCTCAACATTGATTTATTTGTCCCGTTTAGATCCGATGAGTATAACACGGCTGTAAACAATGTAAAAAACGACCCCTCAATTTCTGATTTTACTGAACCTTTGCCATTTACAATATCTGTTGGTTATCATTTTGAGATAAAATAATTACTAAATTCCGTTTTTCGCTGTTCATAATTGTGATTCTGCTATATAATATCTAGAAATACTGTCCAGTTATACCCTTTACGATAATTAATCTTTTCTGTAAAAGTATTATTAATATTTATTGAAAAAGGTATGGTTTAATTAGAATAATTATTATAATTGTAAAAAAAATATAGGTGCAAGATAAGGTAGTTATAATAACTGGAGCATCATCCGGAATTGGCAAAGCATTGGCTTATGAATTTGCACATCATGGTTCTAAAGTTGTACTGGGAGCACGCAATTTTAGCACTCTAACCGAAATTGTAGAAGATATCAAGAAATCTGGTGGTGATGTAGTTTGCGCTCAAACTGATGTAAGCAATGAAGTCGATTGTAAAAACCTTATTCTTACCGCTATTGATCACTTTGGTAAAATTGATGTATTGATTAACAATGCTGGCATATCCATGAGAGCACTGTTTGAGAATACTGAGTTAGAGGTTATAAGAAAATTAATGGATGTCAATTTTTGGGGTACCGTCTATTGTACTAAGTATGCGTTACCACATTTATTAGCACAAAAGGGAAGTGTGGTTGGCGTATCATCAATTGCAGGTTTAAAGGGGTTGCCAGCACGATCCGGATATTCAGCCTCAAAATTTGCAATGAATGGTTTTTTGGAATCGTTACGCGCAGAAAACCTGAAGAGTGGACTGCGTGTTCTGATTGCATATCCTGGGTTTACTACCTCAAATATTAGAAATACTTCGTTAAGTGCTGACGGGACACAACAGGGTGAGTCTCCTCGTGATGAAGATAAAATGATGAGCGCCGAAGAAGTAGCAAAGCATATATATGTAGCCGTTTCTAAAAGAAAGAATAAAATCATACTTACACTACAGGGAAAAGCACTTGCGATAATTAACAAATATTTCCCCTATATGCTTGACAATATGATATATAACGATCTGGCCAAAGAGCCTAACTCACCATTTCACTGATGCTAAATATTAAATAATCAAATGAATCTTATGTTATCAAATTATAAAATTATTCCAAATACAGGCTATGGCAATATCAACTTTGGTTCCGATATGGGCAACTTTGTTGAAAAATATGGCGAACCAGAAGAAGTTGACAGTATTGACGAAGGAGACGATTTTAGTACTACAGTTCTTCATTATTGGAAAGAAGGTGTTTCTATTTTTTTCATAGGTACAGCCAACCCTGTTCTTGCAGGTATTGAAACTGACCATCACGAATCGGAGCTATTTGATGTGAAAATAATGGGAAAAACCAAGGATGATATTATAGCTCTGATGAAAGAAAAGGGATATAGCAATTTCGAAACGGAAGATGAAGAATACTCCGGTAACGGTGATGAAAAGGATCTCAGGATATCTTATGAACACAGTATGATGGATTTCTTTTTCAGAGACAACTTGCTGGTATACATGAATTTTGGAGTGATGGTTGATGAAAATGGAAATATTGAAAAGGTGTAAAAACGTATAAGAGAGATGGGATATAAAGACACTTATCCCCCCTATACTTTTATCTCTCCTTTACCATTATTCCCCTTATTTCTCGGATGATAATCCATAATTGCCTTCCTTAAATCTTCCCTGTTTAGATGCGTGTAAATTTCTGTAGTTGTTATAGATACATGACCTAGTAATTCTTGTACAGCCCTTAAGTCTGCACCATTTTGCACCAAATGAGTTGCATATGAATGACGAAATGAATGTGGGCTGATGTTTTTGTTTATACCTACCTTTTCAATCTGATCTTTAACTATATAGAATATCATCTGGCGGGATATTCTTTTTCCTCTACGATTTAAGAAAAGTACATCAGTATCTTGTTTTGAAATCTGTAATATAGGGCGTATATATGTTAAGTAAGTTGTTATTTGCTTCTCGGCAGCCTTACCAACAGGCACAAGCCGTTGCTTATTTCCTTTTCCGGTTACCATTATTATGCCTTCCTTAAAATGTAGATCAGATATTTTTAAGTTAATAAGTTCTGATACCCGAAGACCACATCCATAAAGGGTTTCAAAAATGGCTTTGTTCCTTTCTCCCTCATCTTTTGATAAATCAACTGAATTAATTATTGTTTCAACTTCGTCAGGTGTTAGTACATCCGGCAGTTTTCTTCCCAATTTAGGCGATTCAAGCATTTCTGACGGATCGTTTTTTATAATCTTTTCAAGAATAAGGTATCTGAAGAATGCTTTTATTCCTGAAATTACCCTAGATTGAGTATAAGGGCCTAACTCTAACTTGTTAATGAAAACAATAAATTTTTTAAGGTCTTCTGATGTTACATCTAATATCGTAGTTGAATCGCATTCCTCATTCAAAAAACTGAAAAGCAATCCCACATCATATAAATAAGCAACTACAGTATTGTGTGACATACCTCGCTCCAATTGTAAATAGGATTTAAAACCTTTAGTATAAATAGATTGATTCACTAAGAAAATATTTTACTTTAAATAATTATCGTAGTTATTTCTCAAAATCAGAAGTCGGAAGTAGAAGACTAAATACTAAAATAAGTTGCTTAATCTCTACTTCGATATTCATTAAATTATTTGAAGTAACAAAGTTTAATTAAATTATTGTCTAAAATAGGAAAAATCGACTTTAGTATGTATTTTTGTTTGCTGTCCAATAATGATTTACTTAGCATATTAATTATCAATAAAATATAATAGAATGATTGATTTTTCTTTAACAAAAGAACAGATTGAAATAAAAGAAAAAGTGCGGGATTTTGCCAATAGAGTAATGAAACCAGCAGCACGAAAATATGATGAACTTGCGGAATTCCCTTGGCCCGTTGTAAAAAAGGCATATGAAGAAGGAATAATGAATGGTCCTATGTCGCCTGAATATGGTGGACATGGTCATAGTATTCTTGACAGTGCAATTGCTTCTGAAGAACTTGGCGCTGGATGTGTAGGAATAGGCATTTGCATGGATGCTAGTACGTTAGCCCTAACACCGCTATACCTGGGAGCCTCTGATGAACAGAAGAAAAGACTCTTTGGTCAGATTAATGAAGAGAAAACAGTTGCAGCTTATGCACTTACTGAGCCTAATGCCGGATCGGATGTTGCTGGGATCAAGACTCAAGCTATTCTTCATGGAGACAAATATATACTGAATGGTCACAAACGTTTCATTACAAATGGAAGCCCATCTGCCTTTATTACTGTTTTTGCTTTAACTAATCCTGAAAAAGGTGCACGTAGCTTAACTGCATTCGCTGTTCCTACTGACAGCCCTGGTGTTGAGGCTGTTGCTGACATGCGTAAAATGGGACAACGTGCGTCTGTTCAAACTGAATTTAAATTTCATGATGTTGAGGTTCCAATTAAAAACAGAATAGGAGGGGACGGACATGGTTTCTTACTGGCTATGAAAACTTTTGAGAGAACTCGGACAGGTGTTGCAGCTTTGAGTCTTGGAAATGCAAGAGAGGCATTTGAAACAGCTAAATTATGGGCAAAAAAAAGGATTCAGTTTGGTAAACCAATCACGGTTAACCAAGGTGTTAGTTTTATGCTTGCTGATATGGCAACTGAAATAGAAGCTGCAAGGATGTTAACATGGAATGCTGCATGGGCTTACGATACAAAACAAAAAACGGCAAATTTATTATCTGCAATGAGTAAATTATATGCCTCAGATGTCGGAATGAGGGTAACTACAGATGCTGTTCAAGTTATGGGTGGCGATGGTTATTCACATGATTTTCTTGTGGAAAAAATGATGCGCGATGCCAAATTATGCCAAATATATGAGGGTACTAACCAGATACAACGATTAGTTATTGGTAAAGGGATTTTAAAGTAATTGGTATTAAATTGAACTTTGACCTAGTTTAAATAATTATAATTTATTATTCTCCATCTTAAGGCGTGAAAAGGGTGGAGAATTTTTATTTATTTCGAATATAGTTTAATTAGAGTTATGTATACTTATTAGAAATAAAGTACTATCTCTTACTTTTTATTGAGTAATTCAAATGGCTTAGGTTACTTTTTAAAGTATTAAATGAAAATCATAAACAAAAGAATTTCAGAGTTTTATAGTGGTAACATATATATTGCCATAGGATTGTTACTAATATTCTCGATAGTTTTTTTGTTGCTTGAAATTTATAATAACAGGTTCTGGCAATCAGATTTCAGTGTTTATTATAGGGCCGCTCAAAGAGTACTTGAGGGTAATAACCTTTATCAGTTTGTTGAAGATGGTCATTATGTTTTTAAGTATTCACCTGTATCTGCCATCTTTTTTATTCCTATTACAATTTTCTCACTAGGCGCAGCAAAGATTATTTACTGGTTTTTTTTAACCGGAGTAATAATTGGTGGTTTTTATTTTTGTGTTGATCTTGCTTCGGGAGGAGACGTATTTAATAATACCCGTAGGCTGAATAACATAATATTATTAGGAGCTTTAATCCTCGTTGTTCATTTTCAGCGCGAATTGCATTTAGGTCAGGTTAATCAGATATTGTTAGTTCTTTATTTATTGGCTGCATATTTATTTGAAAAGGATAAAGCATTGTTATTTTCAGTAGTATTGGCAGTAAGCATATTTTTCAAACCATTTGGTTTAATTTTTATTCCGTATTTAATTGTTAAGGGTAAATATAAAGAGACATTATATTATGTTTTAATTACCATTGCACTTTTCTTTCTTCCATTGTTTTTCTATTCAATTGATGAGTTTATTAGCCAAAACGCATTATGGATCAATGAATTAGTTGTTGAATTAGGAAATAAACAAAACATATTACAATCAGCTAACCATACGGTATTTTCAGTGATTGTAAGATTTACCCCATTATGTTTAATTTCATTCACACCTGCCATTGTTAAAGTATACCAGCTATCTGTTTTGGTGATAATCGGGTTACTAGTACTATTGTTTATCAATAAAGGAAGGAAAATAGAAAGTAATACTATTGCAGATTTTGCGTTATTAATCAGCCTAATTCCGTTATTATCATTTACAAGTCAAAATGCATTTGGTTTCGCAGGATTGTTGGTCTTTTTATTGTTAATAAATTTCAAGGGATTTTCATTTACTGAGAAAGTAACGACGATTATTGGGTTTGTATTTTTAGGTGGAAACTATAATGATATATGGGGTTCTAGTCTGTCAGCATTTTTTAATGACATTTCTCTAGTGTCATTGGGAACTATTTTGTTGATAATTATTCTTTTTAGAAAACGATATCAGGGAATATTATAAAAAAATGCCTGAGATGGAACAAATCAGGCAGCTTCTGGATTAAAATTTTAACGATCCATAATTTAGAATTTGTATACTTCATCCTCTATAACTTTACCAGCGATTCTCCTTCTTGCTTCTTTAACATTTACCGAGTAAGTTTTTGTTAAAGTATCTAGCGCTTCACTAAGCAATTTCTTTTGAGTACCTTTAGTAAAGGAACCAATTGCATCAAATCCTGACTTATAAACTGTATTTGCTATATCCTGAGTAAGAACATCCAGTATGTCCTTGTAAACGGAAATATTAGGTTTTAAGTTGTTTTTTTCAAGTTTTTCAACACGTAACAAAGTGGATTCTAGAACATACACATCCATCATCATATCAGAGATATTCATAAGCACTTCCTCTTCAAACACCAGTTGCCTTTTAAAAGTATCCTGAATTACGGGAAGTAACATTAAAACAGCCGTTTTCAGATTATTAACAAATGCATGCTTTGCTTTATAATAATCTCCTTCCGACAAATCAACACCAACAATTTTGTCAAAGTTATTAAGGACAGCATTCGCAGCTTCGAATAGATCAATTTTGTGCTTCATTCCTTTTTTCATTGTTGAATCAACAGTTATGAGTCTGTTTATCTCATTTGTGCCTTCAAAGATTCTGTTAATTCTTGAGTCACGATAGGATCTGTCTGCTGGAGCTTCAGAAGAAAATCCCATTCCTCCATATATCTGTACCATTTCATCCACAATATAATCTAAAGCTTCGGAGCCATATACTTTAAGAAGAGCACATTCGGGCTCATACTCAGCAACTCCTTCAATATTAGCTTCACCATAGGTACTTCCTTGCTCAAGTAAACTCTCGATACTATCCTCCATATCTTTACTTGCACGGTAAACGGCAGATTCAGTAGCGAACATTTTAATAATTTGCTCTGCTATTTTATATTTAATGGCACCAAACTCTGATAGGAACATATTAAACTGTTTACGCTCATTAGCATATGTAACAGAGTTATTGATAGCACGCCTCATTCCTCCAATAACTGTAGCTCCTAATTTTATGCGGCCTATGTGAAGTATATTTAAAGCAATTCTAAAACCAATACCTCTTTTACCAAGCAGATTTTCAACGGGTACTTTTACATCGTTAAAAAATATCTGACGAGTAGAGGAACCTTTTATTCCCATTTTATGTTCTTCAGGGTTCATGGTAATTCCTTCCCAGTCTGCTTCAACAATAAAAGCACTTAGAACCCTGTCGTTTTCAATTTTTGCAAAAACAGTAAGTACATCAGCAAAACCGCCATTAGTTATCCACATTTTCTGGCCATTCATTACATAATGAGTACCATCTTCCGAAAGTACTGCTTTTGTTTTCCCGGCATTAGCATCTGAACCTGCATTAGGTTCAGTTAAACAATAGGCTGCAAGTTTTTCACCAGTAGCAAGGCCAGGGACATATTTTTGATGTTGTTCATCATTACCATAATAAAGAATTGGTAATGTACCGATACCAGTATGAGCCATAAAAGCTACCGAGAAAGAATAAGCAGATCCAATAGCCTCATTAGCTTTCATTGAAGTTAAAAATGATTGACCAAAACCATCAAGGTCTTCTGGTACTGATAAACCCAATAAGCCAAGCTCGCCTGCCTTTTTTAATAATAATGCCATAAGTCCTTCAGTATGGTCGTCAAGATCATCAAAATGTGGAGCAATTTCAGTTTCAACAAAATCGTTACATGATTCAGCAATCATTAGTTGTTCTTCATCAAACTCTTCAGGTATAAAAACCTCATCAATAGTAACTTCCCTAATTAAAAATTCCCCACCTCGAATAGCAGCTTTTGATTTCATTTCTATGTTTAATTAATTAATAAGTGCGACAAAGATAAAATTTGCATTTAAATTAAATAATATAATTTTTTAAAAGAATTGACCTGGATTTTCAAGTGTAAGCGTTACTGTAAAAGCTTATTTTACACTTTTTCAATTTCCTTTGGTTTAGTGAAGGTTATTTTTATTTCATCCTTTTTGGTATCATATCCAACGTTAACTATTGTTCCTTCAGTTAATTTAGCTGATATAATTTCTTCGGCGAGTTGATCTTCAATATACTTTTGAATTGCCCTTTTAAGTGGTCTTGCGCCAAATTGCTCATCCCAACCTTTGTCGATAATAAAGTCCTTTGCTTTTGCGGTTACTTTCATTTTGTAACCAAGCATGTTTATTCTTTCAAAAAGATTGGCCAATTCAATTTCAATAATCTTATGAATTTCTTTCCTTTCAAGTGGTTCAAATATCACCACATCATCAATTCGGTTAAGAAACTCAGGGGCAAAAGCTCTTTTCAAGGCTGTTTCGATAACACCTTGTGCATGAGATGTACGAGCCTCAACTTTAGCTTTAGTGCTAAACCCAACACCAGTACCAAAATCTTTTAATTGGCGTGAACCAATGTTGGAAGTCATGATTATAATAGTATTCTTAAAGTCAACTTTACGTCCTAATCCGTCAGTTAACTGCCCGTCGTCAAGTACCTGTAATAGCAGGTGGAAAATATCGGGATGAGCCTTCTCGATCTCATCCAGAAGAATAATAGAATAAGGTTTTCGCCTGACTTTTTCAGTTAATTGTCCGCCTTCTTCATATCCCACATATCCCGGAGGTGCACCAACAAGTCTTGATACAGCAAACTTCTCCATATATTCGCTCATATCAACACGAATTAGAGCATCCTGTGAGTCGAAAATATATTTGGCTAACATTTTTGCTAAATATGTTTTTCCTACTCCTGTAGGGCCTAAAAATATGAAGGTTCCAATTGGTTTATGAGGATCTTTTAATCCAGCCCGGTTACGCCTTATGGCCTTAACAACCTTTTTAACTGCTACTGTCTGACCAATAACCTCTTTATTCAGTTCCGGTTCCATGTTTATCAAACGATTACCTTCGCTTTGTGCAATGTTTTTCATTGGAATTCCGGTCATCATAGCAACAACTTCAGCCACATGATCTTCAGTAACATTCTCGCGATGTACCTTAGCATCGTCCGACCATCTTTTTTTTGCTCTAACCAGTTCATCTGTATATCTACGTTCAATATCCCTAAATTGTGCAGCTTCTTCAAACTTTTGGCTTTTTATGGCTTTAGTTTTGTTTGTCTTTATTTCTTCAATAGAATTTTCAAGATTTATTATTTCAGTGGGAACATGGATATTACTAATATGTACCATGGCTCCGGCCTCATCCAATGCATCAATAGCTTTGTCTGGCAAAAATCTGTCTGAAATGTATCTGTTAGTAAGCTGAACACAAGCATCTATAGATTCTTTCGAATATTTTACCAGGTGATGATCCTCATATTTCTCTTTAATATTATTAAGAATATGTACTGTTTCTTCGGCAGAAGTGGCATCAACCAGTATTTTCTGGAAACGTCTTTCAAGAGCTCCGTCTTTTTCAATATATTGACGATATTCGTCTAACGTTGTTGCACCTATACATTGTAATTCTCCGCGAGCTAGTGCCGGCTTAAACATGTTAGAGGCATCCAGTGATCCTGATGCATTACCAGCCCCGACAATTGTGTGGATGTCATCAATAAAAAGAATGATATTAGGATTTTTAGTAAGCTCATTTAATACAGCTTTCATCCGTTCTTCAAACTGTCCACGATATTTAGTGCCGGCAACAATAGAGGCAAGATCGAGAGTTACAATTCGTTTGTTGAATAATGCTCTTGAAACTTTTCTGTCAACAATACGCAAAGCTAATCCCTCGGCAATTGCCGATTTACCAACTCCGGGTTCACCGATCAGGATAGGGTTATTTTTTTTGCGTCTGCTAAGTATCTGGGCAATACGCTGAAGTTCTGATTCTCTACCAACAATAGGGTCTAGTCTTCCTTCTTCTGCATATTTTGTGAGGTCGCGACCAAAATTATCCAGAACCGGAGTTGTGGATTTGGGATTTGCTGATTTTTTTTCACTTGCTCCAATAGGTTTTTCGCCTTCAGGAGGCAGATCTTCTTCGGTATCACCAGTCATTTCGGATTTAGGCTCGATGAAATTAGGTATATCGCTTTGCTCCTTAACAATAGAAGTGAGTTCTTCTTTTATCGAATCATAATTCACCCCTTCTTTACCTAACATATTGGTAACCAAATTACTATTATCCTTTAGTATAGCCAAAAGTAAGTGCTCAGTTCCAATTAAATCTGAGTTAAAAACTTTAGCTTCGAGATATGTAATTTTCAAGGCCTTCTCCACCTGCTTAACTAATGGGATATTTTCCATTTTAGCACTTTCAGCATTGGGATTTTTAATAGAATCTTCTATATCCTTCTTGCATTTATTCAGGTCAACACCAAAATATTTTAATAATTGAATCGCCATTCCATCACCATCGCGTATTATACCCAATAATAGATGCTCAAGGCCAATATAATTATTTCCCAACCTAACTGCTTCTTCGCGGCTAAACGACAGTACATCTTTTACTCGTTGAGAAAATTTTGCTTCCATAATATATATATTTAATTCTGCAAAATTAATTAAAAGGTAACAAATTAGCGTATAATAGCAATGAAAATTTCAGAAAAGGAGTAGAATAGTAACAATTGATCTATTTTTAGAATACTTGAATAGGGTACTATTACTAAGTTTTAGCTGATAAGTCGCCAAACTAACCATATTGGTTGGTTGTCAAATTCAATTAATATTTTATCGAAATTTACTTAGATTTCAACAACTTTTGTTAATTTTAACGGGCATTAGATTTTATTAACATATTACGTAGATATGTTAGTAAAAAATTAAGATGATATGTCTTAAATACGTATTTTTGTACGTTTTTTTAATAGGATCAAAATCAAGAAGTTTTTCATGGAAAGTGTATTTGAAGGAGAGAGAATTGTAAATGTAAATATTGAGAATCAAATGAAATCTGCCTACATTGATTATTCAATGTCGGTAATAGTTTCAAGAGCATTGCCAGATGTAAGGGATGGATTAAAACCTGTACACAGAAGAGTGTTGTTTGGTATGCATGAGATTGGCGTATATTCGAACAGGCCTTATAAGAAATCTGCCAGAATAGTAGGAGAGGTGCTTGGTAAATACCATCCACACGGTGATACATCAGTTTACGACTCGATGGTTAGAATGGCTCAGGATTGGTCACTTAGATATCCATTGGTACAAGGCCAGGGAAACTTTGGTTCTATTGACGGTGATAATCCTGCTGCAATGCGATATACTGAGGTAAGACTCAGGAAGATAGCAGAAGAGATGTTGGTTGATATCGAAAAGGATACTGTTGATCATCAGCTTAACTTCGATGATTCCCTAAAAGAACCTGTTGTTCTGCCGGCACAATTTCCAAACTTGCTGGTTAATGGAGCATCGGGTATTGCCGTAGGTATGGCAACAAATATGGCTCCTCATAATTTAAGTCAGGTAATTGACGGGACTCTAGCCTATATTGACGATAACGAAATTGATATCTCAGAATTAATTAAGCTGGTACAGGCTCCGGATTTTCCTACCGGCGGAATAATTTACGGTTATGAAGGGGTAATAAACGCCTTTGAAACGGGCCGTGGCCGTGTTATGATGCGTGGCGAGATAAGTGTTGAAGAATCATCCGGTGGACGTGAGCAGTTAATCGCTACTTCAATCCCTTATCAGGTTAATAAAGCTGAAATGATCCGCAAAACAGCTGATCTTATAAATGAGAAGAAAATAGAAGGTATCTCTGATATTAATGATGAATCGGATAGAAATGGGATGAGAATAGTTTATGATCTTAAAAGAGATGCTATTCCCAACATTGTTATCAATAAATTATACCAGCTTACATCGTTACAAAGCTCATTTAGTGTGAATAATGTTGCCTTGGTTAAAGGTCGTCCGAAAACATTAAACCTACAGGAATTAATCAAATATTTTGTTGAGCATCGTCATGAAGTAGTAACACGCAGGACAGAGTATGATCTTAAGGAAGCTGAACGTAAGGCACATATACTGGAAGGTTTGCTCGTTGCTCTTGATAATTTGGATGCAATTATTGCATTGATCAGAGCTTCATTAACTCCCGAAGACGCCAGAAATGGACTAATAAGCAATTATGACCTGTCTGAAATTCAAGCCAGGGCTATTCTCGATATGAGACTCCAGAAATTAACAGGACTTGAGAGGGACAAGATCAAAAAAGATTATGAAGAATTGCAAACTCTGATTGGGGAACTAAAAGAAATATTGGAAAGCTTTGAACTAAGAATGAGCATCGTTAAAACAGAGCTTATTGCTATTAAGGAACAGTATGGTGATGAAAGAAAATCGCAGGTTGTTTATACTGCGGAGGATATAAGTATGGAAGACCTCATTCCGGATGAGAAAGTGGTAATAACCATTTCTCATATGGGATACATTAAACGTACTGCACTTACTGAATACCGTCAACAGAAAAGGGGAGGGCGTGGATCGAAAGGAAGTACTACACGAAATGAAGATTTTCTGGAGCATCTATTTGTTGCAACCAACCATAACTATATGCTTTTCTTTACCGAACAAGGTAAAGTATTCTGGATGCGAGTTTTTGAGATTCCGGAAGGCACCAAAACTTCAAAAGGAAGAGCCATTCAGAACCTTATAAATATTAGCCCTGATGATAAGGTTAAGGCTATAATTAACACGAAAGATCTTAAGGATGAGGAATATATAAACAGTCATTTTATTGTACTGGCAACAAAAAAAGGTGTTATTAAGAAAACATCTCTTGAGGCTTACTCGCGTCCACGTCAAAATGGAATAAACGCAATTACAATACGCGAAGGTGATGAGCTGCTGGTAGCAAGACTAACCAATGGTACTAACGACATATTAATGGCCGTTAAATCGGGTAAAACAGTTCGGTTTAAAGAGGAAAAAGTAAGGGTAATGGGCCGTAATGCTTCCGGAGTTAGAGGAATTACACTTCGTAGTGAAAAAGATGAAGTTGTCGGCATGATTTGTTTGGAAAATACTGAATATACAATCCTGGTTGTATCAGAAAAGGGATATGGAAAGCGCTCAGAAGTTGATGATTATCGTATAACAAATAGAGGAGGAAAAGGTGTTAAAACGCTGAATATCACTGAGAAAACAGGCAATCTTATAGCATTAAAGAATGTTACGGATGAGGATGATCTGATGATAATCAATAAGTCAGGTATTGCAATTAGAATGTCTGTTAAAGATCTCCGTGTTATGGGACGTGCAACGCAAGGGGTAAGGCTGATTAGAATTGACGAAGGTGATGAAATTGCAGCTGTCGCAAAAGTTGATATCGATGCTGGGGACGAAACTGAACTCCTTGATGATGACGATCCTCAAGACAGTGAAAATGAAGGTAATAACATCGAGGAAAGTGACAATACTGAATAATTATTTAAAAATAATATATATTTATGGTGCAAATTTGGTTAATAATTATATTTGCTCCTAATTATTAAATTTTATACAGATGAAATACCCATGAGCTAAAAATAGCACACCAACCGAGAATGAATATTGTGGGTAACTTTGTGACATTGTCTCATAAAGTTAACATAAAATGGAAAAAGAAGAAATTTCATTCGTACAGGTTGTAAAAGTTGGCTGCG
>PVBE010376489.1_pt1 | contig 23029 bp, 20 predicted proteins | sample 1631181 | NCBI WGS metagenome assembly PVBE01 (sample SAMN08397723, study PRJNA350692) | Marine metagenome, whole genome shotgun sequencing project. | isolation source: water | place: Pacific Ocean | collected 2012-04 | reverse complement strand
GACAGTCATCCTCGATTACATGGATCGGATGAAGATCAATAGGGAGAACAGCTATCGGGCTTACGGGCAGCTGATAGACGAGTTGATCGGGATTGCGAACGACTTCGGGTTCAACATCTGGACGGGAACGCAGTCGAACCGATCGGGGTATCAGGCGGACAAGGCCAACGCCTCCCAGGCTGCCGATAGCTGGCCCAAGGTTGCCAATGCTGACATCTACATTCCAATCAGTCAGACGTACCAGGAGCGGTTGGCGCATGAAGTGCGCCTCCATGCGGTGCACGCCAGGGTAGAAGTACCGTCGTGCTAGGACGTTCTCTGCCTCAAGCACCTTCACGAGATGATCTCTGCTGAGCCCCGCAGCATCCTCATCCACCTGAACCACCAGATAGTGGAAATTGCACGCCTCAGCTGTGTCGTGGGGCACGATGCTCAAACCTGGAATCGTGTCGAGCCTGTCGCGGTAGTGTTTGTAGCTTCGAGCACCAGAGGCAATGAAATCCTCAATGGCATCGAAGGACGTGAGCCCCATGGCCGCGCAGATCTCGGTCATCTTCCCGTTGCTACCCAGGTAGATCACGCTGTCCTTTGCATTGAACCCGAAGTTCCGCATCAACCGCATCTTCTCCGCGAGTTCGGAGTCGTTAGTAACGATGGCCCCGCCCTCAAAGGTGTTGAAGAACTTGGTCGCGTGAAAACTGAAAGCCTCCGCCCTACCGAAACCACCAACCATCTTTCCGTCGTGGGAGCAACCGAAAGCATGGGCGGCATCGAATGCGAGCGTCAATCCACGGCGTTCGGCAATAGCTTCGAGCGCCTCTACGTCGCAGGGGTTGCCCCATAGGTGAACACCGATGATGCCCGTCGTGCGCGGGGTGATGAGCTTCTCGACTTGTGCTGGATCGAGGTTGTGCGTCTGCGGATCGACATCACAGAACACCGGCTGGATCTCCTGCCATTGCAAGGCGTGGGCCGTGGCCACGAATGTATAGGCCGGGATGATCACCTCGCCGGTCATGCCCAAAGCCCGAATCATGATCTCAAGAGCCACCGAACCGTTGCAGGTAGCCACACACTCACCCACTCCACAATACTCCTGCACCCGGCGCTCAAAGGCCTGTTCGTACGGACCATTGTTGGTGAACCAGCGCCGATCGAGGATGTCCTCGATCCTCTCCATCAATCGCTCACGGTCACCCAGGTTGGGGCGGCCTACATGTAGAGGCTCTGAGAATGCAGGTGGTGCACCAAAGATGGCGAGTGATTTTTCAGTGGTGAGGGTCATGAGATCGGAGGCTTTCGGGGGAGCACGAGGACGGCGCACTGCATCTTATAGGAGATAGCGAGGTCAAAGCTGCGCTTGACCTGAGGGTCATCGGGCTCGGATAGGAGTGGGGAAGAGTGTCCTCCTGGACGGCGAAATTGTCTACCAGAACACTCCAAATGCTGGCGGAGTCCTTGAAGAAGCCCTCGTAGGACGCATGTGGCAAGCGCTTCTCCGGGGGTCTCAGGGTATAGCGCAGGGCCGGACTCACAGGCCGCGCCTAATGGAACACCCTACCCGCGGCGGCCACGATCTCGCCGATCCGGGTTGCCGCGGGCGGCGTCACTCCGCTACCAACCGGTAGTTGTAGTAAGCCCTCTGCCAGCCGCTCGGCGACGGGATAGCGCGTCCCGCCATCGGCCCAGTGTTGGAACGCGGGTAGGCTCGGCAGGCTCGGCCAGGCAGCGCGGCGCGCATCTACGTTCTCGGCTACCAGTAGCTCAAGCAGACCATCGCGAGAGAGACCGAAGCGTTCCTGGTCCACGAGCAAGACCAAGGACTGATAGTTGGAGTGCACCCCGGGAGAGACCTCGTATACCGTCAAGCCGTCCACATCCTTGAGGGCGTCTCGGTAGCACACGCACAGTGCTTCGTTGTGCTCGATGGACACACCCAGGTGATCGAGGCTCCACAGGGCGAGGCCGGCTTGGAGTTCGGAGAAGCGCCCGTTCGCCGTCACGGGCACGGGGACCGGAGGGCCCGCGCCGTAGCTGCTGCGGATGTTGCGCAGGGCGGCTGCTAAGTCGCCGTCGTCCGTCGCCAGGCAGCCGCCCTCGCCGGTCGAGAACAGGCGCGCCGACTGGAAGGAGAACACAGTGGGCTGATCAGGGCGGGTGACGCGCTGGCCATCCCGCGCGGTGCCGAAGCCGTCCGGCGCGTAGAAGACAGCCTTCACTCCGGAGCGCGACGCCACGTCCACCAGAGCCTGGGCGTCGCAGCGGTTCCCCCACATTTCGAGGACCACTGCGGCCCCGACACCGCGCTGCACTCCGTTCTCCAGCGCCTGAACACCGAGTTGGTGGGTGTCTGAATCCACGTCGCAGAACACGGGATCCAGGCCGGCCCAGACCACAGCCTCCACGATCTCGGGGAAGCCCAACGCGGGGACGAGCACGTCGCCTCGTACGTCCATACCCTTGAGCGCCATGGCCAAGCCGAGCGTTTCGTTAGTGCAGACCACCACATGAGCGACGCCGAGGTATTCCGCCAGCGCATGCTCCAGCTCCTTGGCGAGCGGACCGTGGTTCGTGAAGTAAGCGTTGCTGTCGATGCGCGCCAGCACCTGGAGATAGGCGGTCTCGTCGGGTACGTGGTATTGGCCGAAGGGCACGAACTCCTCAAAGGCGGGTGCGGTGCCCGAGAGCGCGAAGTCTGATCTCGACGATCTCATTCCGCGGCCCCCTGCGCGGGCGCGTTGATGGGGGTGTGCCCCAGGAAGTCCAGCAGCTCGCATAGCGTGGCGACGTCCTCGGTCGATACCCGCGCGCCGCAGGGCAGGTTGAGGAACAGCCTGCATGCGCGATCACTGTGCGGGAGGTCCCGCCCCAAGGTGGGGAAGGTATAGCTTCTGCAGTGCAGGGGTGGGGCGTAGTGCGCGCGGGCGAGGATACGTTCCGCGTTGAGGAATTCGACCAGCCGGTCGCGGGAGAGGGGGTAGCCCGACTCGACCTCTACGACGATGTTCTTGAATGCGGTCTGCTCGGCCTGGTTGAACTCAAGCAGCCGGATCCCCTCGACCGCGGCCAAGCCCGCACGATAGGCCTCGTAGATCGCGCGGTTATGGGCCACGTTCTGATCGATCTCGTCCAGGCTGGCCAGAGTGAAGGCCGCGTGCCCGTCACACATCACGGCGTTCATGCCGACGGTCGTCGAGCGGCCGTGCCCTTGGTCGTGGCAGCGCACCCGGCGCAACTCCCTCGCCAGGCCCTCGTCCCCGGTGCAGACGTAGCCGCCCTCCATGCCGTTGATGAGCTTGCTCGCATGCAGGGAGAAAATCTCGGCTGGACCGAAAGAGCCAATCCGTCGCCCTCCGACCGTTTCGTGCACGGACTCGACCGCGTCGAAGACCAGCGGGATCCCGCTCTGCTCGGACAGGGCAATGAACCCCTCCACGTCGCAGCAGTTGACGATCGGGTGCACGGCCATGATCAGCCCGGTCCGCTCGCCAATGCACTCGCGCGTGGACTCGACGCAGATCGCTAGGCTGTCGCGCTCGATGTCCACGAAGACCGGCGTCTTCCCGCCCCAATGCACGGCGTCGGCCAAGCGTCGATAGGTCAGGGAGGGCAGCAGGACCTCATCGCGACCGGCGAGGGACTCGAGGCGGAGCGCGATTACCAGCGCCCAGAAGCCGCTTGAGAAGGTCACACAGTGTGCCGCCGAATGGTATTCGGCCAGGCGCTCCTCTAAGAGCGTGGCGACCTTGCCCGGGTGAGCCCTGTCCTGCGGATCGGTGAGCGGCCGGGAGTACTCCAGCACGCGTTCCATGCTGGGGCAGTACAGGTTCGACGTGGAAATGGGCACTTCGAAGAGGCCAGCGCCCCCGAAGTGCCTCAGATCATGTTCCAGCGCCGACATCTTGGGCTCGCGTGAGAAGTAGATCGAAGCGATAGGCGGCGCCGCAGAAATGCTCCGGCATGCGCACCACCTGAGCCGAGAACCCGAGCGATGAGGCCGCAGTCGTGAGTTCCTCGGGGTCCCACCAGACGCCGATCGGGGATCGCGGGTCGTCCAGGTCGTAGTTGACTACCTCGCGCTTGGCGAAGAACTCGGCTGCCTTGGCGCGGTCAGGGACATTGCCGAGGAACACCCTGGATACCTTGGGAAAGCGGTCATGCAGCGTGCCGATCAAGCCGAGTAGGTCCTCTCGTGACAGGTAGGACATGCAGCCGTAGCACAGGGCCTTGTCGAAGTCTTCCGGCTGATCGCAGCACTTCACGTAATCCGCCGCGTCAGCCTCGACGTAGCGGACGCTCTCGTCCGGGCTGAAGTACTCGGTCGCTATCTCCAGCAGGTAGCTGGAGAAGTCAACGCCCGTGTAGCGTGCGAGGTGGTCAAAGACGCGGGACGCGAGCGCTGCGTTGCCACAGCCCAGGTCCAGCAGGTGGTCACCGGGGGCCAGCGCTAGCTGATCGCAGATCTGCGAAACGATCAGTTCGATGTCCTCCTCGGACACAGGCTTGCCGTTCACCGTGCGCTTGATCTGCGACCAAAAGTCGTCCCGCTCGAATTGTTTGGGGAAGACCTTGTGTGCGTGATCGTCCTCGGGCCCGGCGGGGTCCGGAGCTACGGTGTCCTGGGGGTCCATGTCTTCTCTCTTCCCCTGGCGCCTTGTCAACTCTTCGTCGTCTACCTGTGAAAGTGCGGCCGCCGTCCACTCCTTCATGCTCTCGGCCAGGGGGGCCTCGATTTGCAGGTAGCGGTCATTCTGCTTGTGGTTTGTGTAAAGCGCACCGACGAGCAAAACAGCAAAGGCTCCCTTGAAGCCCACGAACACGTACTTGTTGCGATCTAACCAGTAGCGCGCCTCGCGGACATCCTCCGAGAGGTAGTACTCCCACTTCAGCAGCCTCGAATAAACCGAATAGGCGGCTCCGACCACGACCAGCCCAACGAGACCCAGCGGCGGTGGTGCGTAGAGAAAACCAACGGCGGCCAAGGCCACCGCAACCATGAAGGGCAGAAAGTCGGAGAGGACTGTTCGGATCATAGCGGTGTTCTCTTGATTAAGAGAAGAGTAGTTAAACTAATAACAGTCATCTTAATCATCCGGGCGAATATGTTGGGAACCACCGAATTCCAGTCACAACTGGAGCAACGCTCAGTGTTTCGGAAGACCGACCCCGCCAGGAAAACATGTAGAGAAGAGGCAGCAAAACCCACAGGCGTCAACGCCACAGACCGACCAGAGAAGCCCCGCACAAGTGCGAGTGGAAAGACGCCCGAAACCCCACAGGTTGCCAACGAGTTATACAGCTGTTTTCCTGGGCAGAATAACCGCCGGAAGTATACCACGAAGGCGGTTGTTTGGGCAGGCATTTCCGCATCGCAATCGTTTGTCAGAACGGGATTAAGGGGCGGGAGGAGCGTGGCGCGCAGTGATCCGCGGGGACCGTGGGTCCCGGGGTTAGTTGCGGACCCTTTTCGACCGGCCGACGAGGTGCTCCAGGCGACCGACGAGCTGACGCGTGTCCTCGTCTTTGCCCATCCTCGTGCGGACGCTGCTGATGGCATACACGACAGTGCTGTGATCGCGACCACCGAAGTGGCGGCCAATTTCCACGAGGGAGTGGCTGGTCATCTTCTTGGCCAGATACATGCAGATGTGGCGCGGAAAGGAAATGGTCTTGGTCCTCTTGCGCGACTGCAGGTCAACGAGCTTGAGGTTCATTTCCCGGGTAACGACATCGATGATGTCCCCTACCGAGACGTGGTCGGAGACCTCGAAAAGGTCCTTGAGGCAATCGTGAGCAAAGGGAAGGGTGACCTCCTTTACCTGTTTGAGCGCGGCCAGGGCAATGACCCGGTTGATCGCGCCCTCCAGCTCTCGAATGTTGCTGTCCACGTGCTCTGCAATGTAGGCGGCAACGTCCGGATTGAGCCGGAAGCCCTTGAGCTTGGCCTTCTGGTTGAGGATCGCTACGCGAGTTTCGAAAGCGGGTGCGTCAAACCGCGTCACCAACCCCCACTTGAACCGCGAGACGAGACGGTCCTCCAGCGTTGGGATCTCCTTGGGGGAGCTGTCGCTGGAGAGCACGATCTGCTTCTTTGCGTTGTAAAGTGAGTTGAAGGTGTGGAAGAACTCCTCTTGGGTGCGCTCTTTGTCCGCCAGGTAGTGGATGTCGTCGATCAGGAGCAGGTCCACGCGCCGGTACCGATTTCGGAAGTTATCCAGGTCCCTGCGCTCGATGGCCGAAATGAACTGGTTGACGAAGGTTTCGCAGGAAATGTAGTGCAGGCGAAAGTTTGGCCGACGGGCCAGGGTGGCGCGGCAGACCGCCTGAAGGAGGTGGGTCTTGCCCAGGCCGACGTTGCCATGAACGAACAGGGGGTTGTAGCTGAGGGCGGGCGCCTCCGCCACGGCCAGGCCGGCCGCGTGCGCCAGGTGGTTGCACGGCCCCACCACGAAGTTGTCGAAGGTGTAGGTGTCGTTGAGCTGGATCTGATCCTCGTCGTACAGCGACAGACGCGCCGTGTTGGAGCGCAGGTGATCGTTGCTGGACGGTCGAGCGTGCAGGCTGGCGCGGCAGTACTCCAGCTTGACGACCGGCCGGTTTCCGGTGACTTGTTCGCACGCCGCCTGAAGGACCGGCAAGAAATGGCGCGCGATCCAGTCCATGGTGTACCGGCTCGGCGCGACCAGCGTCAGCTGGTCATTATGCCATTCCCGGGGCTCAAGCCCCTGAAACCAGGTGCGGTACTGCGACGCCGAAACCAGCGTCCTTAGAGCCGCCTGAACCTTGGGCCAACAATCAGTCGAAACAGACCCCATTCTCATCCCCGTACAATTCAAACCCTAGACCGTGAAGAAACCAAGAATAGCGACCGAAGCGTTCGGGTCAAAGTGTGTGGGGCGAAGACCCCGGCAACAGAGCGGCCCGACACACCAGAGGTTCAGCGCTGCCCGGCGCTTACCGGATCCAAATTTCATTCGAAAAAATTGTCCGGGGGAGCTCTCGCTTGGCGAGTTCTTGGGGTGCTACGCAGTGGGCTTTTTCACAAGGCACTGTTAAGGCGGGTTTTAGGGCCCGGTGTCGGGCTGTGATCCCTTGAAATGGGGGGTTCCAGGGGATCGCATGCCTGAAAGTTTTCGGCAGAAACGACTAGCGTTGGGCGCAGTGACAACCCCGCAAAATGGCGGGTTTGAGGCGGGTTCGATTCACAACCCCAGTGTGGTGGAGAACAAGAGGAGGTCCGGTGATGCCGAAAACACCAGGCGAGACGATCCTGAATTTGCGTACCCGGGTAGCCGCCGGACAGGCCCGGTGCTAGAATGTTTGCTTCACCAAGCCACAGGGCACCTCTTTTCCGGAGCGACAGCGCATGTTGTTGGGGCGCGTGATTGGAACTGTCTGGGCGACTCGCAAAGACGAGAAGCTGGAAGGCATGCGATTTCTCATCGTGCAAGAAGTCGACCTGGAGTTGGCCCCCAAGCCGGCATTCGTTGTCGCGGTGGACAGCGTGCAGTCCGGGGTCGGGGAGGTCGTGTTGGTGGCGCGAGGGAGCTCTGCCCGTCAAACGCGCATGACCAAGGACACCCCGGTAGACGCCGTGATCATGGCCAGTGTGGAGAGCCTCGAGTTTAGCGATCCCGCGGTGCTCGAGGCTGCGTACCAGAAGCGGCTGGCGGAGGTGCAGGCCCAGCTGGCGGGGTACCGTGAGAGCTAACGGATGACCCTGGAAGAGATCGAGAAGATCGTCCGCGAGAAGCTGGAGCGGGCGCTGGCGTCAGGGGCGGGTGCCGTCGGCGAGGGGCTGATCAACCAGGACGTGGTGCTGCGGGCCCGCACCAACGGCGGGAGGGTTTATCTCCAGCCAGGGGCGATCGTTACTCCACTGGCGCGGGACGAGGCGGAGAAGCACAACGTGGAGTTGATTCAGCCGGTGAATAGCCCGCGCCCGACCCGGGCAGGTTTGGGTCCGGCCAACCCGCGCCGGGTGGCGGTCGGCAGCGACCATGGCGGCTTCGAGATGAAGCAGCTGCTGGTCGACCACCTGCGCAGCCTCGGTTGTGAGGTCCTGGACCTGGGGACCGACTCCGAGGAGGCGGTGGATTACCCGGACATCGCGCACGAGGTTGCCCGCGCTGTGGCCACGGGAGAGGCCGGCAAGGGGTTGATCGTCGACGGAGTCGGCATCGGCTCGGCGATCGTTGCCAACAAGGTGCCCGGCGTCCGGGCAGCCAACTGCCACAATCTGTTCGAAATTCGCAACAGTCGGGAGCACAACGACGCGAACGTGCTGACGCTGGGGGGCCGGACACTCGGCAGCGAGCTGGCCAAAGCGATGGTGACGGATTGGCTGGAGGTCCCATTCGGTGGCGGGCGGCATGCCAAGCGGGTCGACAAGATCCGCCGGATCGAATCGGACTACACGAGCTGATGCCCGAGATGGCCCGCGTCATCGGTCGCCTTTGGGCGACCTCGAAGTACCCCGACATGGAGTCGGCCAGCCTGCAGGTGCTTGAGCCGCTGACCTGCGAACGTAAGCCCTGCGGTAGCCCGTTCATCGCGGTTGACACGGTGGGCGCAGGGCCGGGCGAGCTGGTGCTGTATGTCACGGCCTACGAAGCGGTTATTCCCTTTCACCGGGACCTGGTGCCGATCGATGCGTCGATTGTCGGCATTGTCGACGGGGTCGCATCGTCCACCGCGTCGCAGGAGAGCGACGAGGTGTCGCAGCGGGGAAAGCGGGGCGGGCCCGGATGATCCTCTCCCGCATAACAGGTACGGTCTGGTGCACCCGCAAGAACGAGCAGTTGGAGGGCAACCGCCTGCTGATCTGCCAGCCTGTCGCGCTGGACGGCAAGACGCCGGAGGGAAGCTCCTTTCTTGCCGTGGACGTAGTCGACGCCGGCGAGGGAGATCTGGTGCTCGTCAATGGCGAGGGCGGCGGGGCCCGGATTCTCTTCCAGAACGACCAGATCCCGCTACGCTATGTGATCGTGGCGGTGGTGGATGACGTGGAGGTGACGGCAGGATGAGCGACCTCGATCGCCTGGCCAAGCAGATTGCCCAAGAAGTTTACGAACAACTTGCCGGTAGCGTCAACGGCGCATCCTGTCACGGCTGTGACTCGGGCGCGGGTTGTTGCTGCATCTCCGATCGGCCGGAGGCGGTGGACCAGCTGGTTGCCGCGGGGGCCGGTCGAGTCGGCGGCACGATCGGGGTGGGGCACGTCCGCCCCGACCTGGCGAGGCTGATCGACCACACGCTGCTCAAGCCGGACACGACCTACGAGCAGATCGGCGAGCTGTGTAGCGAGGCCAAGCAATACGGCTTCTGCTCGGTCTGCGTCAATCCGTGCTGGGTCTCGCACTGTGCGCAGCTGTTGGCGGGCAGCCGGGTGAAGGTCTGCACCGTCATCGGCTTTCCCCTGGGCGCCAACACCAGCGACATCAAGGCGCTCGAGGCGCGAAAGGCGCAGGAGGACGGGGCGAACGAGCTGGACATGGTCGTCAACATCGGGGCGCTCAAGACCGGAGACCACGACTACGTCACCCGAGATATCAAGGCGGTCGTCGACGAAGCGCGCCCGGGGGTGGTGGTCAAGGTGATCCTCGAGACGGTTCTGCTGACCGACGAGGAGAAGGTGGCGGCCTGCGAGGCATCAGTGCGGGCCGGCGCGGACTTCGTCAAGACGTCCACCGGCTTCGGGGCGGGGGGTGCCACGGCCGCAGACATCGCGCTGATGCGCCGGGTCGTTGGCGCGGGGCTGGGGGTCAAGGCCTCGGGTGGCGTGGGTGACTGTGAGCGGGCGGACCTGATGGTAATGGCCGGGGCGACTCGCATCGGCGCGAGCGCAGGGGTCATGATCGTCAGTCAGTGCGGGGTGCCGGGCGCCGGGTCGGGCGGGGGCTACTAGTCGGTGTCGTTCGAGTCGGCCGAAGTCGTCAAGGACGCTGAGGGGCGGCAGTATCACATCGGCGTGGCCCCGGGTGAGCTGGCACCGTACATCCTGTTGTGTGGTGACCCGGCCCGCGCCGAGCGGGTGGCCGGGCTGTTCGATTCGGTCCGGGTCGAGCGCCGAAACCGGGAGTACGTGACCTTTACCGGTGAATGGCAGGGTGGCGAGCTCTCCGTGATGGCGACCGGAATCGGCTGCGACAACACCGAGATCGCGGTGATCGAGCTGGCGCAGTGCGCGGACCGGCCCACGCTGCTGCGGATCGGCTCGTGTGGCGGCCTGCAGTCCGAATGCGCGGTCGGCCAGCTAGTAGTATCGACCGGCGGGGTGCGCCTGGAGAACACTTCGACCTTTTTCGTGCCGGAGGGCCACGCAGCGGTGGCGCACCATGAGGTAGTGCTGGCGATGATCGAGGCTTGCGAGCGCAAGGGCTTCGAGTACCACGTCGGCCTGACCGCCACCGCCAGCGGCTTCTACGGTGCGCAGGGGCGTGAGGTGCCCGGCTTTCCGCCGCGCTTCGCGAACCTGGACGAACAGCTGGGCGCCACCGGCGTGAAGAACCTCGAGATGGAGAGCTCCACCTTGTTCACCCTGGCCGGTATGGGCGGGATGCGTGCGGGTACGGTTTGCGCGATCTACGCCAACCGGCTGCGCAACGAGTTCATCGAGACCGGCGCCAAGCATGACGCCGAGGGGCGCTGCATCGAGACCGGCCTGGAGGCGGTCAGGGTGTTGCGCGCGATGGACGCCGCGCGTGGCTCGGACAAGTTCTGGCGCCCGCGGATCAACTGAGCCACCTCGCGTCTCGGCAGGAGCAGCCGACTTGCGTATAATGCCGGGATGCTGCCCAAGAACGCACGGCGGGAAGAGGGGCTGTTCCTTCTGGAAGAAGCGGGTGGTCTGCGGCCCGGCGCGGTGGCCCAGGTTCATCGCGAGACCGGGGTCCCCGAAGCCGACCTCTACGGTGTAGCCACCTTCTACCACTTGCTGGCCAACCCGGACGCCGGCGTCTGGGTCTGTCAGGGGCTGTCCTGCAAGCTGGCCGGGTGCGATCAGCTGCTGGAGCGACTGCGGGCCGAGGGAAAGCCGGCCAGCTTCTCGCCCTGCCTGGGGCGCTGCGATGTCGCGCCGGCCAGCTGGGATCACGAGCAAGCCGAGGTCGCCCCGCAGTGCGGACTGAACCCCTCGGGGCCGGAGCTGGTGATCGACCTGGCCGGGCCCGACTCGACCGATTATGACGCGCTGGCCCGCGCTCGAGAGCAGGGTGCCGATTGGGTCTGTGCGCAGCTCGAGCTCTCCGGGCTGCAGGGCCGGGGCGGCGCGGGTTTTCCGGCCTACTTCAAGTGGAACGCCGTCCGGGCCCAGGCCGAGCGGGAGCGCTACGTCGTGCTCAACGCCGACGAGGGGGAGCCCGGCACGTTCAAGGACCGCGAGGTGATGCTGCGCCGGCCGCACCTCGTGATCGAGGGGCTGATCATCGCGGCCGAGGCGCTGGCGGCCGAGGACATCTACATCTACGTGCGAGGGGAGTTCGGTCCGGCCAAGGCCGCGCTGCAGGCGGCACTGAAAGAGGCCGCGCTGGGTGACGCGGTGCGCTGGCACTTCGTCGACGGGCACGGGGCCTACATCTGCGGCGAGGAGACGGCGCTGCTCGAGGCGCTCGAGGGCAAGCGCGGGATGCCGCGGATCAAGCCGCCGTTTCCCGTCGAGTGTGGGTTTCGCGGCAAGCCGACGCTGATTCAGAATGTCGAGACGATCGCCTGTGTTGCGGCGATCCTGACCCGCGGGGCCGAGTGGTTCCGGGATCTGGGGCGTGGCGAGCCGGGCACCAAGCTCTACTGTCTGTCGGGCCACGTGGCGCGGCCCGGCGTCTACGAAGCGCCGCTGGGAATCACCATGCGCGAGCTGCTCGAGCTCGGCGGCGGGCCGGTCGGCACGCTCAAGGCCTTCTCGCCCGGCGGGGCCTCCAGCGGTTTCTTGCCGGCCGGTCAGCTAGATGTCTCGCTGGGGTTCAAGTCGTTGCAGGAGTGCGGCTCGATGCTTGGCTCTGCGGGGGTCGTCGTGCTCAACGAGACGGTCGACATGGTCGAGGCGGCGCTGACGCAGATGATCTTCTTCGAGGGAGAGTCCTGTGGCCAGTGCTCCCCCTGCCGGATCGGGACCCAGATCCTGCGACAGGTGCTCGAGCGCTATCTGGCCTCGGGGCGCGACCCCTCCGTGCTGTCTTACGTGGACGAGGTGTCGTGGGGCATGGGCGAGGCCAGCATCTGTGGTCTGGGGCAGGCCGCCTCGTGGCCGCTGACCAGCGCGATGCGCCACTTTCCGGAGGAGTTCGGACGATGATCACGATCGACGGCCAGCAGGTGGCGCATCAGCCCGGACAGACGATCCTGCTGGCGGCGCGCCAGCTCGGGATCGAGATCCCGACGCTGTGCCACGACGACCGACTGGCCCCGGCCGGCGCCTGCCGGATGTGTCTGGTCGAGGTGGAGGGGTCGCGGCTGATGCAGCCGGCCTGCCACTACCGGACCGCCCCCGGAATGGTGATCCAGACCACCACCGAGCGCGTCGGTCGCAACCGAAAAATCATCCTCTCCCTGCACGCCGCCGACACGGTCGAGGACCGGGGAAACGTCAACGACCTGGCGCAGTCTTACGGCACCGCGGGACGCTGGGAGCCGGTGGTTCAGCGGTGCGCGGGGCGCCCCGAAGACGTCAACCGGTTCATCGCCTTTCGCGAGGACCGCTGCATTCTCTGTGCCCAGTGCGTGCGTTACTGTGACGAGGTGGAAGCGGTCAGCGCGATCACGCTGGCCGGCCGCGGTCCGGAGACGACGATCGGCACCGCTGACGGCAAGTCGCTGACCGACACGACCTGTGAGCTGTGCGGCGGCTGCATCGCGGTCTGCCCGACCGGGGCGCTGACCGAGAAGATGGCGCTGGGGCACGAGGGCTCGCTGGAACGGGTGCGCACCACCTGCAATTTTTGCGGGGTGGGCTGTCAGCTCGATCTGAATGTCGATCGCGCGGCCAACCGGCTGGTCAAGGTGACCAGCCCGCCACCGGGGACCACAGTCAACAACGGCAATCTCTGCGTCAAGGGGCGCTTCGCCAACGACTTCATCCACCACCCGGACCGGCTGACCCACCCGCTGGTTCGGGCCGCGGACGGCTCGCTGCGCGAGGCCAGCTGGGACGAGGCGCTCGAGCGGGTGACCGCAGGCCTGCGAGAGGTCTCCGAGGCCCACGGGCCGGACGCGCTGGCCTTCATCAGCTCCAGCCGCTGCACCGGCGAAGAGAACTACCTGTTCCAGAAGATGGCGCGGGCGGCCTACGGGACGCACAACGTGCACCAGTGCGCGGCCACGTGACACGCGCCGACGGTCGCCGGTCTGGTGACCACGTATGGCGCGGGGGCGATGACCAACTCGATCCCGGAGATCGGCGAGGCCGACTTCCTGTTCGTCACCGGGTCCAACACCACCGAGGCCCACCCGATCATCGCGATGGAGATGAAGCGGGCAGTGGCGCGCGGCGCGCGGCTGGCGGTCTGCGACCCGCGCAAGATCTGGCTGACCGAGATCGCCGACTGGCACCTCCAGCTGCAGCCGGGGACTGACGTCTGGCTGCTCAACGCGATGGCTCAGGTGATCATCGCCGAGGGGTTGCAGGCCACCGAGTGGATCGAGGCCAACACCGAGGATTACGAGGCGATGGCCCGCACGGTCGCGCGTTACACGCCGGAGGATGCGGAGCGGGTCACCGGGGTGGCCGCCGAGCAGATCCGCCAGGTGGCCCGAGCCTACGCCGCGACGCCCAGGGCCGGGATCTATTACACGCTCGGCATCACCGAGCACACCACCGGGACCGACAACGTCTACGCCCTCTCCAACCTGGTGCTGCTGACCGGCCACCTGGGCGTTCGCTCGGCCGGGCTCAACCCGCTGCGCGGTCAGAACAACGTGCAGGGGGCTAACGACTCCGGCGCCACGCCAGTGTTCTACCCGGGGTATCAGTCGGCCAGCGACCCCGCCGTGCGGGCCAAGTTCAGTCAGGCCTGGGGCGCCCCGCAGAGCGACAGCCCGGGGCTGAACTTGAACGAGATGATGAAGGCTATGGGGGATGGCCGGCTCAGGGGGCTGTATCTGATGGGAGAAGACATCGTCATCTCCGAGCCCAACGCCGGCCGCGTCGAGACGGCGCTCAACGAGATGGCGTTCGTCGTCGTCCAGGACATCTTTCTCAACGAGAGCTGTCGCTTCGCCGATGTGATCCTGCCCGCCGCCTGCTTTGCCGAGAAGGACGGTGTGTTCACCAACTCGGACCGCCGCGTGCAGCGCGTGCGCCAGGCCATCGACCCGCCGGGTCAGGCCCGGCCCGACTGGCGGATCATCGCCGAGGTGATGCGGCGCTCGGGGTTCGAGCAGCCGGACTACCAGCACCCGGGGGAGATCTACGCCGAGATGGCCGCGGTGGCGCCCAAGTTCGCCGGCATCTCACACCAGCGGATCGATCGCGAGGGCGGGGTGCAGTGGCCCTGCGAGAGCGCCGAGCAGCCCGGCACCGAATACCTCCACAAGGGGGGTGTCTTGCGCGGCAAGGGTCTGTTCCAGGCAGTCGAGTTCCGCCCGCCGTTCGAGTCGGCCGACCCCGAGTTCCCGCTGGTGCTGTCCACCGGTCGGACGCTCTACCATTACAATGCCGCGACCCAGACCCGGCGCAGCGACGGACTGTCCGACAAGCAGCCGGAGTGCTTCGTCGAGCTTCATCCGGGCAACGCGCACAAGCTGGGTGTGGCCGACGGCGCGCTGGTCGATGTCGTCACCCGCCGCGGGTCGGTGCGCTGCCGCGCGATGATCAGCCGACAGGTCAAGCGCAACGGTATCTGGATGCCGTTCCACTTCCCGGAAGCGCGGACCAACGACCTGACCACCGACGCCGGCGACGCGGTGACCGGCACCGGTGAGTACAAGGTCTGCGCCGCGCGGGTCGAGCCGGTCCCCGATGAAGTGGCCCGGCAAGTCTTTCCCGGGGCCTACGCGTCGGCCTAGCGCGGTTGTTTGAGGGTTGCGGCGAGGTTGGTTATCCCTTGTTACCAGCCCGCGGTAACTTCCAGGCGTTCTGCGGGATTTCGGAGGCGCACTGGCGCACGTCCTTGGGCTGTGCGCGGCGGGAGGCGATCGCACCCCCCAGGGTAGCGTTGCCCTTGGCGAACGATCAAGCGACTCTCGCAAGCAAACTCGCCCACGGGGATGCTTCCCCGCAGACGAGCCACCAGGCCTCCATTGCTTTCTTAATACGGCGTCATGTATGCAGTGCCAGGCGCTCCGCTGGGGCTGCCGTTGGTGCCTGCGCCTCCAGCACCCGCGTGCGGGGTACCGTTGGAGTACGCGTTGCCACCGCTGCCCGCCGGGCTGCCTGCTCCACCGTTGCCGCCGGTCGCGGCCGCGGTGCCGCCGTTCGCAGTCGCATGCCCGCCGTTGCCGCCCGTGATTCCGCCCCCACCGTTGCCACCTTGCGCGGTCGCCGCGCCGGTGGTGTGGGCCGCGCCGCCGGCGTCGGCGGTCGCGTTGCCACCATTGCCGCTGCCCGAGGCCTGTCCACCAAACGCGCTGGCGCTCCCGCCAGCGCCGGCCGTCGCGGTGCCTGCTCCACCGCTTCCGCCACCTGAAGCGTTCCCACCAAACGCGCTGGTGGTCCCGTTAGCGCCGGCCGTCGCGAAGCCTGCCCCACCGTTGCCACCACCTGAAGCGTTCCCGCCGGCCGCAGCGGCGACCCCGCCAGCGCCGTTACTCTGGGCGGTCCCCGTCCCGCCACTACCACCCTGAGGACCGCCGCTTCCGCCAGACGCCGAGGCCCCCCCTCCGCTACCGCTGCTGGTTGCGGATCCATCCCCGCCGTTGTTGGCTCCGCTGCCGCTGCCGCCTACCGCGTCGGCATTACCGGTCGACGAAGTGGCAGACGCGTTGCCGCTCACCCCATCCGTTCCGTTGGCCACTGCGTCCGAACCCGCACCGGTCGCATTTGCAGTGGCGTCACCGTTGGCACCACCGGTGGCAATCACGATCGCGTTGTTCTCCGAGCTGTTGACCACGCCCCTGCCCCAGACGATCTTCCGGCCCATGAAGGTGGCTGTGACCGGTCCCTTCGTGCCGGCCATGTACTGAGCGAACTCATCCAGCATGGCCTGCCAGGCATACCCCGTCCGTGGCACCAAGCGGCCACCATGAATCACGAAGTGATCCTTGAGCGCGAAGAGCAGGGCCTGCTGTTCCGGGGTGTTTTGCCGATCCGCGGCGGGCGCTTGGCGGTTGTCCAGCCTTGCAAGCAGGGGCAGGGTTCCACAGGCCAGGTTCAGTATCAGGGACAGGATGACAAAGAGTGTCTTGGGAGAATACATGTCGGAGCCCTCATTTTTATCGGAGTTTAACCGTAGGGGTGGGTCGTCTGCGTGTCGTGCCTTGAGTCATTCTGGGGCGCTGCTGCTAGCGCCGGCCGGGCAGCCGGATCTGGCGCAGCAAGACCAATGCCACGTTGCGAAGGTCTTGGTCCGATTCCTCCCGTGCGATACGCATCAGACAGGATCGCGCCTGTGGATCGCCCCGCCCGCGGAAGGCCAAGCTGGTCAGCGTCATCTTCCGCAGCGTCATGTCTGGTTCGGCCAGGTAATAGTCGAGAAGCCGTGTGGCGACAAGCGGGTCCGTGCGCTCGCGTAGCGCAATGAGTGCGTTCAATCGCTTCACCAGCGGCGTCTCCGCCCGTGCGCCCTTGCGCAAGTCACGCGATTTCCGGATGCCCGATTGCGCAGGGTGGACGGCGTGAGCGGATGCCGCTGAGGCCCCTCGGCAACGACGGGCTGGGGCAGCCGGGGCCGCGAGGTCGCTGTCCGCCGAGCGCGCCATACTCCGGCCAGGCACCCCAGCCAGCCTGGGCTGCCTGGGCGCATCGCCGTGGCCCATGCCAAGCAGTAGCATCAGACAGGCACCGCCGAGGAAGATGCCAGCCCGAATGGTCTTGTGGTCACGTCTCATTAGTCTCTCCGTTGTCGTGTTGCTGCTGCACCCCTCTGAACAGTAATTCCCGGAGGCGCTATCGAAGTTACCTCTCGTTTTTCGAATCAGCCGCCAAGGGGCCCCCTCTGCCGGCACCACTAGCAGCGGCCGGGCAGCGGGTGTTGGGCTGCCGCCAGGCAGCCGATGGCCGCACGCGTCGGGGACTCAGTGTCGCTGGGCCACCGATTGCACGAGGTGGGCCGTCGTTGCTCGCCAGAGGCCGGCGGCATGTGGGGCTGCTTAAAAAGCGGCGAGCGTTTTGGTCGGTTGAGAGGCAGGACGAGAGACCGTCTTTTTCACCAGCCCGCCAACATGCTGGTCCGCGCTCACCTGCGGAGGGCCTTGCTGCGAATTCGCGGGCGCTCACCGGCCGGGCTCACGCCGCAACTGCGTCGGGCCCGTGAGCGGCAGCTGGTTGAGCTGGCGCGCTATCGGGAGATGGGCCGGTTTCCCAGAAACGAGGTCATGCGCTGGCGGCGCACGCCGGTGTTCGTCGGGCCGGAGGGCAACCGCTGCGCGGTTGCTCACCTGCTCGAGTGTTCGGGCCAGGCAGTCCTGGTGGAGCAGGTCCAACAGACGGCCAACCTGGCCCGGATACGTGACCTGCCATCTGACCGGCTCGAGCCGTGGGCCGCCTCGGTGGGGCTGGAGCTGCAGGAGTTGGCCTGGATCCAGCCCCACTATTTCTCCAGTCGAAGCGCCACCGGACCGATGGTTCAGGAGATGCTCCGGGTGTTCGCGGTGCTCGGGCCGACACTCTGGATTTGGGTCGGCGTTGCGTTCTGGCACCTGGTGCTGGGATGGCGCAACTGGCGCCGTCGACTCACACCGAGGTGGATCGCCGTCGCGTCGCTGCCGGTCACCATCCTGTTGATCGCGCTCACACCCAACCGGAACGAGCTGCATGCCAGCTTCGGCGGGTTTGACATCTTCAGTGCGGAAGGCTGGAGGGATACCTTGTGGGTCGGGGAAGTCGCCACGTATACGTATCCCTTGGAGATTGCCTGGCGCGGGACGTTGCTGGCACAGGCCTGGGTCGCGGTGACCTGGCTGCTGATCGCGGCAGTCATTGCCCAGCTGCGCTGGCATGGCTTGCGTCGTGCCTGTCGCTGTGGGCGTGCCTGGTCGGCGAACGTGTTCCGGCGGGAGTGCTGTCCGCAATGCGGCGAGCAGCTCTGGGACGGGCCGTGCTGGCGCGGGCGTACGTTTTTATGGAGCGGTGCGCGCAGTCCGCTGTCGCTCCTTCTGGTCCTGTCCTGTTGTTTGACCGCAGATCTGTTCTGGGGTCTTCGTCAGCAGGCGATGCGTTCGCCCACGCAGGAGGCGAGGCAAGGCGACGTGACTGACGTGGGTGTTGGCGGGCGATGGGGTTCCCGCCGAGTGGCCGTCGCGTGTCGTGGTGGACCAGGATGTGGGTGCAGGGGCGGGACCCAAAACCAGGGAGTGGCCCAGATCTACGTCGACAACAACTCAGCCGATCCGATCGAGGTCGAGCTGGATGGTGCTGCGGCGAGGCGAGTCGCACCGTGGGGCATCCTCCGAAGGACAGGCCTGCCGGGCGCTCACACGGTCCGGGTCCTGCAGGGCAGCCAGGTGATCTGGAGCAGGAAATTCGAGACCGTGGCCAACTCGATGTACTTCGTCGATCCGACCGGGATCGGTCGCTACGATGTCTGGCGACTGGGGTACTCGCGCCCACTCGATCCTGGCGGGGGTCGGGAGCCGGGCAGGCTGGAGGCCAGCCTGGAGGCGGGGCCCACGCTGCGGGATCACGCACAGTCGGTGCAATATCAGATCGGTCACCGACCGGCCCGCGTCCGCTGCAGCGCGCAGGTGCGGATGCTGCGAAAGCGGCCGCCGTCTCCTCTGCCCCGGTCACTGACCTGGCACCTGCTGAAGCAGGCCGAGAAGGGGCAGTTCGACCTGGTCTACCACCCGAGTTATCGCAACGCCGTGCTCGAGGAAGGGGCCCGGCTGGGCCTTGACGGGGCCAAGAGGCTTCTCCTGGCCGAGCTCGAGAAAGGCGCCGGCCACGAGTCGATCTGTCGCCATGCCACGGTGAGGTGGCTGCCGGAGCTGACCGCCTGGTTCAGGCAACATCGTGGGCTCACTTCCGGGCGGTCCGGGCTCAGTGTGTTGCGAAAGTTCGTCTCGCTGGCCGGGGGCAAGGAGCTGCTGGCGGTCTACCCCGTGCTGTCGCCCGAGGGCCAGCAGGCCGTACTGCACTCGCTCGGCTCCAAGCCGCTGGCCGACTCTGTCGGGGTCGCCCAGCTCGCACTCGAAAATCCACGGTGTCGTGAGCTGGGGGTGAGCCTGCTGATCCGCCCTGAGCTGGCCCAGTATCCCGCGGCGGTGCGTGCGCTGACAGAGGCCTTTCCCCGGCACGCCGAGCGGGTGCGCGCAAAATTCTTCCATCGGTACTACCAGGGGCAAGTCCGCGAGCGCACCGAGACGGGAACCCTGCCGTTCCTGCTCGTGGGGCTCGCGGATCGGAACCGACAGATCCGGTTTTATGCGTTGCAGGCGCTGCAGCTCCCCAAGTTTGCCCGCTTGCCGAAGTGCCAGGCCGCGCTGCAGGAGCATCGAGCCGCGCTGAAGAAGGCCTGGGGGGCAAGGGGCAGCTCCGAGCAGACGCCGCCTGGATTCTGGGGCAGAGTGTGCAGGCCGCGCTCCGGGCTCCGGCGGGAAGGCGGGTGAGCGAGCTGCTGAGGCAGATAGACTGGTCGCCGGATCCGTCGGCGTGGTGATCAGCAGTTTCGCCAAGCTGCCACCGCGGGAGCAGGCCGAGGCCCACAAAGGCCTGCGCGCGCTGCTGCCCCGGCTCTCCGGCAGCCAGTGGAGCGACATCACCATTGCGCTGGCCGGTTCCTGGCCGGTCGAGGAGGACACCTGGCCGGCCTACGCTCGCCTGCTCGACGACGACAGCCCGATCATCCGGCTGGAGGCGTTCGATATCCTGGTGAATCACCGGAAGTACGAGGGTCTCGAGCCGGTGCTGGTCGGGAGCATGTTGAAGGAGACCGACGCGGGCGTGCGGGACCAGATGAGGCGCCTGCTCAAGCGGAAGTAGCACCCAGGGGTGATCCTGGGTGGCGCGGTCTACGGTCAGCCGGCAGGTCTTTGGGGAAGCCAGAGAAGCCGGGAGCCCTGTTTGCGGGATTGGCCGGCTTAGCTCCATCCTTTAGAGAATCAACAGTCACCTCTGCATTGCCGGCTGCCCCGAGGGCGGCGGGACGATCCCCGGTCGCCTTCGGCCAGTCACCAGCAGTGGCCGCACGCGTCGGGGGCTCAGTGCCGCCGGGCCAGCGATTGCACGAGGTGGGCCGTCGGCGCGTCGACCGCCCGGGGTCGGTAGCTCAGCCCCACCGGGCTTTCCCGGTGAGAAGACGGTAGAACACGCAGGCGGCCAGATAGGTGCTCACGGGCGTGGGGTGGATGCGGTCCTTGACGATGAGCTTCAGGTCGGGGCCTCTGCGCCTCAGCTCGATCCGGGCCGGCCCGGCCAGGGCCAGGCCCGCACGCTCTGCGCGCGAGACTCTCTCGCACGTCTTCCGCAGGCGCATTCGCCTCTGGGGAACGACGACGCAGGTCTTACATGCGACCGGTGAGGCCACACCACCTCGCCGGGCCCGCAGCACACGGCGGTGACACGAGGGGCCCAGGCGCAGAAGGGGGTTTGACTACCCACCGTGGTCGCCCTAGACTGATCGGCCTGCCCAGGCGATTGCCCTGGGTTGTAATTCTATCTCAGCATCGAACGTGAGGATCAAACCGATGTCCGTCTATGCAGTGCTGCCAGCCGCCCAGGCCCCCGCCGACGCCCGGGCAGAATTCCTGGCCAAGACTTACACGCACCTGGCCGGCGCCGTTTTCCTGTTCGTCGCGCTGGAGGCGGTGCTGGTCAACACCGCCGCAGGTGTGGCGCTGGCGGTCAGCATGATGCAGACCAACTGGCTGCTCGTGCTGGGATTGTTCATGGTGGCCTCCTGGGTGGCCGAGAAATGGGCCCACTCGGGCCAGTCGACGTCACTGCAGTATGCCGGATTGGCCTTCTACGTGGCTGCCTGGGCGGTCTTGTTCCTGCCGTTGATGGTCTATGTCAGCTACGGTAAACCCGGGGCCCTGGCTCCCGCGGCCGGGCTGACGCTGGCCACATTTGGTGGGCTGACGGCCTATGTGTTCATTTCGAAAGCCGATTTCAGCTGGCTGCGCGGGATCCTCGTCGTCGGCACGATCCTGGCCTTCGGGCTGATCGTCGTCGCCACCCTTGGTGGCCTCAATCTGGGCATCTGGTTTTGCGTCGCGATGGTGGCCCTGTCCGCGATCAGCATTCTCTACACCACGTCGAGCGTGATGAACGATTTTCCGGTTGGCGGTCACGTGGGTGCCGCGCTGGCGCTGTTCAGCGCCCTGGCGATGATGTTCTGGTACATCCTGCAGATCTTCGCGTCTCGCGATTGAGTCACGAGGGCGGGCGAAGAGACTGGGGGGAGGGGCGGGCTGGGCCCGCCCCTCCCCTATTTAATGTCTAGTTAATGTCTTGGGGGTGTTTCGCACGCCGGAAGACCCAGTGGTTACCCGGGTCTCCTGCTGCTCAACGGGAAACCGTGTGTCATTGGGTTCTCGTGTCGCCATCACCGGATCTGCCCGCCTCCCCTAGTTTGAGGGGGGCCCCATGACATCGGTCACCAGCTCGGTCAGCTGCTCGGGCCACTCTTCGGCCGCACGGCTGACATCGAACAGCAGGCCCCGCTGCCCCAGCTGGTCGAGCAAGGCCACCGCCGGCTCGCTGTGCCCCTGAAACCCCTTGTCGTAGGGGTTGACCAGCACGAGGTCCGCTGCCTCGAGCAGTTCCGGCGTGTCATCCTTCCAGCGCCTGCGGGTGTATGGGTTTACGACGACAACCAGTCGGCGTCCGCCTAGTAGCTGAGCGATCTTGCCCCCCTCCGTCAGCAGGGGGCGGTCGGGCGCCAGGAAGCCGCTCCGAAGGTGTTCCCAGAGTTGGGCGTGGGATCCAGGCCGGGCCAGGCCCCAGAGTACGGGCTGTGCCCCTGTCTGGATGATCTCGGCGGTATCGGTGTCGGGCTGGCCGAGAACTGCCGGCTCGCTGATCACGCGGTAGTCGTCCCGATGTAACTGTGTGCAGGCACAGGCTTTGCTCTGGGCGTTGCGGGGACAGTTGCCGTCGGCGTAGATCGTCGAGACCTTCAGCGCCTGGGCGCGTGCGCCGTAGCGCTCGAGGATCCGGCAGGCCAGCAGGGTCTTGCCCGAGTTGTTGGAGGGCCCGGCAATGGAGAGGATGCGCATCGGCAGGGCAGCCTACCAGAATTTGATCCCTCGATATAGTGTGCTATAGTTCTCACGATGCCTTCCGCGGCCGCGGGAGGCTTTTCCATGCCCGCATTTCACCCCCCGAGCCCTCCATCACCGGCCCAGAATCCGCCTCTATCGGGCTCCAGGGCTGCCCTGGGGCGTTTTTGCCCTGTTTTCCATAAAGGCTACCCCAGAAGGGGGTTCCGTGGCTGTATTCTGTGAAAGGGGTGTTTTGGTGCCCCTTAAGGGGGCAGGAGGGCGTACCTTGCCATCGGCGGCGGATGGGCCAGCAACGGGATAATCACCCAAACAATAGTGGTAAATCACGCTGCTAGTTGGCGCTCTCTGACGGGTCGATTGCTGGTAAATGGGGTGAAATCACGGAGCAGGGTGCGGTTTTGCCCGTCAGGTTAGCGTATTTTGGCCTTTTTCCGGGCCAGGATGCTGAGCCAGGACTCGATCGGGGGCCTGAGCCGCCAGTGTGAGTCGGTCCCGTGCTGGGCCGTCGGGTTGGGGCCCTTAGGCCACCAGGCCCACCCTCTGGGGCGTGAAACCAGGGAAGACCTGATCCATTCGCCGGTTTTCGAACACCTTGTCGAGAATCTCGGCGAGGATCTGCGCGGAATAGGGCGCGAGTTGCGGGGGCTTTAGGATCATCGTGCAGCCTGCCGCCAGCGCCGGGAAGATTTTCACGCAGGTCTGGTTCATCGGCCAG
>PVBE011884824.1_pt1 | contig 23041 bp, 16 predicted proteins | sample 1631181 | NCBI WGS metagenome assembly PVBE01 (sample SAMN08397723, study PRJNA350692) | Marine metagenome, whole genome shotgun sequencing project. | isolation source: water | place: Pacific Ocean | collected 2012-04 | reverse complement strand
GTGCTCACTTGAGTCGCGATCGACCAACTGACGGCGAACTCTGGCGCACTGACCGTCTCTTGCTCGAAATTGCGGGCCACTCGAAACTCGGTCTGCCCCTTGCCCATGAGAATGAGGAATCCTCGCTCGGCGCCGCTCATTTGCACACCGCTGTCAATGACGAGATTGAGAAGCGTTTCAAGGTTCAGCTCAGAGTTCATGGCGCGCGCAACAGATTGCAGGTGAAGGAGCGTCTCAAGACGAGGCCCGTCTTCACCATCTTCAAAGGCTGCCTCGCCGATCACCTGGATGTCGCAGGAGGTCGTTTTGTCGATCGGCTTAGCAGCGAGCGTCTTACGTTCGAGCATGAGCCGAGTGCCACCGATCTGCACCACATCGCCTGGCTTCAGGCTGCTTTCCTTCATTTGCCTGCCATTGACGAAGGTGCCGTTCTGGCTCCCTGTATCCTTGACGCTCCAGCCGGTTTTCCCTTGCTCCAGACGCGCGTGATAACGTGAGGCGCGAGCGTCTCGGAGAATCAAGTTGTTGTCGCGGGCACGGCCAATGGTGATGGCATCGCCACGCAGGTCAAAGAACTCCTGACCGTCGGTAGTGACAACCTTGAGCTTAAGGCCGACTGCTGAATCCGCTTGCTTCGACATCATGTGTCAGTCTCTCGCCTGGATAGAGGGACAGGATCATTCAAACAGCAGGGACGACCACCGTAACGAATGCGACGTGCGACACCGAACAATTTCCGTGCGGAATCGCCCGAAACAGCGATCCCACCGTCGCCTCGTCAGATGTTGAGCAACTCAATGGAGGCCGCAACCACTTCAACCACATCGATTTGCGTCATACAGCGGTGGTCTGTTCGACAGACGGCGCGATCGCATGGACCGCAGTCAACGTCCTTCCTCAACACTCGACTGAGCTCCAGATTGGCGTCAGTCCAGCCCGTATCCATTGGGCCGGCGAGAACGACAGTCGGCGTCTGAACAGCCTGAGCGAGAGAACGCGGGCCTGTGTCGTTTGTGATCAGCAGGTCCATGCGACGCAAAACAGCGGCGAGGATCCCCAACGGCACGATGCTCTCCGCACTGCTGAAATGAGGTACTTTCATCTGTTGAGAGATCTCATTGAGAAGTGCCTCCTCCCCTGGCCCGCCGAGGAGGTAAATGCTCGCTTGTTTTTCCTCATGCAGCTTGTCTGCCACTGCGGCGAACCTTGAGGGAACCCACGTCTTGCTGGAACCGAAGTGCGCCCCTGGGTTGAGTCCGACGACGACACCGCTTCCCGTTTCAAGATCGGCGTCGCCAAACCACTTTGCTGCTGCAAGGTCATCTTCCTGTGTAACAGGCAGCGTGTAGTTGCGGCCGACGCTCCTTGCTCCCACTGCTGCGGCGATCTCAAGGTAGGAGTCAACCATCGGACGTGGCCTAGGCTTTCGAAAGAGCCCCCGCCGCCTCGGCAACACCTGCGTCAGCAAGAGTCGGCGGCCATCACCAGCAAAACCTGCACGATGAGGAATACCTGCCCAGAACACCTCGAGTGCGCTGCTCAGTGAATTGGTAAGGAGAAGCGCGAGATCAAAACCCATTGGCTTGAGGCGGCGACCTAAACGTCGACTGCGGAAAAGACCGCTGCCGTCCGACGGCTCAATTGCCAGCAGCTCATCCACAAACTCTGCGCCATCGAGAAGCGGCAGCAAGTGACCCTTCAGAAGCAGCGCGATATGCGCGTCCGGAAAGTGGGCACGGATCGCTCGCAGCATTGGAGTCGCCATGACGACATCACCGACCCAATTGGGTCCGCGAACGAGAATTCGTTCAGGGTTCACGGCGGACATGACACAACCGTTTCCCGTACTCTATGACTTGAGGCCTTGAATCCGTGAGATGATCTGGCTGGAGGCGTGGTCCTTGTCATCACCGCAGATGGCAATGACACCACCGTACTCAGCCACCGTCTCCCGCTCCGGGACAGACTCCTCGGTGTAGTCCGTCCCCTTCGCAACGATATCCGGCTGAACGGCTCGGATGACATCGTCGGCGGTAGCCTCGTCGAACTTCACAACGTAGTCAACCCAACGAATAGCCGCGAGCACCTCCATGCGCTCGCCCTCACACTGAATGGGGAGGTCGGCGTTCTTGGTGTAGGCCTGCACAGACTCGTCAGAGTTGACAGCAACGACCAGGTAGTCGCCACGACTCTTGGCGTCCTTGAGCAGGCGGGTATGCCCCACGTGCATCAAATCGAACTTGCCATTTGCAAGAACAACTCGTTTGCCCGCAGCCTGCTGACAGCAAACGATATCCCGCAGTTTCTCTGCATTCTCTGCAATGACTGCCGCTTCTGCGACGACAGCTTGTTTCTTAATTCTGGCCAATGTCAGTCCCTTTCCTGTTCCGAAAGAATCGCTTGCATCAACTCCTCAGGCGAACAAGTCGCCGCTCCCAGTTTTGACACAACAACGCCCGCACCACAATTGGCGAGATGCGCAGATTCGAGATGTGTTGCTCCGGCGATACGCGCCAAAGTCATGATACTGATGACCGTATCACCTGCACCGCTGACATCAGTCACTTCATCTGATCTACCTGCTGCAGGTATATGGGTTATTTTGCCGCCTGACTCCAGCAGGGTCATTCCTCGGTTGCCGCGGGTAACCAGGGCTGCCTCAAGCGAAAGGTCGCTCAGCAGCTGCTGAGCCGCCCGTTCTGTCTCTTCATCTGAACTGACGGCGTAGCCGCAATGGGCCGCTGCCTCCTCATGATTCGGCGACACGAAGTCCACACCGGCAAAATCGTGCAGCGCATACCTTGAATCCGCGGTGACAACCAGTGTCTGAGCGCGCTCTCTGGTCACGTCAATGAGCTCGGCGCCAATCAGGCCGTAGACGTAATCGGAGAAGAGCACGCCATCTACAGACGTCATCGACTCCATGAGGCGCTGTTTGATCGCTGCGTGCGACGCCTCAGATATTTCTGTCGTTGGCTCTCGATCGATGCGCAGGATCTGTTGAGGCGTTCGGTTCTCCGCAGCCGCCATGACGCGCGTCTTCGCGATGGTGCAATAGCCCTCCTGCTGCACCATGCCGTCTGTTGAGATGCCGCTGGCAGCCATGTGGTTCAGGAGTGACTGCCCGGGCCCGTCATTACCCACAACGCCGATGGGAAACACGGTTGCACCCAATGCACTGAGGTTATTGGCAGCATTTGCGGCGCCGCCGGGCACGAGACGCTCACCTTCGGAACGGACAACCATGACAGGCGCCTCGCGACTCAGCCGCGCAGGTGATACCTCCAGATAGAGATCGGCGATATAGTCGCCCACGACCGCAATTCGAGCCGACTCGAACCGATTCATGGCAGACCAGATACTCTCTAACTCGAGGGTCAAGGGCTCATCTCATTCAAAACAACAACTCAGTCCACGCCAGAGGTTAACTACCCTGGGAGACTCCTTCGAGGCGAACCATGCGGACCTGCTACGCTCGGCGTCCGCCAATCATGTCTTCCAGCAAGGAATCGATCGGACCCCATCCATGCGCGAACTCAAGGTCTATTTCGAGCACCCGCCACGACAAGGCAGATTCAGTGAGCTTGACCGCGTCCTTCGACGTAGTCAGAAGAAAGTCGACAGGGTTGGATTCGAACATCGAATCAACCGTCTTCAAGGCTGACCGACTCAATGCATCGTGGTCTGCGAAATCAAGACACCACTCCACCTTGAAACCGGCGGCAATGGCGGTCCGCCTGAAGGAATCAGGACGGCCGATGGCAGACACCAGGCCAACACGCGCACCATTTGTCTTCTCAAGGTCGGCAGGATCGCTGCCGTCAAGCGAAGTCGTTCGTTGTGGAATGCGCAGGGCAACAACAACTTCGGAAATCTGCAACTCCCTGAGAATCGCCACGCCTTCATCAGCAAAACGGCCTGTCACAATCGCAAGAGAAGCACTGCGGACAGAGGTGACCGACTCCCTCCACGGTCCAGCAGGAAGGCACCGCATGGGCGCGATCAACTCGCCACCATCAAACAGGAGCAGGTCGCAGTCGCGGCGAACGCGCAAATGCTGCGCGCCGTCATCGAGCAGGACGACATCGACGTTTTCCGATCGAAGTGCATGCTGAGCAGCCGCGACTCGATTCACGCCCTGCACATGCACATGCTCAGGGTGCTTGCGGCGCAGCATGTGCCCCTCGTCGTTCAAGATCACGCCTTCCAAATCAATCGCTGCGCCATACCCTCTCGATAGCACCATGGCTCTTTTGCCCTGCGCGGCAATCCGTGTGAGCAAGGCATCAATCATGGGAGACTTTCCAGTACCGCCGACAGTGAGATTGCCGACAGAAAGGACAGGCACTCCGAGATCGTGTGACGTCAACACTCCCATCGCATACAGGCGACGACGGCAGAACATCACAAAGCGATACACCAGCCCCAGCGGGGCGAGGCAAGCGGCAAGAAGGGGTCGATCCCACGGAACCGTGCGTCGTGTCGAAGTGGCCATGGCTGCACGATAACCACCTCTCAAGATCGGAACACACACAAGTTTCGTGTTAGAAAGACACGCGAGCCCTGTTTCCCCCATTGCCCGGAGCCTTGACCCCTCTTGCAGATCCTACGGTCCCAACGTGTCAGACGCATCCTGAGGCCCCACCGCCTGCGCCTTACTCTGGGATTCTCTGCCATGGCAGCGCGTGCCATCCTGGCACTGGCAGTCCCCTATTTCTTCGGCAGCTCCATCGGTCTCGTAGCGAGCGGTGCGGAAATAAAAGAGGTTCAATCGCAAGTTGTTCTGATGGTGGGGTGCGCGCTGGCCACCGCATTTTTTCAGTTCTGGATGCGCTGGCTGCACATCAGTGTGAGTCGCTCCTTTGAATTCTCGCTCCGCTGTGAGCTGTTTGAGCACTTCTCAAAGCTCGATTTCAACTTCTTCAACCGCTCACGGACCGGCGACATCATGTCACGGCTGACCGCCGATGTCGAAGCGGTCAGAATGAGCATCGGACCTGGCTGCATGCACCTGTTTCAAACAGGGATCATGGCAATCGGCACGATTTCGGTCATGCTTTTCATTTCATGGAAGCTGACCATCATGGCACTGATTCCACTGGCACTGGTGCTGTTTGTGGCGCGGAGCCTGATGCCGGCGATGCACGACTCATCGGTCGCTGTGCAAGAGAGTCTCTCCAACTTGTCATCCGGTTCGCAGGAGAGCTTCTCAGGCGCGAGGGTCGTCAAAGCATTCGCACGCGAGGAGTATGAAGCCAAGAGGTTCGCACAAACAGCCTTCGCCTACATTCACGATGCTGTTCGCATGGCGCTTCTGCGAGCTCGGTTCCATGTGATTATTGAAGTGATGGCCGGATTAGTGACCGTTGGACTGCTTTACTTTGGCGGTCTTCAAGTGATCGACGGCGAGCTGAGTTTTGGGCTTTTCGCATCGTTCTTCGGCTACTTCACGCTGCTGATCTGGCCAATGATCGCCATAGGATGGACACTCTCACTATTCGAACGGGGCAAGGTTGCACTCAGTCGGTTGGACGAGGTGTTTCTGACAAAACCCGCCATTGTGGACGGGCCACTCGACCACGCTATCACCCAAGGGCGCTGGTCGATTCGAAACCTGTCCTTCGCCTATGACGCAGGCACCCCTATCCTGCAAGGCGTGTCCCTCGAGGTCGCTGCCGGTTCGTCGCTCGCAATCGTGGGGCCGACCGGCTGCGGCAAGACAACGCTCCTGAATATCCTGGGCCGCCTCATCGATCCGCCTGACGAAACTGTCTTCTGCAGTGGCGATGACATCCGTCAACTCAATCTTGAAGCCCTTCGACGCTCGATCTCCATGGTGCCGCAGGAGTCCTTTCTATTCTCGGACACACTCCGTGCGAACCTCGGTTATGCCAATCGAGATTGCAACGACGAAGCGATCGATCGAGTGGTCACTCAAGCTGCGCTCAGCGATTGCGTAGACATGCTCAGTAAAGGCCTCGACACTGTTGTGGGAGAGCGCGGCGTCACCTTGTCCGGCGGACAAAAACAACGTGTCGCCATCGCGCGTGCCCTTCTTGAAGATACTCCAACTCTCATCCTCGACGATGCCCTTTCAGCGGTAGACACTTCAACAGAAGAAGAGCTGCTCTCTCACATCGACCACGCAATGGTCGATCGCACAACAATCCTCGTCGCCCACCGACTCTCGAGCATTCGACGGTGTGACCAGATCGTGGTGATGAAAGAAGGGCGCATTCACGAGCGAGGCACCCATGGCGAACTCATAGCACTTGGCGGGTGGTATGCAGAAACCTGGAGACGCCAGCTCCTCGCTAAAGAACTGGAGGAGCGCTGATGCCTGCCGGACGCAAGCCGTTCAATATTCACGAGGAGGAAGTAACCGGGAAGATCCTCGACTGGGCGCTCTACCGTCGACTGCTCCCCTTCGGCAGGCCCTATTGGTTGCGCTTTGCATCGTCGATCGGGTTACTGCTCATCGTCGCGGCCGGGATGACCGCAGCTCCATTGCTCATTCGCCAGGCGATTGACACATCAATCACCAATATCAACCACCTCCCGATGCCCGAGCGTTTGAGCAGCCTGGGCTGGTTGGCACTCATCACAGTCGGCGTCGGCTTGTTGACAACCGGTGCTCGTTACGCTCAGCTGATTTTGACCAACCGCACAGGGCAACGCATCATCTACGATGTTCGTCGTCACGTATTCGATCACATCGGAAAACGCAGCCTTCGCTTTTTTGACACCAATCCAGTCGGCAAACTCGTTACACGTGTGACCAGTGACGTCGAAGCGCTTGCCGAGCTCTTCTCATCCGGCATTGATGTCATCTTCTACGACCTCCTGATGATCTTCCTGATCCTCGGCGTCCTGTTCTTTATCAGCCCGGCCCTCGCCCTCTGGACCCTGATCATTCTCCCGTTTGTTCTGGTCTGGTCATTCTACTTCAAGCATGAGGCACAGACCCTTTTCCGCAACGTTCGATCCAAAGTGTCGCAGCTCAACTCCTACATCAATGAAAGCGTCACGGGCATTCGAGTCATCCAGATGTTCTGCACCGAGCAGCGCGTCCAAGATCGCTTCCGCGACTTCAACGACGAGTTGCGCGAATCCCATGTCAGGACAGTTCGAAACTTCTCACTCTTTTTCCCTGGAATCGAAACACTCTCGACGCTCGGTGTCTCTATTATCTTGCTGGCAGGACATAGCATGGTGGCCGATGAGTCACTTACCATCGGTGATATGATGGCGTTTTGGTTTCTGCTGCAACGGTTCTTCGAGCCACTCCGCCAGATTTCTGAGAAATACAACGTGCTGCAGTCGGCCATGGCCTCGTCCGAGCGAATCTTCAAAATTCTCGACGACCACGCCGAGATCCCGAACCCGGTTGATCCAGTTGCTTTAAAGCGGTCCAGTGAACCGGGGGCTGTCTGTTTTGACGGCGTCACGTTCTCCTATGACGGCGCAAACCAGGTCCTCCATGATATCTCCTTCGAAGTGCAGGCCGGTGAACGAACAGCGATCGTCGGTGCAACCGGAAGCGGAAAGACCTCAATCATCAACGTCCTGGCACGCTTTTACGACGTCGAGGCCGGACGAGTCCTTGTGAATGGCCATGATATTACAACACTCGACAAGCACGACTTGCGGCGACATGTAGGCGTCGTCCTACAGGATGTCTTTCTGTTTGCTGATACGGTGCGCGAGAATCTGCGCCTCGGCAATGAGAGCGTCAGCGACGACACTCTCTGGCAGGCACTTGAACGAGTCAGCGCCGATTCGTTTATTCGACGGCTGCCAGACGGGCTGGATCACATTGTGGCAGAGCGCGGCTCGATGTTCTCAACCGGCGAAAAACAGCTTCTTGCGTTTGCTCGCACGCTTGTCCATGATCCACCGATTCTTGTACTTGATGAGGCTACGGCGAACATCGATACCGAAACAGAGCTGCGGATTCAGAAGGCCCTTGAGACGCTGATGGCCAACCGCACGGTGCTGGTTATCGCGCATCGGCTCTCGACAATTCGCAGCGCAGGGCAGATCATAGTCATGCATCATGGAGTCGTCCACGAGACAGGGACTCACGAAGAGCTCTTGCAACACGACGGACTCTATCGCAAGTTGTATGAGTTGCAGTACACCGAGTAAGGAGATTGACGATCGTGACGATGGGCCGATTTGTTGTTTTTGAAGGAATTGATGGATCGGGGACGAGCACACAGAGCAAGTGCCTCGCAGAAGCTCTCCGAGAGTCGGGCCGCGATTGCCACCTGACCTTTGAGCCGACCGACAACGCCATCGGCAGCGTCATTCGAGATCTGATCGAAGGCACCCGATCATTGCCGGCTGATCCAGCTGAAGCGAGACGTCTCTTGGCGATGCTCTTCGCAGCCGACCGTCTCGACCATCTTAACGCACCCGAGCGTGGCATCCGTGCTCGACTCGACCGAGGCCAAGATGTCGTCCTCGCTCGCTACGTGCTTTCGTCGTTGGCCTACGAAGGCGATGAATCCGACGAACTGAAGCTGGTCAAGTCGCTCAACGACCCTTTCCCCCACCCCGACCTCACCGTCTACTTGTCGTGCCCCGTTGAAGTAGCCCTCGACCGCATTAATTCAACTCGCGATCGTGTAGACATCTTTGAGAACACTGAGAAGCTGCAACGGGTAAAGGCCAACTATGAACGGTCCATTGCCAGCTATGCAGGGCGAGTCCTCACCCTCGAAGCAACGTTGCCGGCCGATGCCATTGCGGCCGCGATCCTCGAGGAACTCCCATAAGCCACCCCTCGACGGTGCTCCTGCAACAGCGGGTTTACTGTCAGGCCTTGGGCATCAAGAAGTGCCCAGCGTAGAAAATGACCACACCGATAATGCAGAACATCCACATCGTGCGTTCAGACATTTGGCTGTCAAAGGCCAACAAGCAGCCCAAACCTGCTATACCCAGCCCCACAAGCTGTAAGAACCGACCCAGATAGAACACAGCACGCTCTCCGCACGACGCAATAGAAATAACCTCAGCGAATTTCGTTATAACAACCCATGAACGGCACCGACCATGGACAAGCACGACACCTGCGAATCGCGGGCATCAGGATCAACCTTCATCCGTCGTTTCTTTTCCTGCTGATCCTCTTTTCCCTCATGGCCCTGGGCGGCGGAGGCAGCGCAAGCGACATGGCTCTGCGTCTCGTCATACCGCTACTGCTTTTCCTGGTGGTTCTCGCCCATGAACTTGGACACGCACTGTGCGCTCGGCGGCTGGGCGTCAATGTTGTCGATATCCTGCTGACTCCACTGGGTGGCGCAGCACGCCTGGAGGGCCAACTGACCAATCCGCGAGCAGAGGTGCTCATTGCGGCGGCCGGGCCGGCAGTCAATCTGATCCTTGCAGGTCTGATCTCCATTCCACTGATCCTCATGCACCCTGATGCGCTCCCTCAGAATCTGAACAACGCGACGAGTTTTCACGAGCAGGACTCGTTCTCATGGTTCTCGCTCCTCTCTGCAGGATGCCTCTTCAACATCATCCTGGGAGTCGTCAATCTGGTGCCGGCCTTTCCAACAGACGGCGGCCGCATACTTCGCGGCCTCCTCTCCATGCGACTGGGGCGCCTCACGGCGACGCGGATTGCGACGCGCATTGGCGGCTATTTCGGACTCCTCTGTGTTCTGTCACCCTTTGTCGTCAATGGAACACTTGCCTGGTCACTGCCGCTCCTGGGCCTCTTCATCATGTGGTCTGGCTTCAAGGAGCGCCTCATGGTGGAAGCGCAGGAAGGGGTTCTAGGTGGCGGCGGATTCCGATTTGGCAACATCAACTTTCCAAACCATGGCGGTGCAAGCCCCTTTGAGGGTGCAGAGTCGGCACCCGGCGACCGACGCGCGGTTGATGATCCCAATGTCATTGACACCCACGGCTCCAGCAGGATCCTCGACGATTGAGCTCCAAGCGCGCCCAGCCGTCCAATCGCCTTCAACTCACATCGTGGTGTCTGTTTGACTTTGCGAACTCGTCCTTCACAACGGTCATCATCACCGCCATTTTCGCAGTGTACTTCAGCGATGTCATCGCGGGATCCTCAAGCAACCTTTCTGGCACAACGCTCTGGAACCTCTGCCTGCTTGTTTCCAATGTTGCCATCATCCTGACAGCACCAATCATTGGCGCGCTCGCCGATAGTCAGGGACGCCGAAAGAGCTACCTCTTCATCAGCTACTTGATTTGTATCGTCGGGACCGCCGCTCTTTTCTGGGTTGGGCCAGGCGATGTCCTGGTAGCAATGGTCGTTGTGTCAATTGCCAACATGGCTTTTGCAACAGGCGAAAATCTCATCGCGAGCTTCCTTCCCCTGCTGGTCCGCGCCGAACGCATCGGATGGTTGTCATCCGTCGGCTGGGCGACAGGCTATGCGGGTGGGTTGGCAGCACTCCTGATATGTGCGGCCGTTATGGACAAAACAAACCTGGGCGTACCCGGCACCAACCTCGTAGTCGCCGCCTTCTTCTTCATCGGCGGGCTGCCGGCGTTTCTCTTCATCAAGGAGATACCCATCAGGAAGGCAGCCTCGGGGGCGGCCTCAACCCTGACCACGGTCCTGGCTCGACTCCGCCACACACTGCGTCACCCGGGCGAGCACGCGGATCTCGCACGGTTCCTTGTAGCCCACACGATTTTCAGCATGGGCGTCTACGGGGTGATTGGGTTCGGCGGTATCTATGGGCGCGAACTCTTCGGGATGTCCCAGAGCACGATCATCCAGGTCTTCATGGCCAGTCAGTTCAGCGCGGCAGCGGGCAGCCTCCTCTCCAGCTACCTCTGTGGCCGAATCGGTGCGATGAGATCCTGCGCCGCCTCTCTCGTTATCTGGATCATCGTCGGATGCTCAGCCACTGTTGCAAACAGTGAAGGCCAGTACTGGGTGATCGCCATGGTTGCTGGATTCGCCATGGGCCTTTCACTGCCGTCAGCCCGCGCGGTCGTCGGCGAGCTCGCACCGACTGATCGGACGGCTGAGTTCTTCGGGTATTGGGGATTAACGGCGCGACTTGCGGCCATTGGCGCACCGACCGGTAATCTCATTTGCAGCGAACTCACGGGGACACTTCGGGGCGGCCTGTGGTTTTTCACTGCCATGTTCGCCATTGGTCTGCTGATCCTGGTGCAGCCTCTTAGAGCCGCTCCAGCAACCAGACAATAAGAAGACAGATGACCACACCTGCAGCGACAACGAACTGACGGTTTCGGCGCTCATGCAATTGATCCGACGATGGACCCGATTGAAGCGCCTCCTGACTGAGGGCTCGGATGGCGTCAGCTGTACCACTTCCGAGAGCATCGATTCGGACCGCGAGTTGACGCACATGTTCGGTGGTTTCATGGGCGTGGGCCCTGAGTGAGGCAACCTCCTCTCGAAGCGTTCCGATTGACTCCGAGCGAGAGCGCTCCCGCGCTACGAGGTCGGCTATCTGGACCTGCATGCCGCCACCAGCGCCAACGCGCCGCTCAAACTCGCGAAGCTGTGCTCGCGCGCGCTCGATCTCGAGTTCTTTCTCCTCTAACGCGGCAAGGAGACGAGACGCCTGTGCATCGACGGTCGGTGGTTGTTCTGACGACGTCATGAACTCTCTCCCCTGGATACAGACTCAGCGGCTCGCGCCATCGCGAAGGGTCGGGCATCGGATGAAACAGCTGTCAGCGCAGATGAAGCCAGTACACTGTCAGTAGCAAGCGTCACGACGACGCCGTCCGGTGCCAGTTGGTCCAGGATTTGACTTGCGAGGGAGGGGTCGGTTGGAAAGCCTGCAGCCGCCAGAATGACGTCGGCTTTCCGAGCGTCACTATCTGGTTTCCAGCAGCTCAATTCCAAAACGGAGCATCCCTCAAGTCCTTCAAGGTGCTGAGCAAGAGTGTCGCGGTCGGATGAGGACGGCTGATCGCTGAGCATCGTGTACTGCCCCACACGAGAAGCGACATGGACAGCCCACGGCGATGGGCCCGAGCTGAACTCAATCACTGACGCTGACAGACAAAGCAGAGGATCCAGAAGACTCTCTAAGTGATTCCGTTCCTCCTGCGGCAGGTCGCTGCCATGACTGATGATCCTGGGCCTGAGGTCAGCCAGGCGGTCAAGAGTCTGAGTCAGCGCATGTGGTGGTCTGTAATCAGTGTCGGCCGTTGAGTGGTCGTCAGTTGCAGCCAGAGAAGAAGCAGACGCAGGGATACCTCCTGGCTGCCACGCGAGGGACACCTGTCTCGGAGTCACGATCTGATGCTCACTTTCCAGTCGCGTTGACAGGCGAAAAAGCAAGACACTGAAACCGCCGATGACTCCCAACATCCCGGTCAATGCGCCACCCGCTATCAGGCCATCGGTCAGGATTGGGGCAATGACTGCTGAGACGAAAAACCAACTCGATGCGAAGCCAACGAAACGGACGACTGTCTTGCGGTCGCCGATACGGGAAAGCTGGTCCAGTACGAAACAGCCAATTCCGATCAGAAGAATCGGCCACGCGAGAAGCCCCGTCCATACAGGCGCTGAAGCTGCAAGTCGTGGAGACAACAGCTGTGCCGGCCCAAACGAACTTGTGACAATTGGGTCGCTGCTGATGAAGTGAAGTACGAGAGGAATCGGGATCAGAGCTGCGTACCGAGCATACCCTCTCCAATCTCGCTCCCACCAGGCACCGCCACGATCACGATCAAACGCCAAGTCCATCGCAATCAACAGTAGAGGAAAAACCCATGCAATGGGCGTTGCGACAGCCGCAGCTGCACAGATTCCAAATGTTGCCCAGGCAAACGGTGAAGGCCGACGATTGGGAAACCGCGCAGAGCGGTGACGTGGACGTGAGTGGACACAGAATAGCCACGCAGCAAAGACGACACCAAGAAGCTCGCTGAGCCCTGATTCGCTCGCGACGGTTTGAATCGTCAGTGGATGGAGCAGGACCAGCGCGCCGGCAGCTATCGAAACAAGACGATTCTGAGTCAGTCGCCACATGCCGAGAAGCAAGAACACGGCAGTAGCCACGACAAGGATGTAACGAACGGTGAAGAGTGTCGACGCTGTATCGCTCGATTCGAAAAGCCTGACCCAGAGCCATGCCAGAGGAAATCCGGACACAAGGCCAGAGCCGACAGGGCTCGGCCCGCCGCAGGAACGCACCAGAAGAATGTGCGCAGGCATCAGCAGACTGAGAACAAGAATCGACGGGATGTGACGCCCCAGAAAAAGTTTGAGGCGCGGTGGAATGACAATCGGTGCCGACATGTATGAGCTTCCAGTAGACGTCTGTCACGCCATCCTAACCCAAGGTCTGACAGCTGCCCACGCAGAGATGCCTTATTATGGGTGTTCGACTCTGCACAAGTTGGCATGATGAGATGCGTCGGCTCTGAGAGAGTTGAGTGCTCGTCGAATTAGGGCAGTGTGAGAACAAAACCTGTGCCTCGAAATGACCAATTCCTGACACCGTTTCAACCGCCAAAACCCGGTATTTGGCGGCGGCTCTTTCGACGAACGATTGAGCCGGGCAGCATCATTCACGGTCGGGGTGCCTATCGGGTTCTTCGCCTGCTGGGTCAGGGGGGAATGGGCAAGGTCTTTCTGGCCGAGAAGCTGGGAGTTCACGGGTTCAACAAACTCATGGCTATCAAGCTCCTGCCGAAAGTCGGGCTGTCACGTCAGGCGGCGGTGATGTTCCTCGACGAAGCCAAGCTGACAGCAAACCTCAACCACCCCAACATCATCCAGACCTTCCAGCTCGTGGAAACTCGCCACGACTACTGGTATGTCATGGAGCATGTGTTCGGGATCACTCTTCTCGATTTCATTGAGCGCCATGCCGAACTCAAGAAGAGACCACCCGCAGATTACTCGTGCTACATCATCACGCGCATCTTGAGCGGGCTGCACTACGCCCACAACAAGCAGAGTCGTGACGGCGAGCACCTCGGAATTGTGCACAGGGACATCTGCCCGCAGAACATCATGATCTCCTACCGAGGAGTACCAAAGCTGGCTGACTTCGGCGTCGCCAAAGCGAAGACGTCACACACTGAAAATGAGCAGCGGGTGACATTCGGAAAGTACCCCTACATGGCGCCTGAGCAGGTCCTGAAGAAAGGGACGGAGCCCAGATCAGACCTCTACTCGCTCGGGCTTGTGATGTACGAACTCTTCAGCGGCTCGCCACTACATGCCGCAGCAAATACATCCATGCTGATGGAGGACCTGAAGAACGCTGCGCCGACGCCTCACGAACTCAATGACGATGTGCCGCCTGAATTGTCGCACATCATCATGAAGGCCATTCGCAACGACAAAGCCAAGCGCTACAAGTCGGCGAAGAACATGCGAGTGGCTCTGGAGTCGTTCATGCTCCAGAAGTTCATGTTTCCCGATCAAGATGGTCTGGCAGACTATCTCACGACGCTTTATCCTGACGCCGACCGCCACCGCTGGTGGTAAGCCGCTTATTGAAAGGACTGACTCCCATGAAGAGACGCGCGAGAATAATCGCTTTGACCTGCGTGCTTGCCTTCCTTACTGGATGCACCGAGGAAGTGGTGGACGAAGAGACACAACCGACTGCGCCAACGTCGGAGAAAGCGCCAGATGTTTTCAATGTGCTGTTTGAAACGACCAAGGGTGACGTGATCATCGAGGTTGACCGAAAATGGGCCTTCAAGGGTGCCGATCGGTTCTTCAATCTGGTCAAGACGGGATTTCTCAATGACACGACCTTCTTCCGAGTGGTCAAGGGGTTCGTTGTGCAGTTCGGTCTGAGTGGCAAACCTGAAGTCAACGCCCAATGGAAAGACAAGACACTCTTCGATGACAAGCCGTCCGGCCACTCCAATCTTCGTGGCACGGTGACGTTCGCGCTGAGCGGCCCTGACACAAGGACAACGCAGATTTTTTTCAATCTCGGCGACAACAGTCGACTTGACTCAATGGGAGGCTTTACACCCTTTGGCAAGGTTATGAAGGGAATGGATGTGGTCGATGCTCTCTACGGCGGCTACGGCGACATGCCGAGCCAGGGAGGGAAGGGACCGGACTCGTCGAAGATCGAATCACAGGGCGACGCCTACCTCAAGAAGTCGTTCTCCAAACTGGATCGCATCACCAGAGCGTCCGTCATCGAGGATTGATCGAATAATATGACTGACAGCACCATCGGTCTTCTCCTTGGATTGGGAGCTGCCGTTGCGTGGACAGGTGCCAACCTGACCATTCGCGCAGCGGCCGATCGTCTGGGTTCGTTCGGGTCGCTTCTGGCGGCGCAGATCACGGGGGTAATCCCCATTCTGCTCCTGGCAGTGGCCCTTGAAGGTGCACCGGGCAGCCTCCCTTCGATCAGCATCTGGGCCCTCCTGTGTGTGGCCGGACTTGCTGCCTGCCTGGCGTTCGGCGGACTTTTTACGTCGTTCCGACTTGGATCAGTTTCAGTCGTCGGGCCCCTGGTCTCCGCTTGGTCTGTAGTGAGTGTCGGGGTTGGCTATGCCTTCATGGACCAGGTGCCATCGCTTCTCGCACTGATCGGTGTCGTGTGCGTTGGAGCAGGGAATGCGATGCTGGCACGTTTTTCAATCGACGGCGAGAGCGATGGTACCGACACCCCTCGGGTCGGTGTTCCACGAGTTGCCATTGTTGCTGCCTGCCTCTCCGCGCTGGGATTTGGGGTCATGATCCCGACGATGAATGTGATTGCCGAAGATATGGGAAAACTCTGGACCATTCCTGCGGTGTGGACTGTGCAATGGATTTTTCTTTTGCCGCTCCTGAGGCTCCTTGGACAAACGGTCGCTTTCCCCAGGACACTCAATGACCTGAAGGTGGCTTTGGTACCCGGACTCTTCGAAGCCGCGGGGTTTACCGCCTTGACGATCGGACTCGGCTTCGCGTCCATGGCAGTCGTCGCACCGACATCAAGCCTGTCTACCGGCTTTACAGTCCTTGCTGGTTTCTTTCTCCTCGGTGAGCGACTGCACCCGGCGTCGGCGGTCGGGGCGGCAGTCGTCGCAGTCGGCGTTGTCCTGGTCGGCCTCAACTGACAGGACAGCCCTGGTCTTCTGCCACATCGGCAGGATGGCCGATAGCTGCTTGTGGGACGAATCTACGCTGAGAACGCGTATTCGGGCTCTCAGCAACCACTACCGTCGTTGTGTTCTGGTAGACTGAGGCGTGCCGACATCGGCATGGCAGTTGCGAGAGGCCTACGCTACCCAGGAGCCACCTGTTATCGGGTGGCGTATCAAGGAGAATCGAAGGTATGGCAGACGGCAACGCAATGGACACCGATGATCTGAAAGAGATCGAGGCACTCGCGGAAGAGATGGAAGGGCAAAGAGCGCCTGACGACCATTCTTTCCCAGTCGTTCCCCTGCGCGACACTGTCGTCTTCCCTCACCAGGTACTGCCTCTGACCGTCGGTCGCGACATGTCCATGCAAGCAGTCGATACCGCCATGGACGCCGACCAGATGCTCGTCGTGGTGGCGCAAAAAGACCCATCCATCGATCGCCCCAGACGGCACGATGTCTATCGCTTCGGAACCCTTGCCCGTATCCTGAAGGTGTTCGAGCTCCCTGACCAGAGCAGCACCGTGTTGATCCAAGGCCAGGAGCGCGTGCGTATCGACAAGATCACGCAGACATCACCTCACTTTCAAGCCGACATCACGTCTTTGGCCGAAGAAGAGCCGGAAATGGACACCCGCACTGAGGCTCTGGTTGCGAGTATCCAGGGTTCGTACCAACGAGCAGCCGAACTCGCACCCTATCTTGCCACCGAGCATGTGGTCATGGTGCACAACACCGACTCTCCCAGTGAACTTGCGGACTTTGTGACATCAACTCTTCAACTTCCCCTTGAGGACAAGCAGGATCTTCTGGAAACGCCCTCAGCGCAAGAGCGACTGGAACAGGTCATTGTAATCCTCGCGAAAGAACTGGACATCCTCGAGCTCAGTTCGAAGATCCACGATGAAGTCCAGGGGGAAATCTCCAAGAGCCAACGAGAGTACTTCCTGCGAGAACAAATCCGTGCCATCCGACGCGAGTTGGGAGAGGGCGTCGATGGCGAATCGGACATCGACGAACTCCGTGCCAGAATTGCCGAGTGCGACCTCCCCGAAGATGCTGAAGAATCAGCCAAGACTGCCATCAACCGTCTGGAACGCATCAATCCGGCATCACCTGAGTACAACGTCAATCGTACCTGGCTCGAGTGGATTCTGGACATCCCCTGGTCGAAAACGACCGAGGATCGCCTGGACCTGAAGGCCGCTCGAAAGACGCTCGACGACGACCACCACGGCCTGCAGAAGGTCAAGCAGCGTATCCTGGAATTCCTGGCAGTCCGAAAACTGAAAGACGACATGAAGGGCCCGATCCTCTGCTTCGTCGGTCCTCCAGGTGTGGGCAAGACATCGCTCGGTCGCAGCATCGCCAATGCCCTTGGCCGACGTTTTCAGCGCATCTCACTTGGTGGCATGCGAGACGAAGCGGAAATCCGTGGTCACCGACGCACCTATGTGGGGGCACTGCCCGGTCGCATTGTCCAAGGCCTCAAGAAAGCCGGCACCAACAACCCGGTTTTTATGCTGGACGAACTCGACAAGCTCAGCCACGACTTCCACGGCGATCCAGCGTCAGCACTCCTCGAGGTCCTCGACCCAGAGCAAAACAACACCTTCACCGATCATTATCTCGAGACACCCGTAGACCTCTCCAAAGTCCTTTTCATTGCAACGGCCAACTGGAAGGGCGCCATTCCGGCACCTCTGCTCGATCGCATGGAGGTCATCGATCTCCACGGCTACACCGAAGAAGAAAAAGTCAAAATTGCGCAGAAGTACCTCGTGCCCAAGCAAACAGAGGCCCACGGGTTCAAGACGCGTCAGTTCGCCATGGGACAAGGTGCCCTTGAAGGCATCATCTCCGGCTACACTCGCGAGGCCGGTGTCCGAAATCTCGAACGCACCATCGCATCCGTCGCGCGGGGAGTGGCAGCGGAAATCGTCGAGGGAAAGCGCAAGTCCAAGACCGTTCAAAAGCGCGACCTCCCTGAGTACCTCGGCCCGCAGAAGTTCTTCGGCGAGACGTTGGATCGTACGCGGGTGGCAGGTGTCGCCACAGGCCTCGCGTGGACACAATATGGTGGTGAGATTCTCTTCATCGAGGCAACACAGATGAAGGGTGCAGGACGTCTCGTCCTTACTGGAAAACTCGGCGATGTCATGAAGGAATCGGCGCGCGCCGCGTTGTCCTACCTGCGCTCTCACACGGAAGAGCTTGGGCTCGAGGACATTGCTTTCAACAAGATCGACATCCACCTCCACATTCCGGCCGGAGCAGTACCGAAGGATGGCCCGTCCGCCGGAGTCACCATTGTCTCAGCCCTGCTCTCGCTCCTCACAGGTCGCCCCTTGAAACAACGCCTCGCCATGACTGGCGAAGTCACACTGCGAGGTCTCGTCCTCCCGGTCGGTGGTATCAAGGAGAAAGTCCTCGCCGCACGCCGCGCCGACATCAAGACCATCATTCTCCCTACGCGCAATGAAATCGACCTTGACGAGATCCCCGCCAAACTTCGTCGAAAAATGCGCTTCATCCCAGTCGATGACGTCTCCGAGGTCCTCGAGCACGCGCTGCTCAAGAAATCGGTTTAGCGCGAACATCCCTCAGAGGAAAAGCGCCGACTCAATCGTACGCCTGATGCACGTCAATCGGACCGACTGCCCTCAGTGAAATCGGTTCAACTCGCAACCGATCCAGAACTGCTGACTAACTGATAGGTCTTCACTGCATGGGCGCTTCGAGGTGTGTCTGATGCCGACGTTCCCTGAATCAAGCAAAGATGTCGGCCCCGTTTTCACAGCAAGTCGTCTATTGCACGCGTAGCACAATAGCGTTGGTGATCGCGATGTTGTTGGCGGCAACTGACTGATGAACGATCATCCCCTGCATGACAACTGTGAGCGGAGTGGGCACGCCGCCCGCTGAAGAGTGAGTAAACGGAGCGGGTGTTGCGGGAATAATGGCAGGACCGAACGAGTTGGCCACAACAAAGAGCCCAGGGTAGGGAAGCAGCGACGATGGCGGGAAACACATATATCCATAGGGCGTTGGAAACGTGTCCTGTGAAGCGGGAATGCCGAATCCGCCCCAAATGATGAAATCGGCAGGGTTCGTATTGCTCGGTGGCTGCGACACGCCAAGAGTAATCGGCGCTCCTATCGCGACATCGACAATTCGTGATGGCAGACCGGGAGTGCCGTTGAGGGTGAGGACATCATAAGGGCCGCCGAGGCCTGCGCCTGTATTGCCAGCAGCGCAGGACCCCATGACCGATGCAATGCCGTTCCTCCATACATCCAAGCCCATGCCCCAGAAAGCCCCCGCCAAATCGAGCCCCCCATCGCCATCGAAGTCAGCGGCAACAAGTCGGTAAGGTCGGCCGATACCAACTGCAGGAAGCCCTGCGGACAAAATCGGGTCGGACACGAATTGTCCTCCGCCCAACCCTCTCCACACTTCGATGCCATAGTCCGGGTAGACTCGCCCGGCGATAACGTCGTCTCCGCCATCCCCATCGATATCGTAGGCTATGACTGACATGTACTCTGAGCCTGTGGCCGGGAGGCCGGAGTTCAGGTCCAAGACAAATCGTGGTGTCAATGTTGGTTCCGCGCGAAAGAGCAACAGCCCGCCTGGTTGCGTAGGAGGCAAACTGCCAAACCACGATCTCTCGTAGGATGCAGCAACAACAAGGTCAAGGTCGCCGTCGGCATCAACGTCTACGACTGACGCGGAGGCCAATTGCAAGGGCAGGAACGTCGGTACCTGAGGAACCCAATAGCTGCCACCCGTCCCACGGAACCACGCGACTGCACCATTGTACATCCAGAGAATGTCCAGCAGCCCATCATCATCCAGGTCCAGAAGCTGAATCTGGCGCCCCGTCCCGGCCCCTGGCGCTGCGATTGGAAGGCCTGCGCTTGACTCCGTCCAGACACCACTGCCACTCGACAGAAAAAAGCGGATTTCAGAAGTAGTCTGATGACCAAAGACAAGATCGTCGAATCCATCCCCGTTCACATCGCCCGAGTCAACGCCTTCGTACCCTTGCAAAGGCAACCCTACACTGGAATCCAACCAGCCACCTTGAGGCAAGCGAAAAAATGCATGCCCGTTTCCATCTGCAATGTCATCCAGACCGTCACCGTTGAAATCGCCGGTCGTCACATCAAAGTTGTTGAACCCGCTATAGGAATAAGGCAATCCGACAGAGTCCTGAACAAAGCCTCCGGATGATTGCCGAATGAACGCGCTCGGGCCGCCGAGGTCTCCGATAACACCCGTCACGTCGGGCACACCGTCACCATTGAAATCGCCCGTTGCGATCCCCGTCCAACCACCCATAGCGAAACCGCCCAACCCTTGTGCGTCGGGATGGAAATAACTGCTGGCCACCTGAGTAGGCGCATTGACAACGATGGGATGCGCATACGGGAACGATGTGATCTGATTAAAGTACGTGATTCCTGCAGGTTGCTGGGCGACCAGGGATACCTGCGTTCCGCAAAGCGACACCTTCAAGGTGTAGTTCCCACCGACAGTGCTGGCACGAAGGCGAACACGAAGGCCTTGAGCACCGATTGGCATCGCCCCAGGGTTCGCAGAAATCGCCGTTACAAAATGGCCGGACTCCGGCGTATAGAGTGACGTCGGCACGGGGTCATTGAGAATGAGCGGCAGCACGTTGTTCTGATACTGCTCAGAATACCAGGCATCGACCAACGCGAATCCCTGAGGCAACTGCAGAACGGCAGCCACCACATCACTCGGGCTTCCATTCACACCGATTCCATCAATGTAGATGTCAAATTCTTCGCCGGAATTGACGACTGCGGGCACTTCGACTGTATTGAGGGTCAGGTCGCAAGCTTGCGTCAGAAAAACAAGCACGAGTAGGACACTCGGCAATTTCTTCATGCTCTCAGGCTCCAATCCCTCCCTGTCTCTGCCTATCAACATAGCGAATAAGGCCGCGCTTTGTCACGCTCTATTTCTAAGACCATTTGCCCTCAATGGAACTCAAACACGCTGACAACGGACTCGTGGTCGGCGTCAACCTGAATCTCCGTAATGTGAGGGTGCCATCCAAGACACTGGGGAACGGTACAAGCCTCATAGAGCGCAGCGCGTGTTGCACGCACAACGACAGTCGAAACACCATCCAGGCGACCTGGTTGACAGGTGTCGTGCATTGCCTCCAGACTGGCACGCCTCGATTCCCCCAATGAATCGGCAGGGCCCCAACGAACTGAGCAGCGACCTCATAGGCTGCGATGAGCCGACGGGCACGGGTGGCGGCTTCGGTCCGGGCATGAGTCATGTTGCGGCTGTCAATCGGGGATCAAGCGCCGCACGAATTGTATCAGACACATGCTCAGTCATGAGACGTGGATCATTATGTTAGCGTGCCGTTGGCACCCGCTGTTGCAGTGTTCGGGCCGATCAAGGGATGGAGTTCTCTAGCAAGATGTCGAACGACAAACGACTTGCAGGATGCAGTTGGTCCTGGGGATTTGAGGTTGTCGTATACCTGGCTGGCTTCGCCGGTCAACTCTGCCTGACGATACCGCTTTGGCTGGGGTACCTGCGAGTACGACCCTATGAGCTCTCCACAGCACCTCACATTGCCGCACTCGCCGCCATCGCTCTGCAGCTTATTGTTGTTGGGCGTCGGTTCGTTGGAGATGGGCTGTGGACAGGTATCAAAGAAAGCTGCGCGACCCTCAGCATTCCCACCCGCTGTGCCATCCTCGCTGTCTTCTGCCTGACATCGACACACTTGACTCTCCTCATCCCGCGTTGGGGGGAGGAAGGCACAGTGTTGCTCCTGATCATGCGAGTGGGAGCAGCAGGTGTTCTGGCCGCGGCGAACGCCCTGAGTCTGTGGCAGGCAGGGCGATGCGTTCCTCAGTTTCTGAAAACGCCTTCACCGACGCTCCTCCGGCGCCTGCCTTATCTGACAGCGATCGGCGTCCTTCTGGTTACTGGTGTCATGTCGAATGGCGTCTACGAGGGGCTTCCCCACATACCCGATGAAGCGGCCTATCTCTTTCAAGCTGAATGCCTCGCTGATGGCCTGCTCGAAGCTGAGGCGCCTGCTGTCCCGAAGGCGTTCAACATCTATCTCATCGAGTCAAAAGACGGAGGGTGGCGCGCCGTTACAAACCCAGGCTGGCCCGCCCTCCTTTCAGTTGGCGTTCGGTTCGGATTAACAAACTGGATCAACCCGCTGCTGGCTGCGGCTTGCGTGCTGCTCCTGCATTCCTTCATGCGACGAATCGGAGACACCTCGACTGCCAACGTGGCTGTCGTCCTCCTGGCTTCGTCGCCGTGGTTTCTCTTCCTTGCCGCATCACTCATGACCCACATCCTGACTTTGTTCCTGCTACTGGGAGCTCTGTCCCTAATGGTCAGGCAGGAACCCCGTCACACAACAACACTGCTCGCAGGGCTCCTGCTGGGATGGCTATTCACGGTTCGACCATTGGACGGGCTTCTTGCCGGCATCTCAATCTTCACTGCTGGTCTTTGGACCGGGCGCCTGAAGCTGACCACTGCGCTGACATTCTGCTTTGGCTGTCTGATGACAGGCGGGTTACTTCTTTGGTTTAATCACACGCTCACGGGCACGATCGCGACGACACCCGTCAATGACTACATCGATCGTCTCTGGTATCCGGGAGCCAACCGACTGGGTTTCGGGGCAGACGTAGGTAATCCCACAGGAGGATGGGGCCTGCTCGACCCCTACGAGGGACACGGTTGGAGGGACGTTTTGCTCAATCTCAATCAGAACGCCTACAACCTCAATTTTGAATTCCTCGGCTGCGGCGCGGGATCTCTTTGCCTGCTGGTCGTTCATTGGGCGTTCGGGCAATGGGACCGCCGAGACCGACTTGCTGCAGGGGCTCTCGCTGCGACAGCGATTCTCTACTCCACTTACTGG
>PVBE011032750.1_pt1 | contig 23044 bp, 15 predicted proteins | sample 1631181 | NCBI WGS metagenome assembly PVBE01 (sample SAMN08397723, study PRJNA350692) | Marine metagenome, whole genome shotgun sequencing project. | isolation source: water | place: Pacific Ocean | collected 2012-04 | reverse complement strand
GCTTTTTACGGCTCAATTACGTTGTTGAAGTCCACTGCGTTTTCAACGTCAGCTGCATACAACACTGGAGGAAAGACATCCTTACCAGATCCGCCACCTGCTACTACTGTGTAAACATAGTGACCGTCTTGGAACTTACTTGCTATTGTTTCGTTACCGAAAAGTGGTAACCACTCGTCAGTACACGTTGTGCAATCGGTGATCCCTTTATGATCAGTTGATCTTGATGTACCGAACACAGAGACCCAAGCATTTTCTGGTGTGTCATCATACTGCTGCCATCCATCTGAAGAACCACTTCCATCTTCCTTTAGACCTAGGTCCATCAGTACTTTATTATTATGAGCTTCTGAATGATCATGTGCATCTGAAGTACCACTTGTTGTTGCGTCTGTGTTATCGTAAGTCGGTGTTCCGCCAACTTGTACGTTGTACTTTGACTGTCCTGGGAAACGTCCGCGACCTTCTGACTCAGCCTTATCTTGGTAGAATTGGCCGGCCTGCTTGATGATCTTGTCGATCTCGTTGCGTGACTTCTCAGCTTTCGTGCCTTCTGACATCTCACTAAGCTTTGGAGCAGCTGTAGCGGCCAGTGTGGCCATCAGAGCAGTAGTTGTAGCGAATTCAGCAAGAGAGTTACCCTTGATGCTCTTTACGTTTCTGATGATTGTTTTTAGTATTTGTCTCATGTTTATTCTCCTTTTTAGAGTTCTTTTAATTGATCACTGCCCCTATTAAGCATAATCCGTGCCAAAAAATGAAAAATTAAAAAATAATATAGATCCTAGAGGAAAATAATTATTGAATATCAGATTGTGTAACATAATAATACATGGGTCATATTGTATCATAATGTGACCTGTGACCTTTTCTTCAGAGATATTGTAATGGATCTTGAACTATATTTATAGAGAAGCAATGCATCATATTATCAATATGTTACACATGGTAGACCCTGCCAAAAGAAAAAGCCCCGGAAGACCGAGGCTTTTTAAAGTGATAAAAATTTACACTATCGATCAAAGGTCCATTATCTTATAGAAGTCCTTGGGACTCTCTCCATCCGCGACACAGATCCTAGGCGCAACCACATCCGCGCCACTGCCGCTACCAGGTATCACTATGTATATATAGTGTCCATCCTGAAATGGACTGATAAGTTGCTCACGATTGAACAGGTCCAACCACTCGTCTGCACCCTTCATACGTCCCAAAGGGCAATTTCCACATATCACCTCTCCCGCCTTATTGACCTCAGCAGACAGTGTATCATCTACGAAATGTGACCCAACTGGTCTAAGGGCCTTTGCATTGCTCACACCGAATACCGATGCCCATTTCTTACCTATACTTTCATTGGTGAAGTCATTAAATAGCTCTAGATCGCTCATTAGGGTGGTCGTGTCGGTATATCCTCCAACGGCCATGTTAAATTTGTCCTGTCCGGGTAGACGTCCTCTTCCCTCAAGGGCTGCTGTCCTCTCGTAGAAGTTCTTTGCCTGTAGCAAGATCTTGTCCAGCTCATTGATGCTCTTCTCTCCCTTGCTTAACTCCATCACATTAGAGAATTTTGGAAGTGCCGTACCGATGAATGTGGCCATCATTGCGGTAATGACAGCAAACTCAGCCAGAGACTGACCCCGAATAGGTTTGAGAGTCTCTAGCACGGATTGAAAAATTGAGGATCTTTTTGGTGTATGCATACGTTATCTATTAACAGCAAAAAATATGCCAGTATATGATTAACAAAGATTACAGATCTATTTGAGAGTGCCCTGTATCGTTATGATACATAAGAGGTCAGCCTGTGGATAATGCTTCGTACATGTCCCAGATCGGTAGAAAGATGGCCAGTGCAAGTACCAGTATGAACACACCCATCACTACCGTTATGACGGGCTCTAGGGTGGCGGTCAACTTGAGGACCCTGTCCTGAACCTCGGCGTCGGTCATTGTACCGATCTCACCGAGCATGTCGTCCATGGCCCCCGCGTCCTCTCCCACCTGTATCATCTTCAGGACATGAGGCGGAAAGATGTCATGCGTATGGGTGCTGATGGATAGGGCGACCTTCTTCCCCATCGATACGTCCGAGTGTACCCTGTGCAGTCTGTCCTCTATGTAGGTGTTGCCAGCGGTCTTTCCCGCTATCTCAAGAGCCTCAAGGATGGGGACACCGGTTCGGTCCAGAGTGTCTAGAACATGGCAGAATCTGGATATTGCCATCTTCTGCGCTATGGGCCCGAATATGGGCAGACCCAGTACGAACTTATGCCACTGAAATAGACCTGCCTCGGTCTTCAACGCTCTCCAGAAGACTAAGACAAAGAAGAGGCCAAAGAAGATGATGCCTTGCCAATTATCATTGATGAATTGATCGGTCGCCAGAAGGATCCTCGTTGGAAGTGGCAGCTCGATCCTGGTCGAACTGAAAAGCGTGGAGAATTTGGGCAGGATATAGGTAACGGCGAAGACGCCTACCATGACCGTGATCCCTACGACGATGGAAGGATATCGTATCGCCTGGGTGATCCCCATTCTCAGCTTTAGGTCATGGGCGATGAAATCCGCCAACTGAAACATTACCTTGTCAAGAACGCCTGCACTCTCCCCTGCCTTGACTATATTCACGAACATGGAATTGAACACCTTGGGGTGTTTGCCCATAGACCTTGACAGAGACATGCCATTGGACACATCATCGATCACGGCATCGAGGGTCCTGTTAAGCAGTGCATTTTCCTTGTCAGAGTGTACCGAGTCAAGTGCGTCCACGAGCGGGACTCCTGCCTTTAGCATCACAGACAATTGTCGGGTGAAATTATAGATGTCTTGGGGAGGAACCTTCTCGAAGAGATTGATCTCCAAATCGAGTAGGGTCTGCTTCTTCTCTGAGACAGATATGGGCTCAAGTCCCATACGCTCCAGCTGAATGAGCGCACTGTCCTGCCCCGATGCCCTAAGCTCACCTCTCACAACTCCCGTTGTGGGATTTGTAGCGATATAGGAGAATAGGGTGAACTTATCAGTCTTTTTTTCTAAGGCCATGCTGGTCTAATTTTCTGTATAACGTCATTCTACTGATGCCAAGCTCCTGTGAGGTCGTGGTCATGTTCCAGTTATTGCGCTCGAGGCCTGCGAGAATTGCCTCGTGCTCCATTTCTTTTAGGGTCCTTATCTCTGAGGTGTCGATCGAAACGCTAGTTGGCTGTTCAACCTGAGTGGGCAGGGTCCCTTGGTCTACACTGGTGACCGCCTGCTCGCCCTGCTCTACTGGGGTATCACCTTTGGGTGATGGTGCGGAAGGGCTATTCTCATCGAGGATATATTTTATGTCATCACTCTCGATGATAGGCTTGTCATGGATCAGTACGACTCGCTCCAGCGTGTTCTCAAGCTCTCTGACATTTCCAGGCCAATCATATTGATCCAGCGTCTGCATCGCTCCATGTGAAAGGAAATTGACAGAGATATTATGTTTTTTCTTTAGAGTCTTTAGGATGGACATGGTCGTTGGAAGGATATCCTCTCTCCTATCTCTGAGAGGAGGCACCGTGATCGGAAATACATTGATCCGGTGAAAAAGGTCCTGGCGAAAACTCCCATCATTGATCTTGTTCTCAAGATCCTGATTTGTGGCCGATATGATCCTAACATCGACCCGGATGGTCTCTGCGCCACCTACTCTCTCTATCTCGCCACTCTCCAGTACTCTTAGGATCTTTGCCTGTAGAGAGGGGCTCATGTCACCGATCTCATCTAGGAAGATGCTCCCAGAATTTGCAGATAAAAATTTTCCATCCTTCCTCTCAATGGCGCCTGTGAAGGCACCTTTCTCATGTCCGAAGAGCTCACTCTCAAGCAGGTCAGATGGTATGGCAGGACAATTGACCGCAATATTTGGACGGTCTCTTCTGAGGCTGATCAAGTGCAGGGTCCGTGCTATGAGGTTCTTCCCCGTGCCACTCTCGCCATAGAGTACCGTCGTCACGTCCTTGCTCTTGATCTGACACATGAGATGATAGATCTTTAGCATCTGTTCAGACACACCTACGATCTCCTCAAATCCAATGCCTGAGAAATGTCTTACCGCGGTCCTAGGAACCTCTCTCTTGAAATCTTGAAATCGTTTTGCTGAATCGAGCATGGCGAGTATCTCCTCACCACTATGCTCATTCGGTTCAAAGTAACTGAATAGGCCCAGATCAAAATCAGCCAGTACCTCCCTTTTCCTTTCACTTCCTCTTACCACGGCAATGACCGGTATCCCGTTCTTTATGCTGACCAACTCCTTGAGCAATCGACTTGGCGTCATCAGTGGCAATTGATCCTCGATGATGACCGCATCAAAGTCACCTGTCTGGACCGCACTGAGGGCGATCATTCCATTCTGCACATAGTCCAGGTGGACGTTCATGCCAGAGAGTTCGGGAATGCTCACTTTCTTCCCTCCTACATATAGCACACTGATCATATGATTATCTTCGTGGTTCCCAGGGTCTCATACACCTCGGATATGGTGGTGTCCCCTCTATTTATCTTGAGGACCCCATCCTCAAGGAGTGTTCTCATGCCGCTCTTTCGTGCCTGTTCACGGATCTTATAACCTGGTGCCTGTTCTAAGACCAATTCAGATATCTCCGCATCCACAAGCAAGAGCTCATAGATCCCAATTCGACCCTTGAACCCTGTGTTCCTGCATGACAGGCATCCTTTCCCTTTGTATGCCTTAAAGGTTTCTTTTGCGTCAAGACCTATCATCCTTAATTCTTCCTCGCTGGCATCATAGGACTCTCTGCATTCCTTGCAGACCCGTCTGACGAGCCTCTGCGCCAGAATTCCCTTCACGGTTGATGCGATCAAGAAAGGCTCCACGTTCCAGTTCAACAGGCGGGTAAAGCCCGATGCGGCGTCGTTCGTGTGAACCGTACTAAACACAAGGTGCCCGGTAAGCGCCGCACGAATGCCTAGCTCGACCGTCTCCTCATCACGGACCTCTCCCACCATGATGATGTCTGGGTCTTGCCTCAGAATGGATCGCAATGCGGAGGAAAATGTGACACCTGACTTTGTATTGATCTGTGCCTGGTTGATGTTGTCCAGGTCATATTCGATCGGATCCTCCACTGTCACAATATTCACATCCGGGGACTCTAGCTTGTTCAGTGTGGAGTACAGCGTGGTCGTCTTTCCACTACCCGTGGGTCCTGAGACAAGTATGATCCCCTCGCCACCTATTAGCATGCTATTGAACCTTTCCTCACAGTCCTCCTCAAAGCCAAGGGCCCTGAATGAATGAAGAGCCTCTGAGATGTTCAACAGTCGGAGCACGGTCTTCTCTCCATAGAGAGTGGGATATGTCGAGATCCTGAGGTCTAGGCGACCCTTGCTTGATTTGAATAATATTCGACCATCTTGAGGCCTTCTGGTCTCTGCGATGTCCATGTTGGACATTATCTTCAGCCTTGATACAAGTGCCGTGTGAATGTCACTTGGTAGGGACTGAAAATCTTGCAGGCGGCCATCGATCCTGAATCGCACCCTTATGTCAGTCTCTCTGGGCTCTATGTGGATGTCAGAGCATCCATATTTTTGACTCTGGGAGATGATACTGTCCACTAGCTCAACGATGTGTGTCTCATCGAAAAGGTCGGATATGTCGGTGCTATCATCACTCGCTGTGTCAATATCCACATAGCCTGATATTCCATAGTGCAGATCGATCGCGTTCTCTATCTCATTCTCCAAGGCGATCACAGGCTCGATCTTGAGCCCGGTCGCATCACGGGCGGCGTTTATCGGGTCAGGGTCAAGGGGATCTGATATGGCGATGTTGAGTGTATTGTTCAATCGAAAGAGTGGGAGTATCTTCTGCTTCCGGACCATACGCTCAGAAAAGAGTTCCATCAGTGTGTCATCGATCTGATAATGTCCGAGCTGGAGAAATGGGATCTTTAACTGATAGCTGATGTAACGATTCAGATCCTTATTGTCAAGAAAGCCCATCTCAACAAAGGTCTCACCAATGTAGCCATCCTTCTCCTTCTGAGCCACCAGCCCCTTTTGGAGTTGGTCCTCATCGATCTTGCCTGCCTGTACAAGCATGGTCCCTATGGGTTGTTTTCCTGAAACGGCCATGTCAGAACATTGTGCTATAATACCAGTTCAGTATATAATTATCACCATGGGGTGTTGTGGTGAACAAGGCGATCAGCGTTCCCGCTGCAAGGTAGGGCCCGAATGGGATCTTGGAATCCTTTTGAAGCAGATTCCCTCCCATCATCAAAAAGATGATAATAGCGCTTATTGCAAAACTAAGATACAGGGCCAATATTGAATATTCAGTTCCAAGGTAACCACCAAGGACAAGGCCTAACTTTACATCACCGAATCCAATGCTCTCCTTCTTGAGGATGAATTGTCCTATCAGACCTATCGTGAACAGAAATCCCGCAAATACGAATGAGCCTGACATAGCCTCCTCCCATTCAATGGGGATCCACTCCATGTAAATGCCTATGACCAGCATCGCAAGTCCGATCGACACAAAGCCATTGGGTATGATGAAATGGTCAATGTCCACAAATGTGATCGCGATCAAGAGATAGGTCAGTGCAAGGTAGACGATGAATGTCTGGTTCATCCCAAATATCAAATAGACACAAAGGGTCAGCAAAGAGGTGATCAGCTCAACAAAGGCATAGCGACTTGGAAATGGCTCCTTGCAATGACGACATTTTCCATCCAGTAGGAAGTACCCCAAAATAGGAATATTGTCTCTCATCCTGATCGGGACCTTGCAAGAGAAACAGTGGGACGACGGTCGAATGATGCTCATCTTCATCGGCACCCTATAGATCACGACATTGAGGAAACTGCCAAAGGCAGCTCCGACAATTGCAAGCAGCGGAATGATCAAGGTGTCTGGCAACATATTCATTGAGCTGCCCTTTCAATGGAGATCGCTTCCATCAATTCCTTGAAGCGAAAGGGTTTTCTCAAGATCTCATCGGCGCCACAGGCCTCATACATCTCATTCACTGTTCCAAGATCATTGCTCGTTATCATTATAATTCTAATCTCTTTAAAACGTTCATCAAATTTTAATAGACGTGATACCCTGAATCCGCTCATACTCGACAGCAGATCCTCTAAGATGATAAGGTCTGGGGTCTCTTTACATGCACGAACATAGCCTTCGTAACCATCTCTTGCAGTGATCACGACCATGTCTTGCTTTTTAAAGCGTTTGGTCAGATTATTGACTATGGCGTTGTCACTATCAATGATCAACACAGATTTTTTACTATTGTTTGGCATGCATCCTATTTATGGTCCCCAAATTATCTTGGGTGACCATTTACCTCGAATTCGTTCAAACTTAATAAAAAAAATGATAAGTGTCACATTATTTTACATTTTTTCAGTAGAATAAGAAAAAGTTGATTCATTATGTTACAGAAAAATGGAATTTTTTATTTGAACAGGTTCTTTTATTTTCACCCATATGCAATCCGTGTTCAACGCCAAGCCGCCATCATTCATCACTGAGGAGATCTCCGAGATCCTAAAGAGGGAGCGCGACCTTGATGGAAACATGACAGAACTCTTTAGTGACAGGGATCAGAACTTTCTGATGGAGCACGCTGGTGGCAGGTATATCGTGAAGGTATCCAATCCGATGGAGGATGAATCCACCCTAGATCTACAGGACAAGGCAGTGGATCATATATCAAAGATCGACCCTTCCATCCAAGTTCCAAAGCGAATGGGCCCAATCATAATAGAGGAAAAGAACGGACGGTCCTTCATGATCCGTATGATGAGATACATAGAAGGGTCTTTTCTAAGCGATAGTGAATTGTCAAAAGATGGATATGAACGAATGGGGATCTTTCTTGGAAGACTGACAAGCTCCCTTCATGGGTTTGAACATCCTGGTGCTCATCGGAAATTTCATTGGGATGCACGCCAGCTAGATCTTATGGAAGACAAGCTAAGATACATTGAATCCAGCAATGATCGAAGGATGATCGAACACTTTATGAATGTATTCGAAAAGGATATAGGCCCCTTGGCCCACAGACTCAGGATGTCGATCATACATAATGATGGCAACGACCACAATATCCTTGTAAATGATAGGGGAGAGACAATTGGAATAATAGATTTTGGTGATATGGTCTATTCGTATACGGTAATGGATCCAGCAGTCTGCATGGCCTATATAAATCTAAATAAGGAAGATGCGTTGCCCCATATGGCGGCCATGCTGTCTGGCTACCGATCGACATACCGGCTAAATGATGCTGAGCTCATGTCCGTGGTCCATCTGATGTGCCTGAGGCTGTGTGTGACGGTCCTGATGGCCTCGTGGAGGAAAAGATTGTTCCCAGAGAATGAGTATCTGGTCATTTCGGAGGCCCCTGCATGGGGGCTCTTGAAAAAAATGCAGTGCCAGAACCTTAACGAGTGGGCAAATAAACTTACAGAGCATGCCAGATAATCGATCACTACAAGAACTTCGGGATAAATATCTAAGTCCATCCTTTGGTCTGTCATATGATAGGCCTCTGCACATTGTGAGTGGAAAAGGACAATACCTCTACGACAGCAAAGGTCACGAGTATCTTGATGCGGTGAACAACATACAACATGTTGGACACTGCCATCCAAAGGTGATCGAGGCGGCCAATGAACAACTCAACAGACTAAACACGAACACTCGATACCTTGATGAGACGATCACAGACTATGCTCGTGCTTTGACAGACAAGCTACCGGCAGGTCTCAATAGATGCTTTTTCACAAATTCAGGGAGCGAGTCCAATGATCTGGCACTCCGGATTGCACGACACCATTCAAATAGCAAGGAGACCATTGTCCTAGGCGGAGCATACCACGGGCATCTGACATCTCTCATAGAGGTCAGTCCCTACAAGCATGATGGGCCAGGGGGGCAAGGCCCTCCTGAGTATGTCCACGTGGTACCAATGCCCGACCCTTTTCGTGGCCTTTACCGGGGACCTAATTCAGGGCCAATGTATGCCGGTGAGGTAAAGAATATTATTGAGAGATTGCGATCGGAGGACAAGAGGGTCTCTGCGTTCATGGTCGAGTCTGTCATGGGCTGTGGCGGACAACTAATCCCTCCGAAGGGATTCTTGTCAGAGTCCTTCAATATGATAAGAAAGGCCAACGGGCTATGCATTGCAGATGAGATACAGATCGGCTTCGGACGAATGGGCGAACACTTCTGGGGCTTTGAGACCCAAGAGGTGACCCCAGACATAGTGACCCTGGGAAAATCAATAGGAAATGGACACCCACTTTCAGTTGTGGTGACCAATGATGAGATATCAGATGAATTCAATAATGGCATGGAATACTTTAACTCATTTGGAGGCAACCCTGTATCCTGTGCGGTCGGGCATGCGGTACTGAATGTGATCGAGGAGGAAGGGCTCCAGCAGAATGCCCTTGAAGCTGGCAATGAATTGAGATCTCTTCTCATGGAACTAGGCTCCGATCATGATATAATAGGCGATGTCAGGGGAATTGGCCTATTTGTTGGAATCGAGATGATCAAGGACATGGACACTCTAGAGCCTCATCCACAAGCAGCCAAGCAAATAGTAGATGAGATGATGCACAGAGGGATACTACTAAGTTCAGATGGGCCAGACCATAATGTGATCAAGATAAAACCTCCCATGGTATTTGACCGCTCCAATGCCCTGCTCTTAGTTGAGACATTGGACAAGGTCCTCTCAAACAATAAAAATTGGAAAAAATAACAATACTTGGTTAGAAGGTTATCTTTGTCTATAATTTTCCTTAAATTAATTGACCTGGCAAAAGGGGTAACCCCCCTTTTTAATGGTTAGAGATAAGATACGATCCAATTAACGATAAATTCAGAGGTCTTGGCATGGTAGATCCCATGGTTATTATATTATGCATAGGTTTAGTGTCTGCAGTATTTGGCATACTAATGATCTTTGCTCCTTCATTGGTGTTAAAGGCAGAACGACAGGCTAATCGCCTTTTCATGACTGACACTGCGCTATTAAACAATAGGATCCCTATTGGAATAGCCATGCTATGCGCATCAGCATTCTTAGGATATACCTACGCTACTGACCAACTGCAAGATGTCGTCTTCTTGGTCATAGCCATCACCGCTGCTGCGTTTGGCACCCTACTTCTGGTATCACCAAATACGATCCTACAGGCAGAACGACAGGCCAATAAGCTTTATATGACCGATGCATTCTTCTTCAAGCATCGAGTCTTGATCGGCATTTTTCTCCTGTTAGCGTCGGGATTCATGGTCTGGACCTACTTAACATTTTCAATATAAACAACCGGAGAATTTTCATTGAATCTATTTGATTCAATCGGATTGACCTCAGATCCCTTTTCAACATCGCCGAATGTTGACCTATTCTACCCTGCAGTAGCGCACCGTCAATGTTTGGAGGGACTTGAGTTGGCCATTCGAATGCGTCGTGGTCTTTCAGTGATACGCGGTGGCATCGGCGTAGGAAAGACGACCATCAGTCGAAAGCTGATCCAGAACTTCAAGGATGAGTCTGACGACTTTGATTTCTACCTCATACTCGACCCCAAATTTGAATCTGAGATCAATCTATTAAAACATATCATTGGATTGTTTGGCCTCAATGATAGCGCAGAGTCAGTGCAAGACTGCCGTAACATCATAGAGAACCATCTTCTAAAGATCGGGGTTGAACAGGGCAAGACCCTGGTCCTGATCATTGATGAGGGACAGAATCTTCCTGGAGAGATGTTGGATGTTTTTAGGACCCTATTGAATTTTGAGACGGATGAGTTCAAGCTACTCCAACTAATAATCTTTGGCCAGCCCGAGATGGGCACCATGATCCATAAGTACCCTAATTTTGAGGACCGGATTTCCTTTGACTTTGAGATAGGCCCGATCTCGATCGAGGACATGAGAGGAATGATCGACCATCGCATAGAAGTAACAGGTGGTCGTATCGGAAGCTGGTTTGATGAGAGGGCACTGGTCAAGATCCATAAGAACACCCAAGGCTATCCAAGAAAGGTCACTCAACTCTGCCACCAACTGCTATTGACCATGATAAGCGAAGAGAAGGACCAGATAAATGATGAGATGGTACAGAGGGTCATCTCAGGCAAGATCGATACAGGCGGACTCTTGCAACAAAAGAAGAAGAATTATAATGAGATCGCTGTCAACAAACTCTTGGATGTTCTCAGAAAGGATGATACGGAAAATGACAAGAGCGATCCCGAGCCTGAAATAGACGATGATGATTGGATAGGAGGCGATGAGCTCCCTGTCGTTGAGGATGCTCCCACTCAGGATGAAAAACCTGAGAAGAGTGGCGCCGAATCCGTTGGGGAATCAACGACTCAAGAGGCCAGACCCATCACTCCAACTGTTGAGACCACAATAAAAGATGAGGAAAATATAACCGCCAATGAGCCTGAGGACGACTTCCTCCCTACACAGGGTAAATATCCATCCCATATGAAAGCCTCCTTACTGAGCAAGGTACCCATCGATCGAACCTACACGGGAATGCACGTGGACAGCGGCAGGATGTCAACCTCGGTCATACACGAGGACAAGGAGGTGAAGACCCTCCTGGCCCTTGACCAATATTCATCAAAGGACAGATCCTTGGTCGCAACTGAGGCCCCGGATGATTTTATGGACTCATGCCGTGAGGCAATGGCGAGCCTCGATGAGAGAGTGTCTGACTATGGTGATCGATATGGTTCAGCATCGCAAACTATTAAAAACAGAGACACCATTGCACTCACTGTAGACCACGATAGGATGATGCTCCAGTTGGTCGATGTCCCAAAAGAGAATCAAAAAGATAAGAAACAGATCATTGAATGGTCGATCAAGAAAGATCTGCCATTCCCATTGGAGGATTCCGTTATATCATTTGTAAATGGAAAGGACAATGCATATCGAGTTGGAATAGCAGAGTCTTCTTCACTAGCCAGTATCAGTGAAAGCTTTAAGGGCCTTGATTACGGTCTGAGGGTCTGGTATCCTCTGGCGCAGGCTGTATACAATGCATTCATTTGGAGCTACCCAGAAAACAAAAAGAAAGATACGATCATTATCAACATAGGAGAGAAGAATAGTCTTATCCTTGGATGTTCAAGATCAGAGTTAAAGACGATCAAACCCTTGTTCATCGGCCTACAGGGTCTGACAGATGCGATCAGAGACAATGGCATACTCATGGAGGATTGGTCAGACAGAAAGAAATTCCAGGTCCCAGAGGCCTTTTTACGGTCAATGGGTCACAAGGCTGAACCTGGTGAGCATGATGACATCTTCAGACCGGTCTTTGATAGTTGGAGGCAGGAGCTTGACAGGACCGTGAATGGTATCAGGAAAGAATTCAAGATCTCAAAAGACACTGAGGTTCTTCTGAGTGGCTCAGCGGGAGACATTCTCCATCTGGACAAGTATATTGAAGGCAGCATGGGCCTTGACACCAAATTCCTCAATCCTTTGAGAAACCTCGCAATTCCCCATGACCTTGACATAGACACCACCAGCCCCCATCCGACATCATTCACAGCAGCCATAGGATCAGCATTACATCTGGATAATTCAGTGAGCATCCTACCAAAAGAGCTAAAGCAAGACGAAATTCTGCGATGGGTCAATCGATTGGGTATGGTCGCTACGGCTGCGGCATTGGTTCTTTTCATTGGCATGTCCCTCACAACAAAACTCAGCATCAATTCCATCCGATCTGAGCTTGAGCCCATGCAGGAAGAGAATGATCAATTGACCTATGTTGAGGAAAGGCACGTATCCCTGAAACAGAATAAGAGCAGTGTTGAAGAGCAGATGGGTCTGTTGAGCTATGACATTGACTACTTTGATCGCATCCTAGCGATTAATAAGTTCCTGAGTTACTATACTCCAAAAGAGGTCATCATAAATGAGTTGAATTTTCAAGAGGGTTGGGAGATTCAGGCATATAAGAAGATAGGCAGGGATCTTGTCAAGGTCGTTAGGAAGGAAGACGAGGACCTTAGAGTCGTCCGCCTTGCGGGAAATGTCCACTCCAACTCGATCCTATTGGATGACCATTTCAACAACTTTGTCAGCACACTGGAGGAGTCGGGCCTCTTTCAAAACATAGAGATCATGAGCCAGGCTTCCAAGATAGGCCTAGGAAATGACAACCTCCAATTTGAATTGAAATGCGTGATCTGATGGATCAATTACTCAAAAATCAAAGATATCTATTCGTTGCTGTCTTTGGCGGGTTTGCCACTCTTTTCTTGGTGTGGTATTTTTTTATTCAAAAGGGTCTCTCAAAAGAACACAAGAGATCTTCTAATGCTAAGATGGTCTTATCCAATGATGTAAATAAATTTAGAAGGATGGAGTCCCAGATCACCGACCTACAGGCCGAGTGGGATGAAATAAATAGTCAGTTTGAGGTGGTCATCGATAAGATACCAGACAAACGTCTCTTTGATAATGTGACTGACTTTTTATATTCAAAGATCGTGAACCATGGTCTAAAGATCCAAAGCTTTTCACCTTCGCAGGCTGCAATTGATAAGAAAACAATATTGTTACCAGAGACCGGTGAGGAGGTAACGATCGAAAAGATCCCGATAGATATCACGCTCAAGGGATCTTTCATCAATTTTGGCCAGTTACTCGAGTCAATGAAGACCGGACGATATAGGCTTACGGCATCGAACATAGAGATCCTTCAAAGACAAAAGGCTGCGGCTCAAACGATAAAACTGATATCCTATGCCTATTTCAAAACCAATAGCAATAAACCTCTGGCAAAGGCCACGAATGCCCCGATCATGAAAAAGAAGAATGCCCAAACGATCAAAAAGGTCGAGCCAGCGCAAGTGGTTGATAATAACATCAAGAAGGTAGACAGTCTTGACGGTGTCCCTGAGATGTGGCTAGAGCCTGCAACTGAGCCGATAGAAGAAACAAAGGTTGCTGAAAAAAAGCAACCTGATACAGGGCGAAAAAATAAAGAACAGATGAAGGAAAAATCGCAAGTGGTCAATGAGCCTATCATCAAACCAAAGAAAGTAGAACCGAAGAAGGGTATAAAAAATACCGGTGTTGCTCTTGAGAGAATGGTGGTACTCCGTTCGTTGGCATGCAAGAAGGTCAAGAACAACCAGCCTCTTTATCCAGGAAAACGATTTCCAACTGATGTGGGTCGAGTCTACTGCCACTCATTACTGGACAATAACTCAGGAAAACATAATGACATCTACCACATTTGGTATATGAATGGAAATCTAAAGGCGAAGGTAAGAATAAGGGTTAGAGAGGGGAATGAGATTCCCGCCTTTTCTGATCGAGAAATAAAAAATGAGGATAAAGGCACGTGGAAGGTCGAGATCACAGACAGTGATAAAAAGATTTTAGATACTGTTATTTTTGAGGTAGTTTAGACCACAAGACATTATGACACCTAGACTTAGAATGCTATCCATAGGACTCGCCCTCTCCCTGTCCTGGGCGATATATGATTATGTTGATAGAAACAGCGATGAGAAACCTGTCGTTGGAAAGGCAAAGGTAAAGAAACGTGCAAGAACGGCTGGCGTAAGCGCCAGTAGAGCAGAAAATCTTGAAAGGATGGCGAGACTTAGAAAAGAAAAGTTTCAGAAAGAATACGGAATACAAACTACTCCTAATAATTTCACTGCTCAATCCGGTTTCTTGCCCATATCAAATGAGGTAAAAGACCTAGAGGGTTGGGCCAGAAACCCTTTCGTTGAGGTCTACGAGCCAAAAAAAATGGCCAAGAGTAAGACCGTGGTCACGACCATAGACGAAGAGGCAGAAATGGAAGAGCAGTCAGGCCTCACCACACTTGACGGTCTCATCATAGAGACCGCCGTTCGAATGGGCGAGAAGGCCTTCGTAACGATCAATGGACAAACATTCAAGGAGGGCGACATTATCAATGACGCGCTCATTGAAAAGATCGAGAACGAACAGATAACCTTTAAAGTTGGTAAGACAAGGATAATAAAAGACGTTGGAACATAGAATAAAAACTTTTCTCCAACTCCTGCTATTGCTATCAATTATTCATGGTCAGCAATTCTCTAACTCCTCCCTCCTCGACAAGAACGGTGCTCAATATGACCTAAGTCAGAAAATGTCCATCAACATGCAGGACTCAGACATAAAGAATGTTCTCATGCTGATAGGGGAATTGACAGGCCTAAATATTGTTGTGAGTCCATCGGTCAGAGACACGATAACGGCAAACCTTGAGAATGTGTCAGTAAAAGCTGCATTGGATGTCATCCTGAAGCCCAATGGATACGGCTATTTTACTCAAGAGAACATCATCATAGTCAAAGGCGCAGACAGTGAGATCGTAAGAGAGCTCGAGACCATAGTGTTAAAACTAAAGTACATAAACTCTGATGATCTCGCAGGCCCCCTGGGTGCTGTCCTATCTGGCCAGGGCAGAGTTCAATCATTTACTCCTGTTGTCACCACTGGTGCGGCTGGAGTTTCAAATGTCGTGATCATCTCAGACGTGCAGGAGAGGATCCCGAATATCCTTCGCATGGTGGAGGAGTTGGACAAGCCTATACCAAACATCAACATATCTGTCAGATTCATTGAGTCTGGGGTCGACTCTGCCAAGGGAAGTGGAATAGACTGGTCAATGAACACCCCGATCTTTCTAGGAGGCACGGAAGATACAACAGGATCTCTCCTTCCCTTCAAGTTAAATAATATGACCATTGCCACGTTGAACCCATTTCAATTTGGCCAGGCATGGAAGCTCATGCAGGCACGGGGTGAGTCAAAGATCTTGGCAAGTCCACAGCTCACAACACTCGACAATCATGAGGCTGAGACACAGATAACGACCACCATCTACATTGAGGGAAGTGTGAGCAATATGAGCAGGAATAATTCCTCGAATAATAACACATCCTCTACAAATACAAGTGCGAACACCGGCGGCTACAATAACATAAGCTCAACCTCGAGGCAGGTCACTGAAAAGGATGTCGGGATAGAGCTCCAGGTCACACCAAGGATAAATGATGAGAATCGGATCACGCTTCTTGTGAATGCATCGGTCGAGGCTCTCCTATCTTCTGCAGAGGTAATGACCGATAAACCTCGATCGACAAGAAGGACCGTCAGGACCCAGGTCACGGTCAATGTGGGAGACACTGTGATCATTGGAGGACTCATTGCTGAGAATGCCATAGAGAACAGAAAGTTTGTCCCTGTCTTGAGTGATCTCCCATTCATAGGGAAGATATTTCAATCCACATCGATCGACAAAGAACAAAGAGAGTTGTTGATATTCATCACCCCTAACATAGTCGGATAAATAGACCATGCAGAAAAATTTACCTTATATCATCATAGCATTTGGAGTTGCGGCCCTCATTGCCTTGCTCTCCTTTCTTGACCTATACGATAATTTCGAACATAATCTCTTGGACATGCGCTTCAAAAGCAGAGGCCTGATGGAGACACGAACGGACATAGCAACTGCAGACATAGATGTCAGGGCCCTTCAGACCGAGGGCAAGTGGGACCCCTGGAGTCGTGAAAAACATATTCCAATGGTCGATCTCGCGGCAGAACATAGAATGGACGCATTCATATTCGATGTCTATTTCATTGAGGACAGCGAACGCAAGCTTGAGTACAAGGTTATCAATAGTGTCTCAGACTCTGTCCTGTCAATGGAGAGTGTAAAGAATCTCTTCCCTGATCCTGACAATGACCTGGCCAAGGCATCTCAAAGAGCAGGTAACATCATATTCGCACAGAGCTTCAAACCACAGCCAAAGAAAAAGGAACCTGTCAAAGAACGCTCTGAGGTCATGGAAAGAAGACTGAAACTCCTCGAGGAGAGGAATCTATTCCGTACTGTTGACAGAGATCAGTACTCTGATCTATTTGATTTTTATGATATTGAGACCGTTGTTGACACACTGATCAAAAGTTCAGCAGGCGTATACTTCTTCCAGTCTGATCCTGACCCAGACGGCCTTCAACGCAAATATCCCTTGGTCGGAATATATGAGAATAGGATATTCCCTTCGGCATCACTCGCCATTGCCCTCAAACACTATGGTGTCCCATTTGATGATGTTGAGATCCTTCCTGGTCAGCACCTGAGCTTTGACCTCCCAGAGCCTGATGAGCATGGAAGGACGGAGATTTCCATACCCATCAATGACAAGGGACAGATGCAGGTGAATTGGGCAGGAAACTGGCAGGACAAGGAGACAGGGGAGTTTGATCTGGTCCACTACCCTTATAATGTTTTAAAGGAATTCCAAGAGAGTGAATACTCGAACTATATATTGGCTGAATTCAAGAAACTTGTGAACCTTTCCTTTGACGGGAACGCAAAGGCAGCCTATAAGCCAGCACTTGGATTCATTGACGCACCTAAAAAGGATATACTGGGAGCTGTAAAGCAGGTCATGATGATGGGTGCAACTGAAAAATGGATCCGTGAAAATCCAGGTGGAACTGCCGCAGAATTCAAGAGGCTTCCGCCCCATATCTTCAACGAGGTCAAGGACAACAACACCATCGCAGACGCCTTTTTGGACTCCAACAGAAGTGAGGATCCCTCACTTGATGAATTGATCACCAGCGGAAAATTGAACTACTATCAAATTGGCCTTGATGATTACCAGTTCACTTCTTATAAAGAGCATATTGCCGATCTCGACGCTGCACTAAAGAGCAGTGATGACAAGACCCGTAAGGCACTCACAAAGGCAAAGGATATTGCCAGGCTGACAGAAAGGAATTTCCAGATCATCTCAAATCTGGCCAAGAACGATATTATCGATGAACAGCGCCCACTAACCTTCTTCCCCAATGCAAAGAAAAAGAGACTCTTCATTGGTAGCGAAGAAAAGAACACTGTTCAGAATGTCGTCCCATTTGAGTTCGTGGGCAAAAAACTTTATTATGGACTTACAGCGACTGGAACATCTGATCTGAATCCAATGCCATTTGACCCTCGCTACCCCATGGTCGGGCTGCACGCAAATGCCCTCAACACGATCCTTGACAATAAGATCATCCATGAGGTGCCAAAGACACAGGTGGCCCTGGTCATTGGTGCCATAGGTATTCTATTGGCATTTGGTGTCCCTGCTCTGAGCGCTGCGATGGGTGGACTTGCAACGGCCGTGATCGTAGGCGGATATGCTTGGCTATCCTTCTGGCTGTTCACTACACAACAGGTGTGGCTGGACATGGTGGGGCCACTCTCCACTCTTGCGATCGGCTATCTAGGCATAACGGTCTATAACTACATCCAAGAGGAAAAGAACAAGAACTTCCTCAAAGAATCCTTTGGGACCTATGTATCTCCAGAGCTCATCGATCAGATGTATGACAGTGGTGAGGAGCCATCATTGGGAGGTGAGGAAGGATATCACACGGCATTCTTCACTGACATTCAAAGTTTCTCAGCATTCTCTGAGAAACTCACCGCAAGTGAATTAGTTGCCCTGTTGAACCAGTACCTGACCGATATGACAGACGTCTTGCTTGAGAATAATGGTACCCTTGACAAGTACATTGGTGATGCGATCGTGGCCTTTTATGGCGCGCCCATAGAGGTAGACGACCATGAAATGTGGGCCTGCAGGACTGCTATAAAAATGCAAGACAACTTGGAACTACTGCGCCAAGGCTGGCAGGCAGAGGGAGATCGCTGGCCAGAGATCGTTCATAACATGCAGAACCGCATAGGAATCAGTTCAGGGCAGATGGTCACTGGAAACATGGGTTCTGAGGCTAGAATGAACTATACCATGATGGGTGATAATGTGAACACGGCCGCTAGGCTCGAATCATCAGCAAAACAATACGGCATCTATATCCAGATAGCAGACAGCACCTACCAACCTGTCAAGGACAAGGTCGTTGTTCGTGACCTAGACAATGTGAGAGTAATGGGTAAAAATGAACCGGTCAAGGTATGGGAATTGATAAGCGAGGTAGGTCAAGAGCCAGAGCAATACAAAAAGATCTTGCCAGCATATCATGAGGCGTTGGACCTATACAAGAATCAAGAATGGGCAAAGGCCATCGAGGCCTTCAAGGCATCAGACGCTCTTGAGGACATGTTTGGAGGAAGAAAGACCAATCCCAGTAGGATCTACATTCCACGGTGTGAACACTATCTGGATAACTCCCCAGGTGATGACTGGGATGGTGTCTGGACACTAACAAGTAAGTAAATAAATAAGTCAGAATGAATACGCATTACAGATACTTGCGTAGCCTCCTCGTTGGGTTGATGCTTTCGATCCTGACAGCACAAGACCCATTTGTCATTGACTCATCGCTATCAAATGCGCTACCACAGTCTATTGCGAATTCCATTGAGATCGCTGATGTGGACAACGATGGCTACAGTGATATCATCATGTCTGGATATGACTCCACACGTTTTGGATTGTTCATTGATGTAATAATTGGGAATGCCCAGGGTTCACTTGGTGCAGGTTTTTCAACAAATTTTATTACCTATCCTGATACGGTCGCTGAATTTTTAGGTGGACTTGGGAATCTGGATCTATCAGATGTGAATTTGGACGGTAGCATTGACATTTACCTGAATGGTTCAGCCAAATCAAAGCTGCTCTTTAACTCATCTTCCGGATATTTCAGTGAATCGCCCTGGCTCCAGAACATGTCTGTCATTCACAGCAATGGTAGATGGGGCGACGTCAATATGGACGGCAGGCCAGATCTATTTTTGATGGGGGTCAAACAACCAGCCGATAACATTCTCAACGAACTTTATCTTAATACAGGGACCTATCTAGATGAAGACCCCACTACCATCTTCCCCGCCCTATTCACTGGGAGCAGCGCCTGGGGCGACTATGATAATGATGGAGACCCTGACCTGATCATTGGTGGTCAGACCGCAAACCCAAACTCCTCGGTCACACGACTTTATCAAAATGATCCCATAGGACGATTGACAGAGGTGACCACCGCTGACGCGATAAGCGGGCTAAAGGCAGGAGCATTCCATTTCTCTGACCTTGATTCAGATGGAGACCTTGATCTCATCATGTCCGGTTGGGACAAGATCGAAGGTGAACTTGTGACATATATACTTGAGAATGAACCTCTTGGCACATTCTCGCTCTACCCTGATCAGATTGACTTTGCGGTGGCACATGGGACCATAGACGCCATCGATCTCAATTTGGATGGTCTACAAGATATTGTCATCGCTGGCGCAGATAATGTAAGCAACTATTCTGGCCGGGTAAATTCTTTATCTGGCCGGGTCTATCTGAACAATGGGGATGGAACATTTGAAGAGCTGAAGCAATTGGACGGTGCTCGCTCTGCCAAGTTTGTTGATGTTGACAATGATGGCATACCTGACCTAGTTGTAAGTGGGACCACAGAGATAGGAAGCGTTGATAGTTCCTTCTCCCATGTGTACATCAATGATAACGTAGGTACGAATGAGGACCCAGAACCACCAAGCGCACTCACTGCATTTGTGGTGAGTACGCGAGCTATCTTTTCTTGGGGATCTGGATCAGACGATATTGATGACCCCGCAAGTCTCTCCTACAACATTCGCATTGGGACCACATCAGGTGGGAATCAGCTCATGTCCTCATCCGTTGCGTTTAACAATTCCAACGTTGGGCATAGACTCATTCGTGAGTTCAATGAGATACCGCACGGTACATATTATTGGGCGGTCCAGACAGTGGACGGCTCTGGCAATACCTCAGAATGGTCACAGCAAGACACCTTGTTCATTGCCCGCCTTGTTGCATCCACACAATCCTTGCCTGGTGTATACTACTCATCTGCTGGCTGGGCAGACTATACTGAAGACGGAATCCCAGACCTGGCACTGACCGGTGTCACATTCTCCGGGTCAAGCATAACAAACCTATTCGAGAACTCTGGTGGTCTATTATCTCAAGATCTAACTCAGGATATTCAAGCTGTATTTGGAGGACACCTCTCATGGGTTGACTACACAAATGACGGTCACCTTGACCTGACCATGACAGGTTTTCAGATCAGCAATTTCTTTGGAGGTTTCAAGACCAGTTTCTATAAGTGGGAGAATGGACTATATGTAGCTGATATGAGTTCTGAGATCAACACGGATGTCAATTATGATGGAATTGGGGATCACTGGGTCAATGGCGGAGTCAATGGCCACCACTGGGGCGACTATGACAATGATGGAGACCTAGACTATGTCCAAGGTGGATTTGACAATTCTTATGTCAGGCATCTAGATGTATTCTATAACGACAATGGCATCTTACGTCTTGATACAAACCAGACCAACCTGGTCCCTATCAACCCAGCGATAGTTCAATGGACTGACCTTAATCGTGATGGGCGTCTAGACCTTGTATCGATTGGAGCAGATGAAGAGCAATCACTTCGAATGAGGGTCTACCTGAACAATTCAAATTATATACTGACCCCATCGATGACCTGGGAGTCTGAGATATTCGGGGTTACCGCTGGTGCCATTGCCTTTGGTGACTACAACAGTGATGGCTATGACGATTTTGCATTGACAGGATTGAATGGTAGCGGAGACCTTATAACCTATGTGGTCGCAAATGGGATCAATACATTCATCGTCACTCATATACTACAGGGTGTCTACTATGGAAAACCCGCGTGGGGTGACTATGATTCAGATGGTGACCTGGATCTCTTGGTCGCAGGACAGTCCAGCACCGATGGTGCACTGGGTTCAGTACCCGTAACCATGGTATACTATCAAGATGAGAATGGTTTCACATTGGACCAGACGCTTTCCATTGACAGTGTTGGAATTAGCTTCTCCCAATGGGGTGACTATGATTCAGATGGGGATCTGGATCTATTCCTGTCTGGTTTCAAGGCAAACCAGGATGTTGTCGCTCAGGTATACGATAATCTTGAATCATTGGAGAATCCCAACAAGGCACCCAATGCTCCATATCTCCTTGATGACTCAAATATCAACAATGATAGAGTAGATCTCACATGGGTGGCTCCAGCCGACCCTCAAAACGCAGGTGGAGGGTCTACCCCAGAATCAGGTCTAAGATATCAACTGCAAGTAGGATATGAGGACAATGACCATGCCGTGAGCACGGGCCACTATGGCATTGGTGAGATCGGTCTGATCAATAGACCTCAAAAGAATCTAAGGGACCTTCCTGAAGGAAATTATAATTGGCGTGTCCGTGCTGTAGACCACAGCCACTCCACATCCAATTGGTCAAGTATGGAATATTTTTACATTGACGTGACTGCTCCTACAATAGATACGGTCAGAGCCAACTATGTATCGTCTGACCAGATCATCCTTATTGTCAAGTTCAAGGAGGATTTCTACCTTGATCTCAATACAGAGCCAACTGTCCTTGTGACCCACCCATATTATCCAGATCTTGGTGAGACAGGTACTGAGGACGATTCTCTGGTCGTCGAAAAACAAAGTTTCAATGGAGATGAATGGACAGGAGTATTGATCATTCCAGATTCCATTGATTATAGTGGAAAGGCAATACAAATACATGTGCAGGGTGCCCAAGATGACCGACAGAATAAGATGGAGCCTGCATCCATATTCAAGACACCTGAGAGCATCATCTCACAATATGGTGGAACTGCGATCAGTGAGGACGGACATGTGAGCATTCTTCTACCTCAGAACGCAGTGTCAGGAGACATCTCAGTATCGATCACTAGCCAAAATGTACCTCCAGATTCAAGTTCATACATCTACGAGGTTGATCGTGGGATAACATATTTGATCTCTGATCTATATGACATCAAGCCATTTGAACAGTCTCTCGATAAACCAGGCATACTCAGGATAGGCTTTCCAGATAGTACCTGCTTGATCACAGAATCACTTAATCAATATTTCAACTTGAATTGTGAAAATGAGATCGCATGCGCTGATCTGAATGG
>PVBE010157721.1_pt1 | contig 23054 bp, 15 predicted proteins | sample 1631181 | NCBI WGS metagenome assembly PVBE01 (sample SAMN08397723, study PRJNA350692) | Marine metagenome, whole genome shotgun sequencing project. | isolation source: water | place: Pacific Ocean | collected 2012-04 | reverse complement strand
GGCGGGCGCGGGTTCAATCCCAAGATGAAAATCTTTCCGTCTTTTCTGCCGGATCACTACACCCGCATGGCGGTCGGCAAGTGGCATCTGGGGCTTGACAATGATTATCCGCAATTGAAGTGGCATGCCCTCAATCGTGGGTTTGATGAGTGCTACAAGTTCATGGGCCGTGGTGGACACGACTACTTCAAGTTACGCGGCGTAAAAGGCCCTGAATATGTGCCGATCTATCGCAACAAGGAGCGAATCAAGGAGGCAGATTACGAGGGCTATCTCACCACTCGGTTGACGGAGGAAGCCGTGGCCTTCATCGGCCGGCAAAAGCAGAATCCTTTCTTTCTCTACATCGCTTACAATGCTGTGCATGCGCCTGCCCAGGCTCCCAAGGAGGATATTGCGCGGATGCAAAAGAAGTTTCCAGAACTCGACAAAAAGCGCGCGATCCTCATGGCGATGCTTCATCACCTGGATCTTGGGGTTGGATCGGTCGTCAAAAAATTAAAGGACGAGGGGCTCTGGGAAAACACGCTTTTATTTTTTCTGACCGACAATGGTGGTGCGAGGGCAATGAACGCGAACAATGGAATTCTGCGTGGCTTTAAAGGGAGCCTCTACGAGGGGGGTGTTCGGACGCCCTGGGTGGTGAGTTGGCCTGCCAAGTTTGCTGGCGGACGTACCATCGATACACCGGTGATCTCGCTGGATATTCTCCCGACGGTGGTTGATGCGATGGGAACGGTGGGTGAGGCCAAACGGGTGTTCGACGGTAAAAGTTTACTGCCGGTGCTCACCGGTAAATCGTCGGCCCATCATTCGGTTCTTTACTGGAACAGTGGCGAGCCCAAGGGCGAATGGGCTGTGAGGGAAGGCAACTGGAAGGCGCACGGCTTCAAGCAAAAATACGAACTTTACGACTTAGCCAGGGATCCATCGGAGAAAACGGACCTCGCGGCCAAGCGGCCGGAGTTGGCCAAGCGCATGGCCAAGCGGCACGAAACCTGGCTGGCCGAGATGGTTCAGTCGGCGGGCAAAAACAAAACCACCGGGCCAGGGGATAGGGCCGCAACTACGGAGCCCAGGCCGAGGGATGCCGCACGGGAAAAGAAACGAGCCGAGCGCATTAAAGCTCGTCAGAAAAAGAAACAGGCCAAGTGAACCTTTTCCGAACAGCTACGGCGTTTCTCTGCTTTTTGTTTGCCATCAACTTGGCCAATGCAAAGCCGAATGTGTTGCTCATTGTTTGTGATGACCTGAACACGCATGTCAGCACTTCCGGTTATCCCCACATCAAAACTCCTCACCTCGATCGCTTAGCCAAGGAGAGCCTGATCTTCAATCGGGCCTACTGTCAGTACCCCGTCTGTGGGCCGTCTCGGGCATCGTTTCTAAGCGGGTTGTATCCCGAGTCGACCGGCGTGTTGAATAACAAGATCGACATCCGAGAGACACGGCCTGGCACGCCGTCGCTGCCACAGTTCATGAAGGAAAACGGATACTGGACCGGTGGGGTGGGGAAAATATTCCACACGGTGCGTCATGAACCGGGCGATCTTGGGTGGAACGAGTATCATCGGTTTGAGAATGACGAGTTTCCGTTTGTGACTGAGGCGCGGAAAAAGTTTGAGGCGGGAAATGGTTCAATTGAACGAGGGAAACCCCGGCGTGAATGGAAGGAGAAGCTCTCCAAATTATTTACCCAGACTCGCGGTCAACAGACCCCCGGTTACGGGCCAAGCGGTTTGAACGACTCGCAGCATCGCGACGGTCGGAACGCACGCAAAGTCGTCGAGTGGATCGACAAAAAAAGCTACGGCGACAAACCTTTCTTCATTACGGTTGGGATTCACAAACCTCACGTTCCGTTCATTGCGCCGCAGAAATATTTTGATCTCTATCCAAAGCGCGACCTTCAGTTCGAGTTGAGCCCGGCCAACGATTGGAGTGACATCCCGAAGCTGGCGATGGTCAAGCGGTTCAGCGGTTTCGGGTTTGAGTTGGGCAGGGAGAACGATCCGCTTAGACGCGAATACACGCAGGCCTATCACGCCTGCGTGTCGTTTGTGGATGCGCAGGTCGGGTTGATTCTTGACAAGTTGAGGACACAAAAACTTTGGGATGATACGATTGTCGTTTTCACCTCCGACCACGGCTATCATCTGGGTGAACATTTCATGTGGGGCAAGGTGACGCTCTTCGAGGAGTGCGCCCGTGTGCCGCTGGTTGTGCGAGTGCCCGGTGTATCCAAGGCCGGCACCCGCAGTGATGGTCTGGTGGAGACCATCGACCTGTTCCCGACCTTGGCTATGCTTTGCGACTTGGCTGCCCCGGCATATCTGCAGGGGCAAAGCTACGCGGAGCTCATCCAGAAACCGGATGGATCCGGCAAGCCAAGCGCATACACTGTCGTGTCGCGTGGCACTCAATTGGGGCGTTCCATCCGGACCAAGCGCTGGCGCTACGCCGAGTGGGGCGAAGCCAACGCGGCGGAGTTATACGATCTGGAGAAGGATCCGAGGGAATACAGCAATTTGGCGAAGTCACTCGAGCATGGCGCCCTCGTGAAACGAATGAAGGACACGTTGGCCAAGCGCCGCAGGCAGGCCGAGTTTGCAAGGAATCTAACCGGGAAGTAGTGGAGGATCCCATAAAGGCCTCCTTTTTTTCTGGCAAAACTTGGCCGGGAGCATAGCCTCTCAATCCCAACAGGATAAGTATGCTGACTTTGTTTGATGGCCAACAGCCTGTGAGCCGAAGGGAACTACTCCGTGTGGGGACGCTTGGTCTGGGTGGGCTGTCGTTGTCTTCGCTGCTCGGCATCAAGGCCTTGGCCAAGGGGCAGCCCAATCCGCTCACCGGCAAGTCGGTCATTTTCCTGTTTCAGCAGGGCGGACCCAGCCAGCACGAGACGTTTGATCCCAAGCCGGACGCGCCTTCGGGCGTACGCTCAGTAGGCGATGTAATCCCGACATCACTGCCGGGTGTTCGATACAGTGGTTGGCTGCCACGCTTGGCCAAACTGGCGCACAAAGTCACGGTGGTGCGCTCGTTTTATACCGGCAACTCCGGGCACAATATCCAGCCGATTGTGAGCGACTCCTCCAAACAGGCGAACATCGGCGTGCACTATGCGCGCGTGGCTGGTGTCACCCGGGCGAGTTCCGGCATGCCAACCAACATGGTGCTCTTTCCGCGTTCGGTGGATCCCCAAGTGCCCGGACCGGAAGCGCGCGGGAACATTTCTGCGACCGGCCCGTACAGCAAGGGTTACGCCCCGTTCATCCCGGGTAAGGGTGGCCAGTTGCAGGATGACATGAATTTGGCGATGCCGCGGGAGCGTTTTTTTGAGCGGCGAAAGCTGCTTGCCGGTTTGGACAGTCTGAATCGTGCGATTGATGCCAATGGCGTAGTCAGCGCGCTGGACGAAATCCAACAACAAGCCGCGGAGGTGTTACTCGGTGGCGGCGTGTCCAGTGCTTTGGACTTGTCGCAGGAAAATGCCAGGACCTTGGCACTCTATGACACGAGTCGATATGTCGGTGGCAAACAATGGAACTCGGTGACTCGTGGCACGAAGGGCTACTACAACGCTCAGGCCGGCACGATCGGCAAGCTGCTTCTGCAGGCGCGACGGTTGTGCGAGGCCGGTTGCGGCTACGTGACCATCCACGCGAGCTACGCCGGTGTGTGGGACATGCATGCCGACCAGAACAACCTGAACATGCGCGATGGCATGAAGGCTGTCGGGTACAGTTTTGACCATGCCGTGGCCGCGTTCATTGAGGACTGCGAGGCGCGGGGTTTGTCTGACAAGATCATGCTCGTTTGCTGCGGCGAAATGGGTCGCACCCCCAAGCTCAACGAACGAGGTGGTCGCGATCACTGGGCGCGCTTGGCTCCGCTGATGATCTATGGCGGTGGCATTGACCGTGGCCAGGTCATTGGTAAGTCTGACCGCCTCGGCGGCGAACCGGTAACCGATGCATACAGTTCCAAGCACCTTATTTCGTCAATCCTCCGCACGGTCATCAATCCCGGCCAACTGCGCCTTATCCCTGACGCTCCCAAAGAGATTTTTGAGCTTCTTGATCACCCGCCGATTGTCTAGTGCGAGTCCGCTTGAATTTCTCGTTGCTTTGTTTGCCGTTTTTCGTGTGCGTGATGTTTTTCGAGGGAAGCCTCTTGGCCAACCGCCCCAATGTCATTTTTATTTTAGCCGACGACCTTGGATGGGCGGAATTGGGTTGCTATGGAAATCGATTTAACGAAACTCCAAATCTGGATCGCCTGGCCAACGGAGGTATGCGGTTCACCAACGCCTACGCTTCGGCACCGGTTTGCTCGCCTTACCGTGCGGCGTTTTTGACCGGTCAATACCCGGTGCGTGTGGGTATTCTGGATTATCTTCGACCCAACTCAGAAAATGGTCTTTCGCTGGATCACCTCACCCTGCCTGAAATGTTTCGGAATGCTGGTTATGCGACGGGGATGATCGGCAAGTGGCATCTCTCTGGTTACAAATATCACGGCGCAGAGAAGGTCGTGCGGCCGACCGATCACGGTTTTGACTGGAACATTGGTAGCGAGATCAAAGGGGTGGGAAATGGCGCGAATTTCTGGCCTTATATTTTTCGCACTCAGCCAATTCGATGGCTGGATTTACCGGATCAAAAACTAGGGCGCAAAGAATATCTCACCGACCGGCTCAATCATGAAGCGGTCCAGTTTATCGAGCGTAACAAATCCAAGCCGTTTTTTCTGTATCTCAGTCACTACGCGCCTCATAGCATTCTCAATGGCAAACCTGAACTCGTGGCCAAATATCGCAAGAAACACGTGCCCGGCAAAAGCACCCGCGACCGCTGCTACCTCTGTCAGGACGCCGCGCTCAATGGCGATCCTCAAAACCACTGGGCCGGTGATCACAATCCGCATTTGGGTGCCATGCTCAATAGTATCGACGATGGCGTGGGACTCATCATGGAAAAACTCAAGGCACTCGGACTCGACGGAAATACCATCGTTATTTTCTCCTCCGACAATGGTGGCGAAACCAAGGTGACCTCCAACGCCCCGTTGCGCGGTGGCAAAAGCCAGCTTTACGAAGGCGGTATCCGCGTACCGCTCATCGTGAGTTGGCCCGGAGAGACGCCCGAGGGCGAAACCACTTCGCAGCCGACGGTCAATGTCGATTTCTACCCCACGCTCCTTGAGGCCGCCGGCATTGAGCCGGACAGGAAACAGGTGCTCGATGGCGTCTCCCTGCTGGGCACTTGGCATGATCCGCGGATTGCACCACGCCGCGAGGCATTGTACTGGCATTATCCACTCGAGAAACCTCACTTCCTCGGTGGCCGCTCAGGCGGTGCCATCCGTGCAGGCGACTGGAAGCTTATCGAGTATTTCGACAACAACACCTTGGAGCTGTTCCACTTGGCAAATGATCCCGGCGAGAAAACCAACCTTGCCGCTGAATATCCGGCCAAGCGCGAAGAACTATTCACCAAATTGATTCAATGGCGCAAAGCCATCGGCGCCACAAAAGATGTGCCGAGACGCTAATCGAGTTGCACTTGACCAGTCGCTTTGCCAACTATCGCCACGTCATGGTCAACACTATTACGAACCTCTTTTGTCGTTCGGTCATTACTGTCTCGGCCATGGTCACGGCTTGCAGCTTGGCCAAGGCGCAAGGCACCAGATCGTCCACGCAATACAAAACCGAGAGCAACATCCTTTATCGAACCGGCGGCAACCTGACCGACTACATGAAGGAGCGTTGCCGGCTTGATGTCTATCATCCGGTCGGCAAGGAAGGGTACCCGACGATTGTCTGGTTTCACGGCGGTGGTCTGAAGGCCGGCAACCGTTCTGTGCCCCCGGCGCTCAAGAAAAAGGGGGTAGCGGTGGTTTCTGCCAACTATCGGCTTCACCCCAGGGTCAAGTCGCCTGCTTACGTCGAGGACGCTGCTGCTGCGGTCGCTTGGACGATCAAAAACATTACAAAGTACGGAGGTTCACCCAAGCGTATCTTTGTCAGTGGTCATTCCGCCGGTGGCTATCTCACGAGCATGGTTGGTTTGGATAAACGCTGGCTGGCCAGGCACGACGTTGATGCGGATCAACTTGCAGGATTGATTCCGTACAGCGGGCACACCATCACGCACTTCACCGTTCGCAGCGAACGGGGGATCGATGGCAAGCAGCCGATCATTGACGACATGGCGCCGCTGTATCATGTGCGCAAAGACTGCCCGCCGCTGCTGCTGATCACCGGCGACCGTGAACTCGAGATGCTTGGCCGTTACGAGGAGAACGCGTACATGTGGCGAATGATGCAGGTCGTTGGCCATTCGGACACGACGATCCTCGAACTCGACGGTTACAACCACGGCCAAATGGCTGATCCAGCTCATCCGCTGCTGCTGCGTTTTGTCAGGCGGATTCTAGCCGGGAAGTGATCAGTTTTTCTTGGAGCCGATGCAATAAAGGTGCTGGTGGGTTCGAAGGAAAATCTGGCCTTGGCTGATGGCAGGGCTGGCGGAGATTTGCTCTCCGAGTTCATTCCTTGCGATGATATTAAACATTTTTCCAGGGCGAACGATGGTTGTTACTCCGCGGTCGGAAGTGAAATAGACCAGGCCATCCGCAGAGACGGTTGACGGACTATGGCCGCCGGGGAGTCGCTCCATCCAGTGACGTTTGCCGGTCTTGGCGTTGAAGCAACTCGCAATGCCACTGTCAGCGACGACCAGCAGGTAGGGGCCTGCGAAAATGGGTGACGGAACGTAGGCGGCGCCCCGGTTGGTTCGCCAGGCGACGTGGGTGTCTGTCACGTTGCCACTGCCATCGGGGCGGATGGCGAGGATGTGGCGTTCGGGATAACCTGCGGTCACGAAAACGTATTCCCCGTTGTAAACCATTGACGCCACGAACTGCTCAGTCGGGCCGTCGACAATCCAGTGGCGTTTGCCGTTGTGCGGATCGTAACTGGCGACGCACAGGCTGCCGGAGAGAATCATCTGGGTGCGCCCGCCGATCTCGCGAATGATCGGCGTGGCGTAACTGCGGGTCTTGTTTTCACGTTCGATTCTCCAGCGTTCCCTCCCTGTTTTTCGCTCGAGCGCGACGAGGTACGCATCCCCGTCATGATCCCCGTTGATGATCACCAGGTCTTCAAAAAGCACCGGGCATGTGTTGAAGCCGTGCGCACTGATGAAGTCACCGACGTTGATTTTCCACTTTTGTTCCCCGTCCAAATCGTAGGCGGCAACGATGATTTTTCCGGGAGTGATAAGGCGCTGGGTTCCAACATTGGGGGCGGGAATTTTCCGGTCGTCCGCCTTCATGAAAGTGACGAACACGTGCTGTCCATCCGTGGCGGGGGTGCCCGAGGCACGGCTGTTGAGGGGATGGATCGTTTCCAACGGCGAATTTAGCACGACCTTCTGCCAAAGCTTTTTGCCAGTGCGTTGGTCGAGGCAAAGCAGGAGGCGTTGTTCCTTTTCTGGCAGGCAGGTGGTAAGAAAAACCTTGTTGCCCCAGACAACAGGCGACGAATGTCCTTTACCTGGAATGGCGACTCTCCAGGCGATGTTTTCCGTGGGACTCCATTTTACCGGGATGCCTTTTTCAAGACTGATCCCGTCGCCGCTTGGCCCACGCCAGTTCGGCCAGTTTTCAGACAGGAGCAGGCACGGCATAAAAAAAAGCAACACAACCAAACGCATGCGGGGAGTCTAGCGGCGAGATCTCTTGGCACAAGAAGCAACTCTTGCGCGCTTGGCCAGGCGCTTTTCCTTGCGGTTGGGTTCAGTGAACAGGATGATTCGCGCCCTCCGTGAGATTTATTGCTCCAATAGTTTGCTTGGCTTTCGCCTTAAATGGTTGGAGTGCCACCAAACCCAGCGTCCTTTTCATTGCCATCGACGACCTGGCGCCGGCATTGCGGTGTTATGGAAACCTGATTGCGAAGTCACCTCATATTGATCGTTTGGCGGCAAGCGGGGTTCGGTTTGATCGGGCTTATAATCAACTGCCGCTTTGCAATCCCACGCGGGCTTCGGTGATGACGGGGCTTCGGCCGGATACGATTAAGGTTTACGATTTGGACCGACATTTTCGGGATGAGGCTCCCAAGGCGGTGACGTTGTCACAGACCTTCATGCACAACGGTTGGTGGGCCGGGCGTGTGGGCAAGATTTATCATTACAACGTGCCGGCTTCGATCGGAACAGACGGCTTTGATGATCCTCCTTCATGGCAGGAAACGGTGAACCCGAAGGGACGCGACAAGGCGGACGAGGCGCTCATCTTCAACGCTGAGCCACACCGAAAGATCAGTGCTGCCTTAAGCTGGCTGGCGGCCGATGGCGCGGATGAGGAACAGACTGACGGGATGGTCGCTACTGAGGCTATTAAAATGATGGAAGCCAAGCGCGATGAACCGTTTTTTCTCGGCGTCGGTTTCTTCCGGCCGCACACGCCGTACGTCGCTCCGAGGAAATATTTCAAAATGTATCCGCTTAGGGACATGCGTTTGCCCTACGCGCCGAAGGGCGATCGTGACGATATCCCGACCGCGGCCTTCGCGCACAACTGCCCCGTGCCCCATTACGGGCTGGACGAGCTGACGTTGCGCAAGGCGTTGCAGGCGTACTATGCGACGATTTCGTTTGTGGACGCGCAGGTTGGTCGGCTGATGGCGGCGCTGGATCGGCTCAAGCTGGCGGATGACACGATCGTGGTGCTGTGGAGCGATCACGGTTATCACCTCGGCGAGCACAACGGCGTTTGGCAAAAGCGCACGCTTTTCGAGCAGGCCTCGCGCACTCCGCTCATCATCCGCGCTCCGGGCGCGAGAGGAAACGGTACTGCTTGTAAGCGCATCGTGGAGTTTGTGGACATCTATCCGACACTCACTGACCTCGCCGGGCTGAAGCCGCCCAAGGGCTTGGAAGGGCGGAGCCTACGGTTGTTGCTGGATAATCCCGTGGCCAAGTGGGATGGGTACGCCATCACGCAGATTCTGCGTCCAGCTGACAAGCGCTTGGCCAAGCCGGTGATGGGCCGGAGCATCCGCACCGAGCGCTGGCGGTTCACCGACTGGGCCGAGGGAAAATCTGGGGTGGAACTCTACGACCACGCCGGTGACCCGATGGAATTCCACAACCTAGCCCGTAATCCTGACCCTGAGGCCAAGGTCGTGATGCAGCATTTGCGCAAACTCCTCGAAAAAAAAGCGAGCGGCAAGGTGCCCACCACGCCGTTTAACCCGAAGCGACTTTGATAATGCGCGGTTTTTACCCAGACAACTCTTTCACACGAGGGCATCCAATGGGAGGGGCTGAAAACAAATGAATGTTGCGGTTTTCACTGGCATAAGGGAACTGGATATTTGTGAGCGACCAAGGCCGGTCCTGGAGCGGCCGGACGATGTGTTGCTGCGAATCGAAACGGTGGGTGTGTGCGGATCGGACATTCATTACTACACGGAGGGGCGCATTGGCGGACAGGTCATTGAGCATCCGGCAACGCTTGGACACGAGTGCGCGGGTACCGTGGTGGAAGCTGGCCCGGCTGCGCCCCGACTAAAGGCTGGCCAAAGGGTTGCGGTCGACCCGGCGATCTCGTGCGGCCAATGCGACCAGTGTCGGCAGGGCCGCGCTCACACCTGCCGCAAGCTCCAGTTTCTTGGCTGCCCGGGCCAGGCTCCCGGCGCGGCGGCGGAGTTCATCACGATCGCCGCCGAGTCGTGTTACCCAATTCCCGACTCGATGACGATGGTGCAGGCGGCGTTGGTCGAGCCGTTGTCGGTTGGTGTCCATGCGGTACATCTCGCGGCGATGCCGCCAGGCGGCGCTGTGGGTGTTTTGGGATCGGGGCCAATTGGATTGTGCGTCCTAATGGCGATTGGTGCGCTCTGCCCAAACCGAACTTTCGTCACCGACCTGCTCGACAATCGGCTCGGCTTGGCCAAGCGCTACGGCGCCGACTGGGCTGGTGTGCCGACGCGCGAGGATGTGGTGGGAGCGATTCTGAAGGAGGAATCCGAGGGGCTTGATTGCGTCTTTGAATGTGCCGGCAGGCAGGAGACGCTAGACCAGGCGGTCGAACTGCTCAAACCGGGTGGGACGCTGGTGATGGTCGGCATTCCGGAGGGTGACCGGGTCAGTTTTCGGACGGAAGCTTTGCGTCGTAAGGAGCTGCGCCTACAGAATGTCCGCCGACAAAACGATTGCACAAAGGAGGCCATCGATCTGGTGGCCACCGGGGCAGTCGATGTCGATCCTCTCGCAACCCATCACTTCGCTTTGGACGAAACGAAGGAGGCCTTCGACCTTGTGGCAGACTACGCGGACGGAGTTATCAAGGCGATCATTCACATGACTTCTTCCGATGGCTTGGAGACGAAATAATCCTGTGACTCAGCGGATGATGGTGTGCCGCCGTATTCGGATTAAGGTGTTCGATTAACCGATCAGTCGTTTAACGTTTTTGTTTTTCGCAATCCTTTTTCGATGAAGGGCCACATTAGGCTGGGGTAGAAGCGGTGCCCGCTGTTACCCCATTTCAGGGCAGTGTGGTTCGGTGCGCCGGCGGCCTGGAAAATTTCCCTGATACTGTCGGCCAGCTTTTCGACTGTAGGGGGATGGTGCAAGCTGTCGCTTACTCCATGTACGATCAACAGGTGACGCGGGGCCACCAGTCCGCCCAACTCTTTCCAGTCGCCCCAGTCCCGGAGTTTGGGAACGAGGCAGCAGTCGCAGTGAAAGATAAAGCCCTCGGAGCTCATCACCGAGGTGAATGAGCAGCTTGGAATCGCCACGCGGATTCGCGTATCGATCGCCGCGGTGTAGGCGGTGAGTACGCCGCCACCAGAATTGCCGGTCATGACGATGCGGTTGCGATCAATGAGCGGATGTTTTTCCGCCCAGTCGAGCAGGCGCTGCATGTCCCAAACCCGCTCCGCAATCGGCGTACGCCCACCGAGCAGACAGTGGATGAGTTGGGCGCGACAGGGGCGCTTGCCATGGCGGCCCTTGGGATCGGGCACCAGCACTTCCTCCGCGAGCCCCCGGGTGGCCGGAGCAATGACCACAAACCCGCGGCGCGCGGCCTGTACTCCGATGTCGCCTTCATTTCCGAGCACTTTCCTGCTCTGTTTTTCATCCTTGAATGCACCGGCGTAGGAATGCAGTCCAAGCTTGTCGTGCCCGTGCGGACAAAGCAAAAGGGGTCGCGGCTGGGCTTTATTCGCACGCTTTGGAATCAGCAAATAAAAGGGGACAACCACACCCGGCTCCGTTTCCATCGAGCAAAGCGCCCGGGTGAACGGTTCGTTGGTTTTTTCCGCTTGGCCAAGCCGAATCCTCGGCGTGAAGCCGGTCAGGTCCTTCTCCATTTGCTTGAGTCCGATCAACTCGATGAGCGCCCCGCGGGCCTTTTCCTGCCACTGCCCAAACTCCACCGAGGCATCAAAGGCATGCATCTGCTTGCCTCGCTGGATGCGCTTGAAGTAATTCCCGACCGGGCCGGGGTAGGTCACGAACGGCTTGGGCGCCTCCTGTGCAAGGAGAGTTTCGCTGAATAAGATGACGAAAAGGATTGCGGGGATTTTCAGTGTTTTCATTTAAAGCAATGCTTTGGACGGGAGTGTAACCAATCAGGCGCAAAACTCACTCCTAAATGAAGAATTACTGTTTCGGATTGCCGATGGCTTGGTGAGCAGGCAGGCTTGGCCCATGCGCTGGACTTCCCTGCTTTCCGTTTTATTTTGGTTCGCGGTTGTGTCGGTTGTTGCGGCGGATCGCCCGAATGTTTTGTTCATCGCTGTCGATGATTTGCGTCCCGAGTTGAAGTGCTACGGCGCGGGCCAAATCCACTCGCCTAACATCGACCGGTTGGCCAAGCGGTCGATGTTGTTCGAGCGCGCGTACTGCATGGTGCCGACCTGCGGCGCCTCACGGTCGGCGCTGATGACCAGCCTACGCCCGGCGCACAACCGGTTCATCAATTTCCTGACGCGGGCCGATGTGGATGCACCGCACGTGGACGGGCTCCATACGCACTTCAAAAAAAACGGCTACCACACGGTCTCGCTTGGCAAGGTGTTCCACCATCGATCCGACAGCGCGCACGGCTGGTCAGAGGAACCGTGGCGGACCGGCGCGTTTGCCTATCACCTGCCGGAGAACCGGCGCATCCAGCGCAAAAAATCCGGCTCCGGCACCAAGCCAGGGCGAGCTGCCCCCTACGAGAATGCCGACGTGCCCGACAACGCCTACCCGGACGGGCGCCTGGCCGAGCATGCGGTCGAGACGATAGGCCGCTTGGCCAAGCGCGAGCAGCCGTTCTTACTGGCGGTCGGTTTTTTCAAGCCGCACCTGCCGTTCAATGCACCAAGGAAATACTGGGATCTGTATCCGGAGGACACCATCAAGCTGCCGGACAATTATCGACAAAAACCGAAGGACGCCACGCAGGGAGCGGTGCACAACTCAGGCGAACTGCGCGCCTATCACGGCGTGCCGAGGCGTGGCCCGGTCAGCGACGAGATGGCGCGGAACCTGATTCGCGGCTACTACGCCTGCGTCAGCTACACCGACGCGCTGATTGGCAAGTTGCTGGATGAACTCGATCGGCTCAAGCTCGCCGACAACACGATTGTCGTCCTGTGGGGCGACCACGGCTGGAATCTCGGTGAGCACACGATGTGGTGCAAACATTCCTGCTTCGAGACCTCGCTGCAGGTGCCGCTGCTTGTCGTCGCACCCGGTTACAAGGCGGGCCAGCGTAGTCGGCGTCTGGTGGAGTCGATCGATGTTTACCCAACACTCTGCGACCTCGCCGGTTTGGCCAAGCCGGGCCATCTGCAGGGCCAAAGCCTTGTTCCGCTGCTAAAGAACCCGGAGGCCGGGTGGAAGCCGTACGCCATCAGCCGCTACCGCACCGGTGATTCTATTCGCACCGACCGCTTCCGATATACAAAATACTCTAGGCCCAGCGGCCAAGCGCTTGGTCAAATGCTTTACGACCACAAGACCGATCCCGTCGAAAACACCAACGTTGCCAACCAATCCGACCAAGCCGGCAAATTGGCCAAATTGTTACAGACTAACATGGGCAAACCCAGTCCGCAGAAACATAAGTCCAAATAATCAACCAATAGAACTGTGAAGCACGTTATCATTTTTCTTTTTGTATGCGCCACCGGTTCAGCCTTGGCTCAGGACAACGTCACCTGGCATGACGTCACCGAATGGGGCGTGGAAGGCCGCGGCTGGGGCCGGCAGGAGCGGTTGCGTTGGTTCGACCGTTTTCCCGCCAAGGCGGAGAAGACAGTGACCAAGGCGGTTTGGAACCTCAGCCGGCACAGCGCGGGGATGATGGTGAGGTTCAAGACCGATGCCCGAGCCATCGAGGCGAAATGGAAAGTGCTGAGCCCGAGCCTCGGCATGGCGCACATGCCGCCGAGCGGGGTGAGCGGGCTCGACCTGTACGCGCGTGATGCCAAGGGCAAATGGCGCTGGGCGGCGGCCACGCGTCCGAACAAGCAGGAGATGCAGGCCACGTTGTTGAGCGGCATCGCGGTGGGGATGCGCGAGTATGCGGTGTATCTGCCGCTGTACAACGGCACCGAGTCGTTGGTCATCGGCGTGGCGGCGGGGGCGAAATTCGAGCGACTCGCGCCGCGCTTGGCCAAGCCGCTGGTGTTTTACGGCACCTCCATCACGCACGGCGCATGCGCCTCGCGGCCCGGCATGGTTCACACAGCCATCCTCGGGCGGCGGCTGGAGATGCCGGTCATCAACATCGGCTTTTCCGGCAACGGCAAAATGCACAAGGAAGTGGGCGACCTCATGGCGGAGGTGGACGCCGCCTGCTACATCATCGACTGCCTGCCGAACATGAACGCGGCGATGGTCGCCGAGCGCTGCGAGCCGCTCGTGCGGCAGCTGCGCAAGGCACATCCGCACACGTCGATTTTGCTGGTGGAAGACCGGCGCAACGCCAGTTCGTGGCTGGTACCGACGCGGTCAAAATATCACGACGACAACCACGCCGCGCTGCAAAAAGCGTTCAAGCAGTTGCAGGCTGCCGGCGTGAAAAACCTCCACTACCTCGGCGGCGATCTGCTCCTCGGCGACGATGCCGAGGGCACCACCGACTCCTCGCACCCCAACGACCTCGGTTTCTTCCGCCAAGCCAACGCGTTCGAGCCGGTGCTGCGCAAGGCGCTGGGGTTGAAGTAGCATCGTTGCCAGACTTACCACAGAATCATGAAGCATTGTCTGTTTTTTCTTTTGTCGGCGTTGCCGGCGGTGGCTGCGCCGCAGGTGTATGATCTGGTTGTTTACGGTGGCACGAGTGCCGGGGTGACTGCGGCGGTGCAAGCGCGGAAGATGGGCCGCAGCGCGGTGATCGTTTGCCCTGACAAGCATTTGGGCGGGCTTTCCACCGGAGGTTTGGGCTTCACGGACACCGGCAACAAAAAGGTCATCGGCGGGTTGAGCCGTGAGTTTTATCACCGCGTCTGGCTTGAGTACAAAAAGCCGGAGGCCTGGAAATGGCAGCAGCGCGGGGAGTTCGGCAACCGGGGCCAGGGCACGGTGGCGATCGACGGCGAGATGCGCACGATGTGGATTTTCGAGCCGCACGTGGCAGAGAAAGTATTTGAGGATTTTGTGAAGGAGCATCGCATCCCCGTGCATCGCGACGAGTGGCTGAACCGTGCGCCGGGCAGGGGGGTCGCCAAAAAGAACGGGCGCATCTCGGCCATCACGATGCTCAGCGGCCGGACGTACAGAGGCCGAATGTTTGTTGACGCCACGTACGAGGGCGATTTGATGGCGGCGGCGGGGGTGCAGTACCACGTCGGCCGCGAGTCGAGGGAGACTTATGGTGAGCAATGGAACGGCGTGCAGGTGGGCGTGCTGCACCATGGGCATCACTTTGGCGCGGTGAAAAAAAAGATCAGTGCCTACCGGGTGCCGGGCGACCCGACGAGTGGCGTGCTGCCGCGCATCAGCACCGAGCCGCCCGGCGAATATGGCGCGGCGGACCGGAAGGTGCAGGCGTATTGCTACCGCATGTGTCTGACGGATCACCCGGCCAACCGTGTGCCGTTCCCCAAACCGGCCGGTTACGATGCCGGACAGTACGAGTTGCTGTTGCGGATTTTTGATGCCGGTTGGCGCCAGGGCTTCCGCAAGTTCGACCTTCTCCCCAACCACAAGACCGACACCAACAATCACGGTCCGTTCAGTACGGACAACATCGGCCGTAACTATGATTACCCGGAAGCCAGCTACGCACGCCGAGCGGAGATTCTCCGCGAGCACGAGGTTTACCAAAAGGGCCTGATGTATTTCGTCGCTAACGACCCGCGCATGCCCGCTGACGTCCGCCAACTCATGAACTGTTGGGGCTTGGCCAAGGACGAGTTTGTCGACAACGGCAACTGGCCGCACCAGATTTACGTGCGCGAGGCGCGGCGGATGATGGGTAAGCGCGTGATGACCGAGAACGAGCTGCTAAAAAAACGCCCCACGCCGGAGCCGGTTGGCATGGGCTCTTACACGATGGATTCGCACAACGTGCAGCGCTACATCACGTCGGAGGGGCTCGTGCAAAACGAGGGCGACATCGGCGTCTCCACGCGCGGCCCTTACCAGATCGCCTACGGCTCGCTGGTACCCCAAAAAGCGCAGTGCGAAAACCTGCTCGTGCCGGTTTGCCTTTCCAGCTCGCATATCGCATTCGGGTCCATCCGCATGGAACCGGTGTTCATGATCCTCGGTCAGTCCGCCGCCACCGCTGCCGTGCTGTCGCTCGATGCTGGCTTGGCGGTGCAGGATCTGCCCTACGAAAAACTCCGCACACGCCTCCGTGCCGATGGACAGGTGCTTTCGGCTCCGCCGTACATTTTCAAGCCGCCTGCCCACCTCGCAGGCATCGTCATCGACGACACACAGGCCAAGCTCGAAGGCAACTGGCACCCCAGCACCTCCAGCAAATCTTTCATCGGTAAAAACTATCAGCACGACGGTAACAAGGACAAAGGCAAAGCCAAGGCGATATTCGAGGCTCGCCTCAAGCCTGGGCGATACGAAGTGCGCATCGCCTACACACCGCATGCCAACCGTGCCACTAACGCACCCGTGACCGTGCATCACGGCGGCGGCGTGACGGCCAAGCGCATCAACCAGCGACGCAAGCCGAGCCATGATGGAGCCACAGAAAGCATCGGGGTTTTCGAGTTTGAAAACACAGCGACGGTCGAGATTTCCAACGCCGATACAGTCGGCTATGTCATCATTGACGCTGTGCAGTTCATCCCGGCGTCGAACAGTAAATGAGTCTCCCAAAAATAGCCGTGACGATGGGCGACCCTGCCGGGGTGGGGCCGGAGATTTGTCTGCACCTGTTGCAGGACGGGGAGATCGCGCGGCTTTGCTCGCCGGTCATTTTTGGGGATGCCGCCGTGCTGGAGTTGGCGGCCGCGCAGTGCCGCTTGGCCAAGCCGGGGAAAGTCGTTGGCGGCTTGGGCGAGGCCGACGGGCCGTGTGTGCTCGATATCGGCGCGATTGGCCTGGGTGACTTTGAAATCGGCACCGTCAACGCCGCCACTGGGCGCGCCGGCTACACGTACGTCGAGGACGCCATCAATGCCGCGCTCAGTGGCCAGGTCGCCGCGGTGACGACGGCGCCGCTGAACAAGGAGGCGATGCGAGCGGCGGGCATTCCGTTTCCCGGGCACACGGAAATTTTCGCGGCCAAGACGCATGCGCCGCGCTCGTGCATGCTGCAATACTCGAGCGAGGTGCGGTGCGTGTTCGCGACCACGCACGTCGGCTACGCGGAGGTGCCGAGGTTGCTCACGAAGGAGCGCATCCTCGACACGCTCGAGCTCGGCGCGCAGGCGATGCGGCGCATTCGCGGCGGCGAGCCGAAGATCGGTGTGCTCGGCCTCAACCCGCACGCCGGCGAGCACGGCCTGTTTGGCAGCGAGGAGGCGGCGGAGATCCTTCCGGCGATCGAGGCGGCGCGTGAGCGCGGGTTGGATGTCGAGGGGCCGATCCCGCCGGACACCGCGTTCCTGCCGGCCAAGCGCCGCGCGACCGACCTGTTCGTCTGCATGTACCACGACCAGGGTCACATCCCGCTCAAGGCGCTCTGTTTCGACGAAGCCGTGAACACCACGCTTGGCCTGCCGATCGTCCGCACCTCGGTCGGCCACGGTACCGCGCTCGACATCGCCGGCCTTGGCCAAGCGAACCCCGGCAGCCTGTTCGAGGCGGTGAAACTCGCTTTGAAGTTTATTTGATTGGATATGAAACATGTTTTTATTATATTATTGGCAGTCGGCTTCGGTTTCAACGCGCAGGCGGTCTATGAGGTCAAAACACTGACAGAGTCGCAGGCGCGCGAGTACAAGTTGGACACCAGCTTTTACAGAAAGGCGACGCTGGTTCAGGATATCCTTATCGCTACTTCGGCCAAGGTCTCAGACTTGGCGCATCAGGAGACGGCGTATCAGTTCGACATGCTGATGCGAAGCATGAAGCCGGGGATTGCCGAACGTATTCGTAAAAAAAAGGTGCTGTGTCTTCTGATCGGGCATGATGAACTCACCTCACAGCTTCCACAGTTCACCACCAACAAAAAAGGGGAGGAACTGGATTATTACAACTGGCGTCAGCGCGGTTTCCTCTCGCACATCGGCTCGAGGCCAACGGTCGTTTTCGCGGAGGAAGATGTGATGGAGTATGAAGGAGGGATGCAACTTGAGAGCATTCTCATCCATGAATTTGGCCACGTGGTGCACGGTGCAGGATTCGACGAGGCTCTCCAGAAACGACTCACGGCCACATTTGAAAACGTGAGGAAGAACGGCATATGGAATGACGGGCGGGCAGCCCAACGCTATCGTCGCATCAAGAGTCAAGCCCCTGTTAAACTACTTGCCGCCCTTAAAAAATCGTTCCCCAACGAATCCCCAAGACTCCTCCGAAAGTGCCTCAATGGGGGCGACATTCTTGTGAATGGTAAAAAGGCAAATTCGAAAGTAATGGTTAATAAAGACGACAAAGTGCTGATTTATTTTGGTGGCCCGAAGCAATGCTACGCTGCCAAGAACCGCGCCGAGTATTGGGCAGAAATTTATCAGTGCTGGTTCAACACCAACCGAACGATGGATCATGATCACAACCACATCCACATCCGAGAGCAACTTATCAAATACGATCCCATCGGAGCGAAGCTCTGTGAAGATGTTTTAGGAAAGTCGGAATGGCGATTCGTCTCACCCCGCAAGCGTGTTGGTCAGGCACACCTCAAAAACTACAACTACAGTCTCAATTCATCAAAAGTCACCGATTTGCCACATATCCAAAAAGCCGCCTACGACTACTACGACACCTACTGGAAAGAGTACTGGCAACGCCTCTACGACAAGTACAACATCAAGCGCAAGTAAACCTTGCGGCAAGAATGAAAACGCTCCTGGGCCGGAATAGTATGTGGGATGGCAAGTCGCAATGAATTTTTGCTAGTCGAATGAAGCGGATTAGCAAATTGTCAACACACGATTCGCTTGCAAAAATGGAGATGTAGAGCTTAAATCGTTCTTCTGCACTATATTTGATGCCATGTTGATCCGGATGCATTTTTCTAGGAGAAAGTTTCTGAAAGCCAGCGGCGCGACTGTGGCGCTGCCTTTTTTGCCTTCCATGCCGGGCGTGTTTGGAGCGGGAAGCAAGGTGCCCAAGCCCAGTAAAAAGCTGGCGATCATGTATATCCCCAACGGCATTGTGAGGCGGTGCTTTTTCCCGGGGGAGGAAGGCGGCAAGCTGCCAGACTTTGTCGGTGGGTTCAATGCCGACAAGACGAAGAGCCAGAAGCGCAAGCAGAACATACCTGGCATTTATCCGCTTGAGCTGACCTCGACAATGCAACCGCTGAAGGATCACATGAAGGATGTGACCCTGATCACCGGCTTGGATCGCACTTTCAAGAACGGGCAGGATGTGCACGCGCAGGGGGCGTCGTGTTACCTCACGAGTTTGTCGCCGGTCCAGGCGGCCGAGCTGGGTATCAAGCATCCAAACGGGCGCAGTCTGGATCAGGTAATCGGCGACAAGGTCGGGCACTCGACGGTGTTCAATACGCTGGAGATCAGCTGCAATGGTTTCGCAGCCGGCAAAGAGTCAATTTATTTCGACAACATTTCATGGTACGGACCGGACAAGATCGCGCCGTCCATTCGCGATCCGCGCAAGCTCTACGAGCGTCTGTTTTCGAAGGATAGTTTTCGATCGCATGTGACCGAGGTCACGGATCTTGTGTTGGCCGATGCGAAATCGCTCTCGCTGAAATTGGCGAAGGAAGATCGTGCGACATTGGATGAATTCGTGACCATGATCCGCGATGTGGAGGTGCGCATGTCCAAGCTCAAAAAGCTTCTGGCCAATGCAGACATTCACGTGCCAAAGAACGAGGTGTTGCCTCGTGGCGAATACATCCGCCTGCAGGCGGATTTGATGCTGCTGGCTTTCCAAATGGGCATCACAAATATTTCTACCTTTATGATCGGGCCGGAGCGATGGGATGCCACGCTGATGTACGAGGGTGTATTCGACAAGCCGGTTCAGCACCACAACATGACCCACAACCAGAAAGGTAAGGATTATCTCGAGCTGCAGAAGATCGACATCTTCCACATGCAGCAATACGCCTACGTGATCCAGCGGATGAAGGAGATCAAGGAATCGGACGGCAGCACGATGTTCGACAACTCACTGCTTACCTATGGCGCTGCACTCGGTGACGGCTCCACGCATCAATACTACGATCTGCCGATGATTGTGACCGGTCGCGGTCAGGGACAAATCAAGCAGGGCCGCTTCATCCAGTGCAAGAGCGGCACTCTGAACTCCTGCCTGTGGCTTACGCTGGCGAACCTCATGGGCGTGGAGATGAACTCGTTTGCTGACAGCCACGGCGTGATTTCCGACCTCTGGACCTAGACCTGTCATGGTGTCGCGACGGTTGTTTATCCTACTCTCAGCCACCGTGTCCATCGGCTTGGCCAAGCCGACGTTGTCTGCGGCGCAGGCGGCTGATCCTTTCGCCCAGCAGCTTAAGCCGCTTTTCGCCCGTCATTGCGTGAAGTGCCATGGCGGCGAAAAGGTAAAGGGCAAAGTCAATCTCAAACAGATCACCAGCGCCGGCCAATTCCTCGCTCAGCCGGATCTCATCAAGGAGATTATCGAAGTGCTCGACACCGGCGATATGCCGCCGGAGGACGAACTGTCCCTGCCGCCCGCAGACCGCGTCGCATCGGTGGCCACACTCAAGGCTCAGCTGCGCACCGCCACTGCCGGTCAGGTCGCCCGGAGTAATCCTGTCCGCCGCTTGAACCGGTTTCAGTACAACAACGCCGTGCGCGACCTGTTCCAGCTTAACCGCGATGTGTTTGCGTTGCCTGAAAAGCTGATGACACGCGAGACACTTTACCTGAACGCTCCCAAGATGCCTGACCACGTGAACGTGCGTTCGCACACGCTCAATCCTTTGTCCGGTCTGCGCGAAGTGAAGGCTTTTCCCAAGGATTTGCGCGCCTCGCATGGCTTCGACAACCAGGCCAGCCAGCTTTCGCTCTCGCCGCTGTTGTTTGATGCCTTCCTGAAGCTCAGCGTGTCCATTGTCGAGAGCCCGGATTTCAACGAGCAAACCGTCGGCATCTGGGATACCTTTTTTAAGCCCCCCAAAGAGGGTGCCGCTGTGCTTGCCGAGACGCGCCTACGCATCGCCGCCTTCCTGAGGTACGCCTTCCGCGGTCCGGTTGAGCCTTCTACCGTCGATCGCTACACCGACTACGCCATGGCCAAGCTGAAACAGGAATTGTCCTATCCTGATGCTATGAAAAAGGTCGCCTCGGCTGCGCTGTCCTCGCCGATGTTTTTTTACCGTTACCACGCCGCCGATCCCGGGCAGCGCGGCTATGAACTGGCCTCCAACCTCTCCTTTTTCCTCTGGGTCAGTGGGCCGGATACCGAGTTGCTGGATCTTGCCCACAGCGGGAAACTCATGGAGTCCGCCGTGCTGGAAAAAACCTTTTTGCGTATGCTTGCCGACCCGAAAGTGGAGCGGTTCCTCGATACCTTTCCCGCGCAATGGATGCAACTGGAAAACATTCTCGCCGCCACGCCAGATCCTAAGCAGCACCGGTTCTTCTCTCTCGACAAGCAGCACCCGGCCAGCCTGCAGATGCTCATCGAGCCGCTGCTGCTCTTTGATGCTGTGTTTGTCGAGAATCGGCCCATCACCGAGTTGATTCAGCCGGCCTTTGGTTACCGCAGTGATTTTCTCACCGATTGGTATACCAGCGATCTGAAGCCGGTGAAGGTCGATGCGAACAAAATCATGGAGGATAACAAACCGATCGAGGCCAAGCGTCGCGCTGCAGAGTCGGTCATCAAGGTGGCACAAACCAAGCTTGATGACTATGAGAAAAGCATTCCATCCATCATCGGGAAAACGGCAGGCGGGATCGACATGTCGCCTGGTCAGGCGCAGTGGGAGACGGATCAGCAGAAGGCCTTGGTCAACAGCGCGGCTTTGTCTCCCTGGCAACGCCTCGGGCCGTTCGGTGCGGGCAACCTCAAGGAGGCACACGAACGGGGCTTCATCAACGAGACAAATGTCGACTTGGAAAAATTTCACGGCAAGTTGAAGTGGGAATCTGCCGAGAATTATGAGGATGGAAAGGTGCACCAGTTGAGCGGAGCCAACAGCGCAACGTATTTGCACAGGATCATTAACTCCGGCGTGGAGCAGGATCTGGAACTCTCGATTGGCAGTGACGACAGTTTCAAGTTGTGGCTCAACGGTAGATTAGTCACCGATCGTTACATCACCCGTGGTGTGGCCCCGGATCAAGACAAGGTCAAGGTGCACCTGGCTAGGGGCGACAACCCGTTGCTGTTGAAAATTTCAAATGGCGGCGGCGGGTATGGCTTTTATTTCAAGACCCAAGCGATCCCGCTTCCGACCGGGGTGATCAGTGCCTTGCGTATGGAACCGGCCAAGCGCTCGCACGAACAGGAGTCCGCCTTGGCCAGGCACTACCGCACATTTGCCACCGAGTTGAATCCAATTCGCAGGGAAACTGCAGTTCAGCGTGAGACTTTGGCCAAGGCGTTGAACCAGGCCAAGGACGCATTGAACAAGCTGCCGAAGCCGCGTGCTCCGGGTCAGGTGCAGAAGGAAATGAACCGCCGTTATGATGATGAAATGCGCAATAAACTGCGCGCCAATGAATTCGTCCGCCTGCCGGCGAGCAATCCCCGCTACGGGGGCGTGATCACCAGCGCCGCCATACTTAGCATGAACAATGGCACGCATCGCACCCATCCCATTGCCCGTGGGGCTTGGTTCATCGAGGTCATCTTTAACGATCCACCACCACCGCCGCCCAACGACGCGCCGCCTCTCAGTGAGGATGTCACCGTTGAAAATCTCACAATTCGTGAGAAGTTTGCCAAGCATCGTGAGAACCCCGATTGCGCCGGCTGCCATTCGCGGCTTGACCCACTCGGCTTCGCGCTGGAGAACTTCGACATCACCGGCCGCTGGCGCGACAAGTACCCCAACGGTCGGGAAGTGGACGCCACTGGCACGCTTCTGCACAAATACCATTTCGATGACATCGTCGCGTTCAAGGATGCCATCGTGAAGGAGGACAGGCGCTTCGCCCGGGCCTTCACCTCGCACCTGCTGCGCTACGCCCTTTCCAGGGAATTGACTGCTGCAGATTCGCTAACCGTCGATGAAATCGTGGATCGGGTGGCCGAGCAACAGTTCAGGCTTAAATCGTTGGTCGCGGAGGTGATTCGGAGCGACCGGTTCCTGCATGCCAATTGATGAAAAGGCAAAAAGACTCGGCCATCAAATAGCGGCGTGTGTTGAAATTTGATTTCAATCCATTTCTGATTGATCGTATCAACTTGCCGACGGTCAAGCGGCCCGCCAAACTTCCGGCCGCATGCTTT
>PVBE011174013.1_pt1 | contig 23056 bp, 19 predicted proteins | sample 1631181 | NCBI WGS metagenome assembly PVBE01 (sample SAMN08397723, study PRJNA350692) | Marine metagenome, whole genome shotgun sequencing project. | isolation source: water | place: Pacific Ocean | collected 2012-04 | reverse complement strand
TTTGGAAACCACGCTAGAATGGTTTCAAATTCTCCTAGACTGGTTTCAAATCACCCTAAAATGTGTTCAAATCCCCCTATAATGGCTTCAGATCCCCGTAGAGTTCCGGCTTCGGCGCAGGTTTATAGGTCGGTAGGTTCTCGCCGTAAGCGATGTACATCTCGTGATCGAGATAGAAGTGCTGGCGACCCGTCAGGGTCCTCCAAGGCACAAGCTTCTCGGTGTTATAGGTATAAGGAGCGTACGCCCTCCCCTTGTCCATGAGACCGGACCAGAGCGGTGAGGTGTTATAGCGCCTCGGCTGTGCCTGAAGATCGGCGTAGTCCATCCGTACGTCCTGGCTTCCGCGTGCCAGGTCGGCGAGTTCGAGTCCGGTTTTCTTCTCCATGTTCTCGTAAGCCCGAACCGTCAACTCACCATTGGACAGTGAGGACAGGTGCAGCACGGCGTTCGCGGCCCATTCGTCCTCTTCGATGGATGGATAGATGCTGCCGTTCATCTTGCGAACCGGGAAGTGATTGGAATAGACCATCTCATCGTACTGGTCTTCGCATAGATAATGATTGCCGTGCGCCCCCAGGCCATTCGACCGGATGCTGTCACCCAGCGTGATGAATTTTTCGTAAAGCTGGGTGTAGTCACGATTCACGACCGTAAGTTTGTGCATGGTCTTGCCGGGAATCGCCTCGCACTCACCGTGGTACCAGTCCTTAACCTCCGGTTGTGTGATCTCATCCGCCGTGTCGTGCGCCAGCGGCGCGGCGACGATGTCCTTCTGCGGCTCCGACAAGTGCGTCTTCGCGAGATCGCTCGTCGCTTTGGTGAGCGAGCGGAAGATGTCCCAGTCAGTCTTCGATTCCCATACTGGCGCCACGGCCTTCGATAGCGGATGGATGAAGGAGTGGAGATCCGTACTGTTGAGATCGGCTTTTTCGTACCAGGACGCCGCCGGCAGGACAATGTCGGAGTACAGTGCCGACGAATCCATACGGAAGTTGAGATCCACGACAAGGTCCATCTTTCCTACCGGCGCGACGTCATGCCACTTGACCTCTTCGGTGTGATCGTCGGAATCCTGGGCGATGTCGTTCGAGTGCGTGCCAAGATAGTGCTTGAGGCAGTACTCGTGGCCCTTCATGCTGCCGACGATCGCGTTGCCCCGCCAGATGTACCAGACTCTGGGGTGGTTCTCGGGGGCCTCAGGGTCGCCGACGGAGTACTCGAGCTCCCTGGACTTCAGCTTCTCGAGCACATGCTTCTTGATGCCGTCATCATCCGTCGCGCCCTGCGCGATCGCTTCCTTCGAGAGCTCGAGCGTGTTCTGCTTGAACTGCGGATAGAATGGCATCCAGCCATTGCGCACAGATTTAAAGATCGTATCCGCCGTATGGTTACGCGTAAGATCATTGTCGGGGACCGTATTGTAGCGGGAGTACTGGCCGTCATAACGGTACTGGCAGGTGTTGATGTAGTGCCAGATCGGCGCCTGCTGGAGCCGGACCGCACCCTGCCAATCTCTGCCGAATGCCAGCGTTGCCCATGAATCCATGGGCGCGAGCTTCTCCTGCCCGACGTAATGATTGAGGCCACCGCCATTGCGGCCGCAGCAGCCGCTGAGCATAAGCGCCATCGCACCCGCACGATACATGAGGTTGGCGTGGTACCAATGATTGATACCGGCGCCGATAATGATCATGCACTTGCCTACAGTGACATTAGCCGTGTTGGCCCACTCACGGGCGAACTGCAGGACTGTCTCTGCATCGACGCCGGTAAAAACTTCTTGCCAGGCCGGAGTGTAGGCTGTGTCTCTGTCCGCATAGTCCTCGGGGTAATCCCCTTCGAGACCCCGATTCACGCCATACTGAGCCATGATCAGGTCATAGACGGTCGTGACCGGTACCGTACCGGCCACCGTCTCGATCTGCTTAACAGGCACACCTCTCAGCGCCTTGTTATCCAGCCCCCATTCGTCGAACTCGGCCTGTAGAACCTCGTCGTGATCGTCGAGTAACGACAAGACCGGATCGTAAGGGCTGTCATCCACGGCGTTCTCGAGCTTCATGTTCCATTTACCGGGAGTCTTATCCCAGCGATGGCCCATGGCACCTTTCGGTACGACGAGTTTACTGCTCGCCTCATCGACATTGACAAACTTCCAGTCGCCGTTATCCATGTCCTCGTGACCGGGCAACTCGTTCGCACGCAGCAACCGGCCCGGCCGATAGTGATCGCCTTCCTTCTCGAGTTTCACGAGGTATGGGCTGTCCGTGTATTGCTTCGTGTAGCCGATGAAGTACGGTGTGGGATTCCGGTGATGGAACTCGTTGAGGATCACATGCGAGACAGCCATCCAGAACGCGCCGTCACTACCGGCATGCAGCGGCACCCACTGATCGGCGTACTTACAGACCTGAGAGAAGTCGGGAGAAAAGACGACTGCCTTGGTCCCGTTGTGGCGCGATTCAGCAAAGAAATGAGTGTCAGGTGTGCGCGTCATATTCAAGCACGCACCCATGTCGGCGACCATCTTCGCGTTGTACCAGTCGGCACTCTCGCAGACGTCGGTTTGCTCGCCCCAGATCTCCGGGAAGGCGGTCGGCAAGTCGCAGTACCAATCGTAGAAACTTAAGTTGACGCCGCCGAACAATTGCAGGAATCGTCCACCCGCCGCATAGCTCAGCATGGACATGGCCGGGATCGGCGAAAACCCGATGACTCTGTCGGGACCGTATTTCTTGGCCGTATGGATATTGGCAGCCGCCATGATCTCGAGCACTTCGTCCCAGCTCGCTCGCCTGAACCCGCCCTTACCGCGTGCCGTCTGGTAGGCCTTGCGCTTCTCGGGATTCGCCTGCAGAGCCTCCCAGGCCAACAAAGCGTCGCCCGTGTTCTCCTTCTCCGCACGGTAGGCGTCGATCAACGCGCCGCGGATCAGGGGGTACTTGATACGCAATGGGCTATAGAGATACCAGGAGTAGGAAATTCCTCGCTGACAGCCTCTGGGTTCATACGGCGGCAACTTGTCTTCCAGCAGAGGATAGTCCAGTTGCTGCGTTTCCCACACGACGATACCGTCCTTGACATGGATCTGCCACGAGCACCCTCCCGTGCAGTTCACACCGTGTGTGCTCCTGACGACGCGATCGTGCTGGAACCGGTTGCGGTAGAACTCTTCCCATTTTCGTGTTTCCGGGGAGATGATGTCTTTTATCCAGCTCATAACTTTCGTCCATTCACACTAGTGACCACATTCAACCTTCCCAGGTCGACTCGACCTGGCGGTCGAATATGGTTTGATTGACCGATCCACCCTTCCTTCGCCGCCAGAGGACGGCAAATGATACATAGAGCAGCACTGTGCCGATTACTCCACTGGTAAAGAGACCGAGCCCGTAGTCCCGTGGCGTCTGAAAGGCACTCTCACTATCGGCAAATTGCAGGAATGCCACGAGGGACGTGACTTCATCTTCCTGCAAGGGCCGACCCTCGTAGGCCGCTTGCATTACCGGGAACGGCGACGCGCCGAGTATTGCCTGCACTCCGCGACCACCCAGCCTCGAAAACACCGTCGTCAGCTCTACCGACAGAATTCCGCCACCGATGACCGCATCGTTCACGACTTCATGGCAGGCGTTACAGGTCGGTCCGCCGTTGTCGAATCGAGCCCGGCCCTGGAACAACTCCTGGCCGCGCAGTATGTCCGCCTCGGCGGGTAACGGTAACGGTTCTTCGGGAGCCGCGGCCAGTGCGGTCGTGGTCCCGGCAGGCAGGCTCGCGGCGCCCGCATCCGGAGCACCACCGGCGGTTGCCGAAACCGACCTGATAAAGCTAAGAACATCCGCGATCTGAGCCTCGGACAAGAGCGGGTCGGGCATGAGGAGATTCGAGTACTCCTCGAACAGGGCGACGGCGTCCGGGTCGCCGGCCTGAATCATCGACTGCGACGATTGAACGAATTCCATGAGCCATGCTGCTGAACGCCGGTCATGGACACCGGCTAAATCGGGGCCGATAATCCTACCGCCACCGATCGTGTGACAGGCAGCGCAAAGGGTCTGATAGTCCTGCTCACCGGGTTGCTGCGCGCGAGAGTCCGGAACGGATCCCAAACACAGTAGAAGTAACAAGCCCCAAGACATCGGGGCCCGTCCTTGTCCAGATAGACCACTGCTCATCGTTGCCAACCTTCCGTCCCACATCGTAAATACCCGAAAGTGTCGTCTCAGGCTCTTTGTGCCCACGGCGCGTAGTTTGCGGCCTTCCTGAGTCGCGCCAAATAAGAGTTATTACCTAAGGAGTAGTACGTATTGTGGTGGCCGAAAAAAAAAGGGCAGGGTCCGTTTATTTCTCCGGTCGCGCTGATTAGTACTCCGTCAGGGGCCCACCTATTGAGGCACAACTGTATTCCAGGATTTCCTCGTCCTGCAGCCGAGCCGCGGGCTTCGGCCTCGCTGCTCTACAGTTACTCGATTAGGAATCGTCTCGTCGCTTCGGGATCGCAATCGAACGGGGACAACTCCAAGTGCGCCGAATAAATCAACTCTCTCGCATGATTCAGCGGCGCTGAAATATACTCGGGATCCTCGAGCGTGAACTCAACGGCAATTCTCTCGCCGTTTTCGATCAGCCGGAATCGCTCCACGACGTGTTTCTGCGCCCCGGAGGGTACGCCAATCTGATATGGCGAGCGATGATCCGTGAAATTCCGGGTGTCTACAACGAGCGTATCTTCGTCCCACCGGCCGATGGAGTGTCCGGACGCGAAGCGCTCACTGTTGTCCGGATGTTCGCGGCCGTCCATATAGACTGTACGGGTTTCATCCCAGAACTCGCTCCGGATCGCGATCGTCTCATCGTTCTCGTCAAACTGGATCTCGATAGGATAGAGCGCGCTGGATAGGAGCATAGCCGGAGTGGGTCTGCCAACACAGGTGGACTCGGGATTCTCGGCGGACAGCGAATCATACGCCTCTCGCGCTTCCCTTCCCTTCTCGGTTAACGCGAGGTTAGCGATGAAGAATCCGTCGAATCCACCAGGGTAGCTGACTTGCTCGGAAGCATTCGCCATCCATATTCCCTCGAGCGTCGTGGTACTGGCAGTGACTTGCGGCTGAAAAAATCCAGCACCTGATATGGCGCCACCTTCCTTGCCGACAGATACCACGATTCCATAGGGACGTCCGTATAGCGATGGGTGCACCTCGACCGTAACGCGATCGCCGGGAGCCAGCGAATCGCGACTCCAGCCCCGGCGCGTAGAGACGATTGCCGAACCCATCTGCATCGACCACTCGACCGTTTCGCCATCCGCGTCGGTCGTCTCGACCGTGAAATAGACATGCGGGTTTCGAAAATAATACCCCGAAACTGTTCCCTCGATAGTAGTGATCGAGTTCATGTCAAGCCCGGTGTTGCTATGATGTCCCGACACCGGCGAGATGAATACGAGAGCTGCTAAAAGAACCGCGAGATATCTCATTTGCGCCTCCGCAACGGTGCTGCCGAGCGATTATGCTACTAACGACGTGCCGGGTGGAGTACCCATCGAGCAGGTCTCGGAGGACCGATCCCAGTCAAACCCGAAAAATTGTTCAGATAAGCTTAAAAGTTAAAGTAAACTCTCGTTTTTCACCGACAGCTAACAAAGGCATTATGCTGAGCCAAAGACCGCGACGATATCGCCACCGGCAAGGAAGGGCAATGAAACTTCTACGAAGCAGCGTGCTGACGCTCGTGGGACTGTGTAGCGGGCTGGCCATAGCGCAGAACTCCGTCGACGCACTAGTCGACCGTGGCGAGGAGCTCTATAACACCCAGGTCGGCTGCTGGGTTTGTCACGCCGCGAGCGGTGAAGGTCTGGTCGGACCGACGCTCTTGAACGGCCCGACTCCCGTCGAGATTCTCGATCAGCTCGAGACCAATCCGATGATGGGCGTCATCGTCCAGGAGATGTCGCCGACGGATGATGACCTCATATCAATTTCTTTATATATCCGACAGCTAGCAGGGTTACCTCTGGACGAATCTCTACCCGGGGAATACCGTGGCGCACTCGCGGCCGTCAGGGCGAACCGGCCGGCCGAGGTCGTTTACCCAAGTTCCGAGCGCGACCGCATTGTCGAGTCGATCCAATCCTATGGATCGGTCATCACAGACTGGGAACGCAAAGCCAGGATCGGAAGCATTTTGCGCAACTACGCTCCCGAAGTTCTCGCGACATTCGACGCGGGCGAACCCAAGTTCGAGCCCGAACCGAACCACACCTACTTCTACGAGAATATCGGCACGGGTGCTAACCGCAGCGTGCTCGCGCCCGGCACCGTGTTTGCCGAGTCGTCACAGATCGTCGTCGGCGATGCCGAAACAAAGGAAGTCATCGCGAGCTACGAACTGCCGGCCGAACTCCGCTCCGCCGTTCACACGACCGTGTTGTCGCCCGATGGCAGATACGTCTACATCGTCGGTGGGCTTGGGTCCTTCGGAGATCGCCTGCCGGACGTTACCACATTCGGAATGGGCGGAAGTGCGCCCGGACTCCTGACGAGTCGAGCGACATTGATCAAGGCGGACGCGGTAACGTTGCAGCCGATCACACAGCTGACGATCGGCGGCAGGCTCCACCACGGTCAGGTATTTCGGGACAGATACCTTCTGCTCGATATGTTCTCGACGGACCCGACCGGACTGAACCTGATGATCTTCGATCCTGAGACCGACACCGTCCTAGGGGGTGTCAGGGGCGAGGATCTGGGTGGTATCCCCTACACGTCGTGGACGGATGACGAGTTCATCTACACCCTCATGGAACCCGGTGGATACACATCGGGCTACGTCGCCGCGCTTAATTTCTACCAGGGCCGCTACGTTGCATTGAAGCCTTTCTGGGTTGCGAAGATCGACCCGGGCACCTGGGAGGTCGTACAAGAATACCCCTACCCCGGTTACCGCGCCAACTGGATCGTGTTCGATGATGCCAGCGAATACATGTATGTCATCGCAGGCGGTTCGTCCAGCCTTGCCAAGATCAACCTCGGGACCGGCGTCGTCGCCTGGGCAGGCGCCAGCGGCCTCTCCTCATACGGCGCGAGTCTGAACGCGGACGAGACCGAGATCTGGACTGCCGACAAGGGCGAATCGACGGGCCACCACGGCCGCACCGTCACCGTACTCGACACTAACAGCGGACGGGTTCTCGAGACGCTATTCTCGGGTTATCAGGTCGATCACGTGCTGCTCGCTCCGAACGGCCGCGAGATGTGGGCGACAAGTAATGCCGAGGGGCGCATCTATGTCTTCGATACCGATACGCGCGAGCAGTCGCACGTCATCGACATGCCCTACCACGGCGATCCGCATGGACTCGTTTGGGTGCACTACGATGAGGATGGGCAACCGCGAGTCGTACGGGATCAGGGCGGATTCCACGGCAGCGTCAATCCGGCGGCAGGCAACGCGCTGAATTATTGACCGAGGCGAAGAATCGCCACGAAGAAGGGCCAGGCCCCTTTTTTCCTTACTGGATCTGCAACGCCTCGCCATCCGGCATCGTGATAACGACAAGGCGCATGAGCGGCCGCCCGCCTTGTGAGGGAAAACCGACGGCGAAAATCGTCTTACCTACGTGCAATGTATCCGGCGTCAGGCCTCTGCGTATGAGCATTCCGGGTGGGTACGTCTCGAGCTGCCAGATAGTTTCCTCGCCGGCATCTCCCTACCGTCCATATAGATGCGGCGCATCATAGCGAACGTCTCGTCGAGCAATAGAACTACCTCGTCGGTCTGAATGATCCCGAACGGATAGATAATGAGTCCATTCCGCGGGAAGCCCGGCAGCACGCAGCGAATCATGGAATCGCCCAACGGGTCGAGCGCGTCGAGATCCGCCTGCGCCCTCAGCGTGAGGTCCGTGCGGTTGACTCCACCAGCGCTGCGCGGCGAGGTCGCGGTCCAGACGCCCGTGAAATCCGCGCCTGGCGCGATGCGTGGGATTGCGAGTATGCAGATACAGGCCAGAATTCTTACGGTCGTGGCTACTCTCGTCATCATTCTCCGTACCTTTGTTTACTTCTGGATCTAGCGCGTAACGTAATCCCAGATCTCACCGGCTTCCTCTAGGATCTCCCGTAGATCCTGATCGAGTAGATAGCCCTCGTCGATCAGGGCCATGGCTTCCTCGACGAGCAGGCCCAGATAGCGGGCCTTGTTCGAGTAACGCTCCTCGATCGACTGTCGCGGATCGTTACGCGCCTCGCGTTCCTGTTCGTTTTTCGGAAACGGCAGGAACGAGCCCGACATGTGCGAGACGATATGCATCGGTCCATATTCTGCGTTATAGAGGTTCCAGCCCGTGTAGGTTGCGAGCGGCACGAGACCGCCGGGCGTATGCAGCCCGCCGAGTTCGTTTCCGTCCACATTGACCTGCGGCACGAGGATCGTATACGCAGGACCGACTTCGGGCGGCTCTTTCGAGATGATGCCGTCGGATGCGAATTGCGGGCCGTAGTCAACCCGGTACGCCTTATGCGTAATCGTCGGAAAGTTGATCCCGGGTAGATCGGGGAAGTCTACGGCGGCCGGTGCGACCAACGTCTCATCGTCCAGTAGCGGGTAGCGACTCGGTGGTGGCGGCGTACCATCGGTCACCCAGTCGTTCATTCGAAGCAGCAGCGCCCTCATGAGCCAGGAAAAATTATTCGGATTATTGACGTTCTGGCCATTCTCCTGTCGCGGCGGAAATTCCGAAGGCAGATGTTGTGCCCCCGCGAGATGATAGACCCGGGCATGCTCATCCATCATCGGAATATGCTCCGTACCGTCGAGCGTCGTCGTCAGCAGCGACGCCACCCTGCCCCAATACTCGTACGATGTATTGACGTTGTAGACCCTGGGCATGAATTCTTCTGGGATGTGCGAGAGCATGCCGCCCGTTTGTCCCGTCACCGGGTCGGTCAGCTCCACGTCGGCAAACGGGAAAATGTCGGTCGGATAGAAGAAGTTCAGATACGGGTGCGCGTCGCGAGAAGCCTGCCCGAATCGAAGATTGAAACTGCCGCGTGCGGCGCCGCCGATCTGCGCGATGATGCCGTCGAACGCCTTTCGATGCCCCTCGTCCTCGTTGAACCCCATATAGACGAGCGTTCTGAGCGTCCTTCCGGGCTGCGACATGCCGTAGCCGATCGCGCGCTCGATAGCGCTGGCCGGCAGGTTCAGGTCGTCCGAGGAACCGTACTTGAACAGAGACGCCGCGTCGCGGAGTCCGGCCAGGCCCAGACCGATGACCTCTGGATTCTCGGCCTTATACACGACCTCGTAAATCAGATGAGGCTCGAAACCCGTCTCGAGGTAGACACGCGTCATGTCGGGAATGACCCGCTCGTTTTCGATGCGAGCGAAATCCCACTGATCGCGCGGGATCACCCGGCGCTGCCCTTCGACCGAGTTACGCACGGTCAGAACACTCTCGGTTGCATTCGGATCGGAAACGGGATAGGGAACGTGGTTACGGTCGGCGAGCGTGCGGTCGAAGACGTGTTCTCGTACGACGAAATCGCTGCGGACCAGCCCTTCAATGGGCTCGTCGGGCTCGACTCGCGGCACGAACACACGCGATCCCTCAACACGGCTTACCGGCACGTCGAATTGCCAACCGACCCAGAGCAGACTAAACCCCTGCTCCATCAAGAACCCGTCACCGAAATTCTCCGGCGTCGTCGGGTTTCCGGCGTCCCACTCCTCGCCCTCTGCATGAGCATGGTTGAAGAAGGTCAGCATCCGCCGTGTACCGCGGTTGGCGACACCGAGGAGCACGGTGCCGTTACCGCGTGTAGCGTCTTTCGGTTTTATCAGCGTGAAGGTCGCGGAGAACTCGACGAGACCGGCAGCATTGGTTGGCGCGTGTTCGATGTCAACGATGATCTCGTTCGCGGAGTTCGCCGGGTCGACGGCAAAATTCATCGTGCCGATGAGTTTCTCGTACGGTCCCGCGAGACCGTAAGAACGGCCACCGAGTACATCTTCGTGGACATCGATGTCCACGCTCACGACCTCGGCCGAGGCGCTACCGATGAAGAGAACCGTAAGGAACACAACTCTGGAAACAGTAGTCATGACATCTTCTCCAGACGCGTAGCCGCAGTGAGCCGCACGCCATACCGTTGAATGACAGCCGGGAGGGCCTGCGGGCCCTCCCGTGAATATTTCAGATTGTCTCTATTCCCAGGCGGAGTAGAACGGCGTGCCAACGATGAAGTCTGGATTCGCACCCTCTCGCGGCACGAATTTCTGGACGCCGCCTTTGTTATCGACCTGAGCAAGATAGAGGTTGCCTTCCTGGTCCACGCTCATGCCATGCACACCGGCAATCCCGCCAGGGTACTCACCGTAGGCTCCCCAGGAGTACAGAAAGTTACCCTCGAGGTCATATTTCAGGATCTTATGCGTGCCGCGATCGGCCGCCCAGAGATGCCCATCCTCGGTGATGATGAACATGTGCACATTTGCGGGGCGGTCGCCGACGCTCCATTCGTATAGATACTCGCCATTCTCGTCGAACACATGAATACGGCGGTTGCCGCGATCGTTGACGAAGATGCGACTCGTCGCGGGATCGACAGCGATACCGTGCACGTTATTCCAGTAGCCCGGTCGGTCTTCGTAATCGTTTGTTCCGGCCTCACCCCACGAAGTGAGATAGTTGCCGTCTGCATCAAATTTCACGACGCGCGTGCCGTTGTAGCCGTCGGCAACCACGAAGCTCGAGTCCGGCAGCCAGGCCATGAACGTCGGCCGGTTGAAATGCATCTCGTCCGCTCCGGAAACACCATAGGTACCGATGCTCTGTACGAGCGTCGAACCATCGTTCGTGAACTTGTGGATCATGTGCTTATGATCGTCGATGATCCAGACGTGCTTCTCAGGATCGTAGGGATTGATGGCGACATAGTGCGGCCGCTGCAGCATCGAGTCCCACTGTGTCCACTCTTCGATGACATTGCCTTCACGGTCGAACACGAGGATGCAGTGTTCCCAGCGCGCATCCACGCCGAGCCGGCCACCGCGCTCGATCCAAGCTGTGACGCCTTCTTCGGCGCTACCACCCGTGCCGCCGTTCGCCGGCAGGCTCGCGCGCGTCGCGTTCCGCCACACGCCCGTCGGGGGATACATCACGCTAGGCCCGACATCGGGTAACGTGGTCAGACCGGGCGTACCGATGTTCGGCAACTCGCCGCGCTGCAGGTAGAAGACTCGATCCGGGCTCTCGGCGAACACGCTCTGCCCGGCGCCCCAGGTCCAGTCCTCATGCCCTGACCTCGTATCGGCCAGGTCCTTCGGCCAGCCGACCTGAACGTCGTAGGCACCGAATGCGTCCTGGCCACCCTTGGCACCGGGAACGGCCGCATAGCTCCTGGACTCTTGCGCCTGCGCAAGCGAGTGGCCGATCAAGAAAACTGCCGAAAGTCCTAAGGCGCTCATAGCAAGCGCCGTGGCTCGTCTAAACATGGTTACTCCTCCTTCTCACTTGTTCTTCTTCCGTGTGCCGTCAGCGGCGGACGGTGCTAGATACCTAATGGATATTAGCAGGACAGGGTCCGCGTTGGCAGAGACCTGCCAAGTCAATGTAGGAAGGAATTTGACTGATATGCGCATATTCCCGACGCTAACTACACTAGCACTCTGTTCAACGGCGTCCGCGCAGGGCTGGGTCGAATACATCAATACGACCGATCTCTTCATCGTGAACTTTCCAGGTGATCCCGTAGTCTCGGAGACGACTCACCTCTCGGCGTTCGATGTCGTGCTTCCGGCGCGTGTCTACACAGTCGACAACGACCGCGGCCGCTACGAAATCACGGTCGTCGATTACCGGGACACAGAGGAGCGCCACCGCACGAAACCCGGCAAGACCGAAGCAAATAGCGGCCGCAGTCTCTGGATTACCGATGTCCGCGCATCGGTTGCGCATGCGGCGAATAACTTCCGGACGCGCGGCGGTGAAGTTACTTACGACGCCTGGGCCGATATCGACAAAATCGAAGGCCATCAGCTGCAGGTCACGAACCGGGATCGATCGCGTAGCTTCATCTCGATTCATCTGCACATGAGCCGCCTGTATATTCTCGAAGGTACGGTTCCCGAAGGTGCGCCGGCGCCCGGAATATTCCAGCAGTCGCTCGGAATCCTCGATGAGGAAGGACGGCGGATCCGCTACATCATCGATGCCGAAGGAAATAGAGAACGCATACAGGTCATGCACGAGTGGATCGGTGTCGACCCCGAGCTAGCGGGCGACCAGGTTATCGAATAAACGGTACCTTTGGAACGCCGAGTGTTACTTCGAGAAGTGACCGTCCTCACAGGCCTTTGCTCGACAGCGGCCCCCGCTTATCCACATCACAGCTATGCCGGCATCGACAGAAGTGCCGTCGTCGAATTCGTGGGCACGGTAATCGATTTCGGCTTGCGTAACCCACGTGCCTATATCCACGTCGAGACAGGTGCGCCAGACTTTTCTGGATATCGCCGCGAATCTCATCGGTCCGTCAACGTGGCTCCAGTCGCTGCCGGACGACATCCGCGTTGGGCCCGAGGAGATCATCGCCGAGGTTCCAGCCTGGAGTAATGTGAGATCCGCCGCAATCAACGCTGAGAGTTTCGAGTGCATCGAGGAATCCAGTCGCACTGAGATCATTTCGCTGACGGCCGAGGAGCTGGGAGCTTAGCAGGATGCCGTGCAGCCGGTTTGGGAAGAATTCGCCGACGATACCGGCCACGACATCATCGCCGCCACTCGAGACGGCGCACCCTAGAGGCACAACCATGGTATTGCGACTACAGACCTTCCTCGGGCTCTTGCTCCTGCCAAGCGGTGAAGAGTTCGTCTTTCAGTTCCGGGCCACCGGAGCTGCGCTGGTCTGATCGCGCCTGGGGACAGGTCGGTCGCTGGTTCGTCGAGACCGGCGACGCGTCCGACTGTGCGCCCAGGGGTATGCCGCACAGCCCTACCCGCTCGAATTCGTCGATCAGGGTGATCAAATTCTACTGCGGTTGGAGAAGTACGACACCGTGCGCACGATCCACATGGGTGAGGTGGCGCGCAAAAACAATGGGGCCAGATCCCTTTTTCAAAAACCAGGTATGACTGGGCGGCCCCAACAGAAAAGGGATCTGGCCCCACTGTTTCTACAACGGTGTGATGGGGAAGTAGCGCTCGAGCCAACCGTGCAGGATGTCGCGCGCGCGGACATTTCCCTCGGCGAACATGAAGTGGTCGACGTCGGCAAGCAGATGCAGCTCCGACGGCTGGCCTGCCCGCCTGAACAGCTCGATCGATTGACTCGACGGGCACACCGAGTCCTTCGCGGCATGCATGAGCAACAGTGGTCGTGGCGCGATCTGCCCGACGACATCCTCCGCGCAGAAATCGAACATGCTCTGCGCCGTCTCGACAGGGAACTCCATGACGGACTTCGTCGCAAGATGGCCACGGAGATGCTCGGGAATAGGCACGATGTCGTAGCGCGACACCATGAGCGACTCACCCGTACGCTTCCGGTGAGCGGCACCCGCCACGAGCATGCCCGTGAACTTCGCCCAGGCTTCAGGACTCGCGTGCTGGGCGCGAAACTTCGTCTCGCCGTTACCCCAAGCGACGGCGGTCATGACGGCCGCGGCACGTTCGTCGATACCCGCGGTATACAAAGACACCGCGGCACCGAAGCTGCTGCCAATCAAACCGACACGATCTTGGAGAACCTCTGGACGGTCGCGCAGGAAGGTCAGCGCATGCTGCGTGTCCTCCACTTGATCCATGCAGATGATGCGCCCGAACTCGCCATCGCTCTTACCGCATCCGCGCATGTCGAAGCGCAACGCGACGTAACCCCAATCGCAAAGCATCGTGGCCGGACCGACCGTGTTGCCGGCACTACTATTACTGCCGAAGCCATGCAGGACGATGAACGCGGGCCGTTGCTCTCCCGATTGCAGGTCGTCGGGGACGTGTATCGTCCCGACCAGTTTGAGCCCGTCGGCCGAATCGAAGGTAACGCGGTGTTCCATGGCGGGCGATTATAGTCGGTTGATGAAACTCAGACGCAGATTTTAGTTACACTCCGAAACGATAGATCCGGGGGGCACAGATGACTTTTCGAACTCGAGAATTTTTTCACGCTGGCGTAGTGACTGCTCTGATAGGTCTGCTGTCGGCTTGTGGACAGACCGCACCCGAACCGTCGCTCGACGCCGAAGCGATAATCATCGGCGCGGGAATTTCGGGACTGTCGGCGGCGGTCGAGATGGGGCGTGCCGGCGTCGACGTGTTACTCGTCGACATGAACTCCGTTCCCGGCGGTCATGCCGTCATGGCCGGCGGCTTCGCTATCGTGGACACACCGGTCCAGGAACAAGCGGGCTTCGAAGATTCGCCCGATCTTGCTTTTGAAGATTGGCAGGAATGGACGGTCGACGGCGATCCGGAATGGACGCGCTTCTACGCCGAGAACTCCCGCGAAATGATCTACGACTGGGCCGAGGAAATGGGTGCGGGTTGGGTCCGCGTCGCGGATGGCTACGAAAACAGCGTGCCGCGCTTCCATTTCTCGGAACATGGTGCCATGGACTTCGTGTACGCACTCGTCACCACGGCGCTCAGACTGCCGAACGTCAGCTTCCTCTACAATCAACGCGTCGATCACCTGACGGTCGAGGATGGCCGCGTAGCCGGTGTTGAAGTCGTCGACCTTCGCACGAATGCGACGAAAATCCTGACCGGTGAACATATGCTGCTGGCGACCGGCGGCTTCGAGGGTAATCTCGAGCGAGTCCTGGCCAACTGGATGCCCGACCTGCCGAAACCCGATCGCCTCCTGATCGGGGCGTCCAGGCATGCGCGAGGCCTCGGGTTGGATCTCGCTACCGACGCCGGTGCGGATCTCACGAGAATCAATCAGCACTACATCTATACCAACGGCATCGTCAATATCAACGAGCCCGACAGCGAACTGGCCGTTACCGCAGCCAACGGACTCTCCATGTGGGTGAATACCAACGGCGAGCGCTTCACGAACGAGACCGGCCGTGATAAAGATATTCTCGTCGACCTGCTCGACCAGGAGATGGCCACCTATTGGGCGATCTTCGACGAGACGAGCCGCGATGGCATCTCGATGCGCGGCGTCGAGTGGATCAACACGCCCACCGACGGGCACCCGCTGCTCGATGATTCCAAGATTACAAGCAAGGCCGAGACGATCGAGGAACTCGCCGAGTTGATCCGTATACCAGCAGAGGCTCTAGCGAATAGCGTCGAGCGTTTCAACGTGATGGTGGAGAACGGCAAGGATTCGGAGTTCGGACGCTTTACGAGAAAGGAAGACGCACCACCACAGATCGCGGTTCCGCCCTTCTACGCGATACAGTTCTTCCCGATGACGCGCAAGAGCATGGGCGGCGTGTCGATCGACATGGACGGCCACGCACTTGATGCGACGGGCGAAGTCATACCCGGCCTCTATGCGATTGGGGAGCTGACGGGGAGCGTCGGTATCAACGGCAGCCACGGTATGGATGGTATGTTCTTAGGACCGGCGGTAATCACGGGCCGCGTCGCCGGGCAAACTATCGTGGCGAGTTATCCGGGAAAGGACGCAACGCACGCCAGCTTAACTTCGTGGATGAAGGAGCCGCTGCCGGACCCCGACACCTGGCAGGCATCGTTGACCGCAGCGGAACTCGACACGTTGCTGGCCACGCCGCGTGAAGGCTATTGGCATTTCGAGATATCGCACGAGATGGTGCTCGAGCGACAATACCAATGCACGGACTGCCATTCGGCAGAGGTACCGTTCTTCCTGGTGAACAATCGGGCGAGCAAGCTCGCACAAGCCGAGGTCTGCTCGACCTGCCACGGCCGGCGATAGGAGTCACCGCCATACCTGACGACGCCGTGACCGAGACCGGCAGGTGTGATGGTTCGTGTCGACCCGAAGACCCCTGGCGCTCACGATAACAAGAGCGTGGTGGGTGAGGCGCAGGGGAGACACGGCCATCGCGACCGCCGTTTGCATCGAGGTTAAGCGGCGAATCGCGACGAGGTCGGCGCCCCTAGATTAGGCGGATCGAGTGGCCGCCATCGACGGGCAGCGCCACGCCCGTCATATAGCTCGACGCATCGCTAGCCAGTAGCAACAGTGGACCACCGAGTTCGTCGAGTTCTCCAATTCGCCGCGGCGGAATACGCTCGACGTACTTCTTCCCACGTTCGCTCATGAAGAAGTCCTCGTTGATCTCGGTCACGAAGTATCCGGGGCAGATTGCATTCACACGGATATCGTGCCGCCAGAGTTCGACCGCCATGGTGCGAGTCAGCTGAATGACAGCTGCCTTCGACGTTGAATAGGCTGTATACCCCGGCGCGGCGCGGATACCCACAATCGATGCTACGTTGATGATTGTTCCGGGTTTTTCGGCGGCAACCAGCCGCCGCGCGGCCTCTTGCGATACGCGTCGAAGCCCGTCGACGTTCACCGCCATCACATGATCCCAATCGTCGTCCGACAATTCCAGGGCAGAGCCGACGCTCGCAACCCCCGCGCTGTTCACGACGACGTCGATTAAGCCTGCGGCACGCTCCGCTTCATCGAATACCGCGACAAGTCCCTCGCGCTGTGTTACGTCGAACTCGATGGCTGACGCCTGTCCACCCGCGGCTTCGATTTCACTGACCAGCAGTGCGAGCCGACCGGCCCGGCGAGCGAGCGCCACGACGTGCGCGCCGTGGGCCGCGAGCACGGTCGAGAAATGCCGACCGATCCCGCTAGACGCGCCCGTAACCAATGCGACCTTACCCTCCAGTGTGAAGTCAATCTTTTCCATGGGCATCCTCGGTCTGAAGCGTGTGGAATCGATCCACGAGTTTCGCGTAGAACTCGATGAACTGCTTGTCGGAGAACTCGCGCGGGCGGGGCAGCTCGATCGGTATGTCCTCGACGACCTCGCCGCGGAAGTTCAGCATAATGAGCCGATCGCCCAGTGTGACAGCCTCGCGCATGTCGTGTGTAATAAAAATAATCGTTCGCTCTGTCTCTCGCCAGATGCGTAACAGCTCGACGCGCATCTGCTCGGCGGTAATTTCGTCGAGATGACTGAACGGCTCGTCCATGAGCAAGACAGCGGGCTCGACGCACAATGCGCGCGCGATACCGACACGCTGCTGCATGCCGCCCGATAGTTGGTGAGGGTATTTCCTGCCTTCGCCATGCAGACCGACGAGTTCGAGATACCGCTGCAGCCCGTTTTCGAACTCCGCCTCATCTGCGTGTTCGGGCCAAACGAAGCGGAGATTGTCCTCAACCGTTAACCAGGGCAGAAGGCGCGCACCCTGGAAGACATAACCGAGCTGAGTCGCATGAGTGCCTGCGTGTATATCTACCGACCCTTCAGTCTGCTGCTCGAGACCGGCGATGATGTTCAACAGCGTCGTCTTGCCGCTGCCGGAGGGGCCAACGATCGTGACGAACTCTGTCTCGGCGATATCGAGCGATAACCCAGGCAGCACGCGGTGCTCCCCTTCGCTATCGTTGAAAATCTTGATGAGCCCCCGAATCGACACCGCCTTTTGCATGCTCAGATTACCTTCTCGACTTTGGGCCGCCAGCGATCGAAGTAGCGCTCCAGCGGGATAAGGGCACCGTATTCTATCGCCAGCATCACGACACCGAAGAGAAGCGCCCAAGCAACGATGCCGCGAACCGAAAATATCCCGAACTGATAACGCATCTGATAACCGATTCCCGTACTCGCGCCGAACACCTCGGTGAGCACGGCAACTTTCCATGCGACGGTAAAGCCGATGCGCACGGCTGCCATGATGAACGGCATCAATGTCGGAACGATGACACGCCGAATCAGGCGGGATTTGTCGATTCGGTAGACGCGACACATGTCGAGCAACTGCTTATCGACCGACCTTACGCCTTCACGGACGTTGACTGCTACGAACGGCAGCGACGCGACCGCGATGGCCGTCACCGGCGCGGCGATCCCGATCCCGAGGACCATGATCGCGAGCAGCGCATAGACGAGACCCGGCAGCGATAGTCCCAGCACGATCAGATCCTGAAAGAAGCCGTTCCAGAAGTCGCGGCTGCCCATGAGAATACCGACCGCGATGCCCGCCGCGAGGCCCAGTCCGAAACCGAGTGCGATTCGAACCATGCTGTCGGCCAGGTTGTACAGGAACAAACCGCCTTGGAGCGCATCGCCGATACTATCGGCCACACCCATCGGCGTCGGGAACAAGTCGATGTCGACGAGCATCGTTAGTAGCTGCCACACGAGAACGACGACGATCAGCGTGATCCAGCGGCGATTGAAAAGGATGCTCGTCATACGACCCGATCGATCTTCGGTCGCCAGCGGCTAAAGTGACGTTCCGCCGGTGACAGGATGTAGTACTCGATGAATAACATCGCGCCACCAAAGATGAATGTCCACGCGAGCATGCCGTGGACCGAGTACGAGTCGAAGCTCGCCCGGATCTGCCAGCCGACACCGTCTGTCGAGCCGAACACCTCGACGAGTGTGTTGACCTTCCAGGAGATCGAAAACCCCAGCCGGATACCGGCGAAGATGAATGGCAGCAGCGACGGGATGACGATGCGGCGAACGAGATCCCAACGGCTCACGCGATAGATATGCGCCATGTCCAGCAGATTCTTGTCGAGGGCTCTAACACCTTCGCGTACGTTTACGGCGACAAATGGATACGACGTCAAGCTGATCGCGAGCACAGGTGCCCACAGCGCCTGGCCGAAGAGCATGACGGCAATCAGGGCGTAGACGAGCCCGGGAAGTGCCAGACCGAATACAACGAGATCGCGCAGAAACTCGTCCCAGGAACGGCGGCTGCCCATGAGAATCCCGGCGACGACCCCGATGAGCATGGCAGCCGCGAATCCGGCCAGGATACGGATCATGCTGGCCCAGAGATCGTCGACAAATGCGAAAGTGGAGAGAATTGTCCAGAACTCGTCCCAGACGCGGCCGGGCGTCGGCAGGACACGGCTATCGCGTTGGACCGCCGTCACCTGCCAGGCGGTCAGGAGAACGGCGAAAGCGATCCAGCGCGGATGCCAGACAAAACCGGCCAACCACCGTCCGAGCCGAGTCCCCATAGGCGCGGCGTCTAGAACGGGCTGGTCGAGGGGGGTGGAACGGCGATGAACGTGGGGTTAGGCATATCCTCCGACATGAACCCCCCGCGTCTCATGAGATCGAACACCCGACTCTCCGTCTCGATCCAGGCCTCGTCGAGATAGACCGTGTCCGGAAGCCAGTCATGGTCGATCGTATAGCGTGTCATCGCTTCACGCTCGGCCTCGAAGTTCTCCGACGCCGGATCCAGGCCGAATTCCTCTGAATATCGGCGGATGATGTCTTCCCGGTTCTCGCGCCAGGCCTGCAGTGCTTCTTCCCACATCGCGAGAAAAAACTCGACTTCTTCCGGATGCGAATCGAACCAGTCTCGCCGTGCGAGGAAGATATTGCCGGGTACGCCCTTGTGTGTCCTCGCCGGATCGAAGTGATCCCGATAATACTCCCAGGTACCGCCGATGTCGTCGTACAGCAGCCTGATCTCGCGGCTGGTGAACTGAGGCACGACTGCCTCGGCCATGATGATGCCGCCTTCGATCTCGCCATTACGCAGAAGTTCGCTCAGAGCGAAGTGAGAGTTCACGATCATGTCGAACTCGTCGCTCCCGATCGTCAGATTGACGCCCTCGGTCTCGGCCAGCATGACGGCCCATATCATGGCCGACGAGAGCGGGCCCGTTACGCCGAAGGTCTTGCCGCGTAGATCCTGGACCGATTGATACGGAGAATCCGTCTTGACCCAGATTGGGACACGGCCGAGATTGTAAATACCGAAGATGACGAACTCGTCGTCACTCTCCCGCATCATGGCCGGGACTTCATAATCGCCCGTCGATGCGATGTCGGCATGCCCGCCGGCAAAGAATGCAGCTTCATCCCAGGTCTCGATGAAGTCGATTTGCATATTATATAGCTGCTCGTACTTTTCGATGATCCCTGTGTCATTCATATAACGCACGACCGCATCGGGCGCGAACACGAAACGAACGACGTTCTCGTCATCGGCCGCCGAATCGCAGCCACAGACCAGCAGGGCCGACAGGATCAACGAAGCCTTATCGAGACGATCGAATTTCGAGAGCAGCACTATTCACTCTTCTTGTACGGTGATGGTCAACGGCCAGCGCATGGCGTAATCAGCTCTAGCTTCCTACAATATCGAATCGCCAACCGGATTCCTATGCAAATTCCAACTGGAGAAGCCCCGCGTGATAATCGACATTCATAGCCACTACATTCCCGAGCCCGCTATTCAAGTTGCGCGTGAAGGTAAGGGGATCGACGGCATCATGCTGGAGAAGCAGGATGGCGACGAGTTCCTCATTCATCCCGGGATGGGCATGCGCTACGCCGTACAGACCGTCTTTTTCGACGAGAAGGCCAAGCTCGAGCACATGGACAGCCTCGGGATCGATCTGGTCGTGCTCTCGATCGTGCCGTTGTGGCTGTTCCACTGGACCAGCGCCGATGAAGCGAGAGCGTTCTGCCGCAGCGCCAACGACTGGCTGGCCGGATTCACGGCTAACACCGGTCGGCTGCTCGGGATGGCGAGCGTTCCGCTACAAGCCCCCGAGGCGGCCGCCACGGAGTTGAAGCGCGCTAAAGAGCTCGGCCTGTGCGGCGTCGAGATAGGCACGACCGTCAACGGTGTACCGCTCGACGACGAACGGTTCACAGTGTTCTTCACGGCCGCAGAAGATCTCGAGATGCCTATCATGATTCACCCCTGCTACTCGGGCAAACCCCCCGCGTACACAGACTACTACATGAAGAATCTAATAGGCAATCCGCTCGGCACGGCGGTCGCCGCAAGCCGGATGATCCTCTCCGGGTTCCTGGACCGCCACCCTTCGCTCGATCTGATCCTCGTTCACGCGGGCGGTTTCATGCCGTTCCAGATCGGCCGGCTCGATCACGGCTATCGCGTCCGTGAGGAGACCCGAGCGAACATCGGCAAACCACCATCCGCGTATCTGCGCCGCTTCCACTACGACACGATCACGCATGCCGCCGCGCCACTGAGTTTTCTCATCGATCTCGCCGGACAGGACCGCGTCATCCTCGGCACGGACATACCGTTCGACATGGGTGACGTCAATTTCAAGGAGATCCTGGCCGACGCCGATCTGACTTCCGACGCCACGAGCGCTATCGAACAAGGTAACGCCGAGCGGCTTTTCAAGATCGGTTGAATCGCGCGATGCAATTCACCGGCGGCGCCGTGACGATCGTTAGGTTCGCCACGCACCGACTTCAGTTAGATATTATTCGAAGCTAGTCGAGATCGTTGTTTTCGATCTGGAATACGTGATTATCCCGCTTGGCGTCTATGTTGACAAAGAACATATAGGTATCTTCGTCCTCGTCTACGGCGCGAACGTCGTAGCGAGTCTCGCCGTTAGTGACCGGCAGCAACACCTCTACGCTCTCCCCCGGAGATAGGGTCGTATGGCTGTCCAACTGGTCCACACCCCACATGGACGAATCTCCGGTAGAAAAGAACAAGTACAAAACTTCATAGTCCGTCGAGTTGATCAATGTAACTTCCGAATAAAGGAGATATTCGATAGCCTGACGGTGTAAAGCCGGAAGCCTACGAACCTGGCCGCGTTATACGAGTTCCCGTAGTATCCAGGGAATAGAATAAGAATTGGTACCTGGCCTCTTTCCAAGAACAACACCACGGAGCTTCAGATGATTCACCGCGGCGCACGCTTCCTTGCTCTCTTGAGTCTGTTCGTTTCTCTCGGAATCGCCTCGACGAGCCTGGCTCAGCCGACGCGATCGATAACCCATATCACGGGTGATCTGTATCGCGGCCAGAACAACAACCATTTCATGCTGTTGTTGGTCACCGACGAAGGCATCATCATCACCGACCCGATCAACGAAGGCTTCTCGACCTGGCTAAAGGACGAGGTCGCTAGTCATTTCGGTGTACCCGTCCGCTACGTGCTATACAGCCACCATCATGGCGATCATGCGTCGGGCGGAGCGGTATTTGCGGACACGGCGCAGTTCGTCGGCCATGAAAATATGCTCAATCATCTTGCGCTGCCGCCCGCCTCCACACCGCTGCCGGTAGAGGGCCAGTACGCGAACATCGCGATACTCGACATTAACGGCAACGGCCGGATCGAACAGAGCGAAGCTGAGAATCTAAATAACTTCGCTGGCTTCGACGCGAACGAAGATGGAGTGCTTAGTGGAGCCGAGGTACTGCGCGGGCCGATTAGCGCCGTATATCCGCCGAACATTACTTACTCAAGAACGGTATCGATCTCTCTCGGCGGCAAGGAAGCCCGAATGACATGGGTCGGCGAGTTCAATCACTCTATGGACATGAGCGTCATCTCGTTTCCCGAAGAATGTACGATGCAGGTCGTCGACTTCATTACCTTCCAGCGGCTGCCGTACCGGGAGATGGATTTCGAGAACGGTCTGTTCGACGAGTGGATGGCGGCGATCACGCACTGGGAATCCGTGGCGGGTGATTACGACTATATATCGCCGGGCCATGGCCCCGTGGGCGACGTTGCCGACGTCACGGAATGGCGCCGCTACTTCGAGGCACTACGCGATGCAGTGGCAGAAGGCATTGCCGCCAGTCAATCACTCGAAGAGATGCGAGCGACCATCGAGATCCCCGAGTACAGCGACTGGGAAGGCTATTCATGGCTCCATGAGAACATCCTCGGCATGTATCACTTCCTGACCGACGATAGATAGGAAAAAGGGGCCCCTTTTTTCTGTACAGTCGATTCCATGACAACTCTGGTTCGCCTGGCGGGTTATCAGGGGGATGCCTCGGTCCATAGCCGGGCGCTCAGAGAACTAGAGACCCATCTCCGGAACGTGGGCTTTGCGACGGAGATCACGCCGGACATCACGAAAATGGATC
>PVBE012168813.1_pt1 | contig 23057 bp, 23 predicted proteins | sample 1631181 | NCBI WGS metagenome assembly PVBE01 (sample SAMN08397723, study PRJNA350692) | Marine metagenome, whole genome shotgun sequencing project. | isolation source: water | place: Pacific Ocean | collected 2012-04 | reverse complement strand
GGCGAGAGCGGTAACGCCGCGTGGAACGGTACTAGCCATCGCCTCGGCCCAGAGCTCATCGATCCAGTTCTGGAGTCCGCTCACTCCGAATCGGCCGAGTGCGGCGGCGAAGGCCCTCAGCCAGATCTCTCACCGGCGATCAAGGGCCCGCTGTCCGCGGCCGAGTTCTCCGGTGGCGATGCCACCGTTGCGAGGTCGGTGACAGAGTGTTTGGTTGCTGCGAAGGACCATTCGGGGCGCATGCCGAGTACATGACGATTCCCGAAGACGGGTCGATTGCGACCATGCCGGAAAGTTCGACTTTCGCGGAGGTCGCTCTAGGCACTGAGGACTCGCACTATGCGCTGGCAGTCATTAGGGCGGCGAAGATCGGCAGCGGGAAGGACGTGCTCGTCTACGGCGCGACCGGAGTCATCGGCTCTGCGGCGGGTCAGCTCGCAAAGAGTGCCGGCGCGTTCGTGACCGCAGTCTGCATACCGAGCACCTCGCACTGGTCGAAAGCCTGGGTGCCGACAGAGTCGTCGACTACACCGTCGATGACTTCACAAACGATGAGCAGACGTACGATCTCGTCTTCGATGCTGTCGGCAAGAGCACATTCGGCAAGTGCAAACGCCTGTTGAAACCGGGAGGCATCTACTCCCCGACGGACCTGGGACCACTGTGGCAAAACCCACTGTTGATACTCATCACTCGGCTGCTCCGCGGGAGGAAGGTGCTCATTCCGATTCCGCAGCATGACCAGGAGATGGTGAGCTACTTCGGGGAGCTGATTGAATCAGGAGCGTTCAAGCCGGTCATCGACAGGCACTTCGAGTTGGACGAGATCGTCGAGGCATATCGATACGTCGAGACGGACGAAAGATCGGCAACGACGTAATCGACATCGGCTCTCATTGATTTCGAGTTCTTGCAGATCCCTCACTAGTCCGAGGTTCTTCGTGAACATGACGGGCGAGCGTTGATCGGCAATTCCACGACCTAGCTTCCCCGGTTCCACGAAGGACGTGGGCTACGGATGCGTGCTAGGTGCCTGGGGTACCAGCACGACGCTACCGCCGTCGTAGCGGCGCGCGACGTGCTCGGCAACGGAGCCTCGCAGCATTCGGCTGACACCGGAACGACCGTGAGTAGCCGTCACCACGAAGTCGCAGTCGAAGTCGCGAGCGCTGCGCTGGATCGCCTCCCCGGGCGACCTGTCGGTGACCTTGAGGGTCTTGACCTCCCGCACGCACGCCAAGTTCAGCCGCTGCTTCGCGCGACGCAAGTGTGACTGCGCGTCGCGACGGTCGGCCTGGCGCGCCCCCTCGATCGAGAACGGCGAGGGACCAGTGTGCTGGCGCAGCACCTCCAGCAGTACCACCCGAGCGCCGAGCGAGGTAGCGAGGTAGCGAGTCTCATCGATGGCCGTAGCGGCGAACTTCGTCCCATCCAGTGTGAGCATTACAGTTCTGTTCGTCATCGTGGTGTCTGCCTTTCCAACGGTGGCGGCGGCCCAGCTTCGCCCCGTCCCGCGTCTGCAATCTCATTGGTCCCCCGGACGGTGACCGCGACGAGCGCGTGCCGGATGGTGGTCACGGCTGCCTGCATCGATTCCCTCAGTTTCCACCACCCATTTTCGCGCGGGGACGATCGCCCACATCGGTGGCACCGCTTGTTCGGGAGATGGAAATCCTCCCGCGTGGGCCCCTGCCGAGAGCGGAGAAATGCGGGACGTTCGTAGGTGCCTTCCGCCTCTGCTTGGCCTCGCTGGCATCCTGGTGTGGCTGTACTGCGTGGTCGCAGTCGTCGCGACCGGGCGACTCCCGCGAGGTGCATTTGACTTCCTCATCGGCGTCGGGCGCTGGTCAGCGCGAGTGAACGCCTATCTGCTGCTCCAGGTCGATGCTTACCCGCCGTTCTCTCTGCGGTAGGCGATCGCAACGAAGCACGAAGAGTTGCGGCCGGGCTGAGGCGTCCTCCGTGCGGTACAGCCACGGTTGAAGTCAACACAATCCGCGGCAGCATGGTCCAGACATCAGGCGGCGTGGAGGTAGAGACGCCCTTCCAACTGACGATCGCTGGCGACTAGAGCTTCGAGGTTTCGCGGATCGGGTGCGGGGGGTCCTCGAACACGCTGACCCCATACTCCATCCAGTCTGCAATGATCAGGTCCGGTCGTTGATCGGAACTCACACTTGCCTCCGTCAGCCATGCACGAGCTGCGTTTCGGGTCCTTGGCCCGGCCAGTCCGGCCCGAGCCCTGGCCGAGTGCGGCGCCGCCTGAACTGACGCTCCACGTCGCGGCACTAGTGTGCGGTGATCGCGGCGACCGGTGTTGCCCTCGGGCTCGAGTTCGCTATCCGGGTCAAATCTTGGTAGCGCGGACGGAAGGGCGAACGGCGCCCCACGACACACCCTCTAGCGGTCTTCCCCGGCTGGGTCGGAGCCCTCGCAGGATGCCGGAAGTGCGGCGTGATCCCTCACGCGACCCCCAACCGCCTCGCTGAGCACGGCGCGCGTTCGATCGCGGTCTCGGGGTTCGTCGCAGCCAGCACGTCGGCTACGACGACAGAACACGATCAGCACATCCAGGAACGTCACTGGAGCGGGAGAAGGGATTCGAACTCTCAACCCTCTGCTGGGAAGCAGGCCGGTTGTACCATTTCGCGAATTTCGCGACTACCCCTGGCTACCGTCGCCAGTAGCGGGCCAACTTGGCCGCGATTGGCCTACTGGGACGTGATGACGATCAGCAATGGGCCGATGATCACGAGTCCGATGATTCCGCCGAGAAGCACCCCATGATCCGCGCCATCGGCCGCGGGGCGGTAGCTTTTGTCCTTCAAGAGCGTCATGCCGGAAACGACTCCGAGGACGATCCCGACGATCTCCCAGCTTAGGCTCTCAAGGCCGAGATTCACCGGGTTACCAACTCTCTCAGCTCGGCGACTGTCCGGTCCGCGACGAACTCATTGGAGGTGAGGCTGCGGAGTCTCCGGTCGGCTCGGCATGTCGACCTCCTCTCGCGTTTCGCGCTCACGTGACCGGTCCCCCGTCGCCCGCGGCCGTGGATCCGAGGGAGGTCGTCTTCGCGTGTTCGATCGCGTCGTGAGCGGCGTATTCGAGCCACTCCGGCACGTCAAGGAAGCAGATCGGACAGCGATCGGAGCCGTCGGAGGTGGGCGCGAAGACGAGGGTACCTGCAGCGTCGACCGCGTTCCCGAGGATCATGTTTTGAGCGGCTATCAGCGGGTCGAAGTCATCGGGGCCGGCCGAGTCGTCAAGTTCCCGGGCCAGGCGCTCCTTAGCTACCTCATCGTCGGACGCGATCAGGCTGCCGTAGCCGCCAACCTTGAGTAGACCGACGAGCTTATCCCAGTGTTGCTGGCACATTTTCACGCCTCATGCTCCCTTCATGCGTCACTCGAGCGCGAGTCTCGTGCGACCTGCGCGGGGTCCAGTCCTCGGTGGCACGCCGCCGTCGCGCTACTCATTGCGGTTCATGACATGCTTCAGGTTCCGGGCTTCGAGGAATGCGGGGTCGCTCGCAGCCGAGAAGTACGCTCGTGCATCCGCGAGACTCATTCTAACGGCTCGCGTGCAGAGCGCGCATCCGCGCCAGCCGAATCCCTGCGAATAAGATGCTTCGTCTGCGATCATCTGGCGGCACAGGTCAGGAAGTTCTGCGCATTGGAAAACGGCGATGGCCTGCCCCGCTGGTGCCGAGGAAGGCGCGAGCGCTGCACTCATCTCGGCGCTGGCAACCGGGGGAGGAACGGACTGCGGCCGCTGGGGCGCAGCCTCATTACCGCTACCGCACCCCAACGTGATCGCAGCCAACGCCAGAAGGATAAGGACTGGGAGTGAGACGCGCTCCCGGCGGTACCGTCTGCCGTCCGGGGATCGCGCGTCGATGGTTCTACCTAAGAGAGGCGACAGCCTGTTCGCCAGCATCGCGACCGCGACGAGCAGCATCTCTACGCCAGCGTAAGCGTGAGTGAGAACATCGTGCCGAAGATCGGCGAGCGCCCGGGGGCGGCCCACACGGCTGTCGACGAGGCGCTGAGGTACTATCGCAGCGCTATGCATTGTATCTCCTTGACCACGATCAGCGGCCGCGATCTCTTGCTCAGCCCGAGCCACTGCGAACGACATCGGCGGCTGGCGTGAGCGACTACGAAGGTCCAGCCGTGATTCGGAAGGATGGCCGAGCGTTCGACGCTGCCGCGTCGCTGTGGCGTAGGCATGACGCGCATGGCCTCACGACCTGGGGAGGCGAGATCACTATCGCCGGGCACCCTGATCCGGTGATCCTCAACGGGGGCGAGTTCGCAATCGAGATTCCCGAAGTCGGGCACGGGCGGGTGCTGCTGCAGACGCACGTTGGGTGGCGGCGAGGAGTCGGCACAAAGTATGTGATCAGTGGGGCTGGCGATCCCCCCTTCACTGCCCCTGCGAATCCGTAGCCGGGGCTCCGCCCCACCCAGTCCCGCATTAGCCTCGACAAGAGTGCGAGCGTGACTGTCTGGGTGCTCGGGCAGGCCAGCCGGGGGCCGCGCAGGGGAATGAGATTCGCCCATCGGGAGCCGCTTGAGCTTCCAGTCGGGGGTCCGACCCGAAAGGCGGTGCGCACGCCGAGTTGATAGTGGGCCAGGCTGTTGCAAATCAGCACATAGCCGCCGCCGTCGAGCTTCAGCGTGATCCGCTTCGGCTCCTGCCCGTAGAATTGGCCGACGCGGCCGACCACCGCCAGCTGACTCTCGTCGGCCTTGCTCAGCGCCACCGGCAGCGCGTCGGCGGCAAGATCTGTCCGGATCACGAGGAACTCGTGCGGCACCCAGCTTTCGTTGGAGATGTTGAAGGTCACCCAGCCAGGCGCGACCGTCGCGACTCCCGGTTCGACTGCCCACTCTGTGAGGATGACGTGAACCGTGCTGGCATCGGGGTCGGCGGAAGGCCGCGTCGCTCCTTCGGTCGTTGCCGGAGTTCTGAGCGCGCGATCACCATCCTCTCCCCCGCGGCACCCAACGACCAGCACGACAAGAATAATGAGTGCGACTCGCAACTTAAGCCAGGCACTCGGCACCGAGCAGCCTCCGCTTGACCCAGACGCGATCGCTCGCCTCCGGTCGGCTCATGTGTGTCTCTTTTCGCAATCGGCCCTTTCACGCGTCTTACACGCCACCGCCCGGAATCCACGCGGCGGGGATCGCCGCGTAGTCGGTGCCTACATACGTCCACGCACGAGAATCGCACACCAGCGGGAACACAGGAGCGTCTCGCGCTCACTGAGGGAGTCAGCTGACTGTTCCTTCGCCGGGCCGGCGATAGTGCGCGCAAGCCGGCGACTGCTGGCTTCGAGTTAGGTGCTCGTCTTCTGCAGGTCACCGAAGGATGTCGACGCGAGACTATCGACCAGCGCTTCCCGCGCCCTCGCCCAGGCGTCGCGCCGCGGGCAGGGGCCGTCCCAGTCGCACTCCACTTCGCAAACCCCACAGCCAGCGGGCTCCAGCGAGCCATCAGCGGCCTCGATCACGTCTAGCAGACTTAGCTCTTCAGGAGAACGGGAGAGCGAGTAGGCGCCCTTCGGCCCCGCGACCGAGACCAGCAATCCTTCACGGACGAGGGTGGCGAGAATCTGCTGCAGAAACTTCAAGGGAATGTTCTTCCCCTCGGCGATCTCGCGCGTCTTGCACTGGCGATCACCGTAGTAGTGCCCGAGGTGCAAGACAGCCAGCGCTGAGTAGGCGCCGCGAAGCGTCATGGGACGCACGCAACAAGCTGGATGGCAGGGCGACTCGTCGCTCGACCTACGTAGCCGGACAGCGGGGCTATCATCTCGTGCTCCAGCTCGTTGCCTGCTCCGTGATGGCCCCGCTCCTCCCGAACGGGGGCACAGCGTGCTCACTTTGTCGCGCCCGGCTCTTTCACAGGGCTTACACGCGCTGCGAGCACTCGCTCACTGGGCTGAGCTCCCTGTGTTCGCGCCTCGCTGGGTGCGATGCGCGACAGGACCGACCGCGCCTGAGGCCAGAGGCTCGTGGTGGCGCTAGGGGTTCTGGTACTCGGCCCGGGGTCCGAGGTAGTACCACCAGTTGAGGGCCAGGCAAACAGCGTAAAAGATCGCGAAGCCGAACAATGCGTACTCCGGTGTCGCGTTGTTAATCTGCTCGCCGAACTCCTGAGGGACCACGAACGCGCCGTAAGCAGCGACGGCGGACGTCCATCCGAGTGCCGGGCCAGCCTGCTCACGGTCGAAGACCATCGAGATCGTCCGGAACGTCGAGCCGTTGCCGACGCCGCTGGCGGCGAACAACACCAGGAAGAGCAGGAAGAACGGCAAGAAGTGGTCTTCGGGCGTGGCCGACTGATAAGCCTCTCTCATGAAGTAGGCCACCCCGAGGGCGCTGATCACCATCGTGATCGCGACCCACTGGGTGACCTTCGCCCCGCCCACACGGTCAGCGATCCATCCCCCCACGACCCGGGCCAGCGCACCTATGAACGGGCCCATCCACGCGAAGGTCAGCGCGGATGGCCCGTCCGGATTCACCAGATCGTGTGTCATCACGCCGTCGATCTCGATGTGCTGGAATCCGAAAATCACCTTGATCGCGAGCGCGAACCCAGCGGAGTAACCGATGAAGCTTCCGAACGTCATCGCGTAGATGACGCTCATGATCCACGTGTGCTTGTTCCTGAAGATCAGGAACTGACGGTCGAGATTCGACCGGAGATCCCCTCGCAGTTGCTTGAGCAGCAACACCGTGCCCGTGACCACGAGGGCCAGCACCGGGTACTTCGCCCACGTCCATCCAAGTCCGGTCGGTTCGGGAAGGATGACGAACAGCCCGATCACGGCCGGGATGAACGCCAATCCAAGCATCCCGCTGATCTTGGCGAACGCGCCGGGCGGAGAACCGATGTCGGGTGAGACATGCTCGGCGCGGATGTTGTCCATCCAGAACCAACCGGCGAGGGCAAGCGGGATCAGGAGCAGAAGCCAGACGAATCCGGCGTTATGGATCCAGGTCTCCGTGCCCGCCTCTATTGTGCCGATCAGCGTCCCGGATCTCTCCTCGAGAACCATCGACCCACCGCCGAACACGCCGACGGTCATGACGGCTGGGATCAGTAGCTGCATCGTCGTCACGCCAGCATTCCCGAGCCCTGCATTGAGGCCGAGCGCAAGACCCTGCATGCGCTTCGGGTAGAAGAAGCTGATGTTCGACATCGACGACGCGAAGTTGCCGCCGCCGAATCCGGACGAGAATGCCAGCGCCTGGAACACCCACAGCGGCGTGTCCTGCGACAGCAGCGCGATACCGGTGCCGACGGCCGGGATCATCAGCAGCGCGGTGGTGAAGAAGATCGTGTTGCGGCCGCCCGCCACCCGGATCAGGAAGCTGCTCGGAATGCGCAGCGTGGCACCGCTAAGGCCGGCGATGGCGGACAGCGTGAACAGCTCCTCGCTCGTGAACGGGAAGCCGAGGTTCAGCATCTGGACCGTGATCACGCTCCAGTAGATCCAGACGGCGAACCCGGCCAGCAGGCTGGGAATCGAGATCCACAGGTTGCGGGTGGCGACCTGCTTACCCGTGCTCTCCCAGAATTGTTCGTCCTCGACGTCCCATTCCTGGATGTCGGCCATGTCGTTCCTCTCGCAAGCGGGCGGACCCGCTGATCTGACGATCCCTGCCACCGTGCCACCGCCTGGCCGGCGGCCAGCGCGATTCCTCAGCTTTTCCTCCGCAGTCTCAAATCTGGCTCAGCCTCCGGCCTTCGACCGGGTCGGACTGCGCCTCGTTCGTCATGCGCTGAATGACGACGTACATCCACACGAGCGATACGACGGAAATCAGCGCGAGGAACATCCACGTGGTGGTCCATATCCCCGTGGCTCTCAGCAGGTACCCGAACATGATGGGGCTGACGAACCCGCCGAGGCCGCCCAGCACCCCGACGACGCCACCGACAACGCCCACATTCGCGGGGAAGTATTCCGGAATGTGCTTATAGACCGCAGCCTTTCCGATCCCGAGCACGATGCCAACAACGAACACCAACCCGCTGAACACCCAGACGTTGGCCTGGAAGTAGATGCGTGTGACGCCACGCGCCAGGAGTTGTCGCCTGCTGACCTCGTCGCCTACTTCGACTGCCGGCTCATGCCAGGACGACGCGGTCGGGAGTACCAGGGCGCCCTCTGGCTCAACGCCAGCATTCGCTGCTTCCTGGGAGTCGAGTGCGTACTCCCTGTCGCCGACGACGATCTGGCTGGCCGATACGGCCGTCACAGTGCCGGAACGCAGCGCAAGGATGCCTTCGCCAGGCGACCTGATGTCCATGCGAGGCACGGCGAGCAGCACAAAAATCACGCAGCTGGAACCGAGCACCCAGTACATCACCGAGCGGGCCCCCATGCGGTCTGACATCCAGCCCCCCAGGGCCCGGATCACGCCGGAGGGGAAGCTGAAGATCGCGGTCATCAGTCCGGCCGTGACCACCGTCATCGAGTACACGTTCACGTAGTAGGGCACCAGCCACTGGGCGAGCGCGACGAAGCCCCCGAACACCAGAAAGTAGTAGAGGCCGAACCGCCAGACTCGGACATCCCGAAGGGGGGCCAGGCGCTGAGCCATCGTCTTCCCTTCGGCCCCCTCGCCCTTCCTCGAATTCGTGAGGAGGTAGAACACGGCGGCGGTGATGACCAGCGCGACCGCGTACAACCGAGGCAGCATCCGCCATCCATCCAGGTCGGCTCCGTCGTCCGTGAGCATGTTGAGCAAGACGGGGGCGCCCATGACGGTGAGCGCCGCACCAGCGTTACCGGCGCCGAAGATGCCCAGGGCGAGGCCCTGCCGCTCCTGCGAGAACCACACCGAGGTGTATGCGATCCCCACGGCAAAGGACGCACCGCACAGCCCGAAGCCGAGCCCGCCGAGGATGAAGCCGGCGTAGCTGTCGGCGTGGCTGACCAGATACATCGGCACTGCGGATATCACGATCAGCAACGCAAAGACGGGGCGTCCTCCGTACCTGTCGGTCAGCAGACCCATCGGCAGTCGCATCACGGCTCCCGACAGCACAGGGGTGCCGATCAGCCATCCCATCTGGGCCTTGTCCCAGTGGAATACGTAGTGTTCCACCAGGAAGGTGATCAGCACGCCGTTCATCATCCAGGCAGCGAAGCAGACCGTGAACGCCATTGTGTTCATGGCCAGAATCTTGTTCGCGCGCGCCGCTTCGCTCATCGTCGGTCACCGATGTGATGGGAGCCGAGCGGTAAACTGGCCCCGCCGGCGCGGTGAGCGCGCGGAGCACGGAGCGAACACACGCGGGGTGCCATCTGCCCGAGTCCGCCCTCTAGCCCACGCCGCGTCTGCCTGGCGCTGTCTCTCCCTGCGTCTCAGTCCGTCGCCGGTTCCAGATCACCACCTGGTACGGCCGCCACAGGTAGGTGATGGGGAAGGTGACGAGGTGCACGAGGCGGGTGAACGGGAAGAGGGCGATGATCACGAACCCGCCCAGCATGTGGAGCTTGACCACCCACGGCAGCGAGGTCACGAACTGGGTCTCCGGGTCGAGCGTGGCGAGCGACTGCAGCCACGGCACGGCCGTGTGCAGGTACCAGTCCGAACCCCAGCGGAAGAAGAGCGCGACCCAGAAGCCGAGCGCCATCTGAGTCACGAGCACGAGCAGCAGGACCCAGTCCATCGTCGAACTGACGACAAAGATGCGACGGCTGAAGAACCGGCGGATGAACAGCAGCACCAGCGCCGCCGTTGCAGCAAGCGCCAACGCCAGCCCGATCACCTCCAGCACGTAGAGGCGCGTGGGGTCTGCGATCAAGCCTGTCCAGACGCCCGGGATCAGCAGCGCCGCCACGTGGGCGAGCAGGATGATGATGATGCCGAAGTGCCAGGGCACCGAACCCCAGAACAGCGTGCGATTCTCCAGGAACTGCGAGGAGAAACTGGAGTACGAGTAGCGGTCGCTGGAGTAGCGGTAGATCGCCACCACCACGGCGAGAACGACCGCTACGTACGGGAAGGCCGCAAACAATACGATGTCAACCATCGATACGCTCCTTCTCGTGCAGGGCAATGATCTCGGTGGGAGCCGTGTCCACTCGGAGTGGCTCCAGCACGCTGAGCAGCGCGTGAAGCACCGGTCGGTACGGATCGCGCTCGGGCCGGAGTTGCCGGAGTTCCAGCTCAGCATCCTCGAGCTCTTCGTCGATGACGCCGGTGTCTGTCATCAGCTTGTCCAGCGCCGGGATCACTCCCTCTTGCAATATCTCTTTGTTCGCGCTCATGTCGGCGTTCACTGAGAGGAAGCGCAGTACCTCTGAGATGCGATCCGGCAGCTCCGTCTCGCTCGCTTGGAACCCGCCGGCCCGGTACCGCGCCTTCAGTTCGAGCAGGAACTCGCTCCGCTCGTACCCCTCTCCGAAGAGCTGATATCCGAGATAGGGGTGGCAGTCGGCATCGAGGTCGAAGACCGCCGTGTAGACCTCCTGCACTTCTCCGTGCGGAGTCCCGTCGACGAAGCTCAGGAACCCCCGCAGCCACGCGGCGGCCTCGCTATCGCTCGCAGCGACGAGCGCCTCGCACTCGCGTACCTGCGGAACGATGCTCGTCTCCGGGTACTCAAGGATGTCTGCGAACAGCCCGAGCACTCGCTGATCGACGACGTCGCTGGTCACGGCTACCACCTTCGCTCGGCAGGCTTCAGTTGACCGAAGCCCGCGGCCGGCTTGTGGTTGAACGGGTCCGTGGTCTCGCCGACCGCCACCTCCCGCGCCATCGGCGGGATCACGAAGCGCTGGTTGTACGTCGGCAGCGCGGTGAGGCGATGAATCGCCTCCGCTACCTCGGCCGTGATCTGACCCTGAGCCAGCGCGTCCGCGGCCTCCTCCTCCGGCATGTCGCCGACCGTCTTCGCGCGCATGTGGACGCGAACGGCGATCAGCTTGCGGTAGACCTCGTCGATGATCTTCTCGTTACCCGCCGAGAAGAGGCTGGCGAGGTAGCGCAGCGGCACCCTCGCGTTCTCGAGACGGCTGAGCAGCGGCCCCAGGCCCGCGCCCTCGAGGCCGGAGACCTCGTAGTGCCCGCCCTGGGTGGACGCCAGCACCGGTAGCATCGGCGGCACATAGAACAGCATCGGCAGCGTGCGGAACTCCGCGTGCAACGGCAGCGCGATCTGCCACTCCTTGACGAACTGATACACCGGCGAGCGCTGCGCTGCCTCGATCGAGGCGTCCGGTACGCCGCTCTCCTTGGCCGCTGCGATCACCTCCGGGTCGTTCGGGTCGAGGATGATGCTGCGCTGCGCCTCCACCAGGTCCTCGTCGTCCGCCTTCGCGACCTCCTCGATTCGGTCGGCGTCGTAGAGCAGCAGTCCTAGGTAGCGGATGCGGCCGACGCATGAGTGGAAGCAGGCCGGCGGCTGGCCGCTCTCCAGGCGCGGGTAGCAGAGGATGCACTTCTCCGACTTGCCGGTGCTCCAGTTGAAATAGGGCTTCTTATAGGGGCAGCCCGAGACGCACATGCGCCAGCCACGGCACTTGTCCTGGCTGATCAGCACGATGCCGTCCTCGCCGCGCTTGTAGATCGCGCCGGCGGGACAGGCGGCAACGCAGCCCGGGTTCAGGCAGTGGTTGCAGATGCGAGGGAGGTAGAAAAAGACGACGCGCTCGATCTCGGCGAGTTGCTCCCGCTCGGCGTCGGTCAGGTTCTCCAAGTTCGGGTCATTGGCCGCGTAGACCGGCGAGCCGCCGAGGTCATCGTCCCAGTTGGGTCCGGACTCGATCTCCATGTATTCGCCGGTGATCATGGAGACGGCACGGGCCGTCGGCTGGTCGTCGCCCTCGGGGGCGTCGAAGAGGTCCTCGTACTTGTACGTCCACGGCTCGTAGTAGTCGTCGATGGTCGGGAGATACGGGTTGTGGAAGATGTTGCCGAGCGCGCCGAAGCGCCCTTGCAGCTTGAGCTTCAGCTTGTCGCTTTCTTTCTCGAAGCCGCCCTTGTACTTCTCCTGGTCCTCCCATGTCGTCGGGTAGCCGGTGCCCGGCTTGGTCTCGACGTTGTTCCACCACATGTACTCGGTGCCCTTGCGGTCGGTCCAGATGTTCTTGCAGGCGATGCTGCAGGTGTGACAACCGATGCACTTATCCAGATGGAAGACCATCGAAATCTGCGTTCTGACGTCCATGCGCTTGCCCTTTCTGAGGCTGCTGCCTGACGGGTGGTCCGGGACCGACGTGGGGAATCCCACACCGGCCTATTGCGTCAGCTCGCGATTCCTTTCAGCTCGTCTCCACCGGTAGCGGAGACGGGCGTGATCAGCCGGCCCGCTACCACTCGAGTTTCTCGAGCTTGCGGATCGCCACGTATGTGTCCCGGGTGAAGATCCCGATCGGTCCCCAGTAATTGAACATGTAGGTGAACTGCGCGTAGCCGCCCGCCAGTTGCACCGGGTTGATGCGGGTGCGGGTGAGGCTGTTGTGCCCACCGGCGCGCCGCCCACCTCGGACCTGCGACTTCGGGATGTAGACCGTTCGCTCAACGGCGTGGTAGTAGAGACACATCCCCGGCTGCACGCGAGCGCTGACGTTCGCGCGGGTCACCACGACGCCGTTGTCGTTGTACATCTCCACCCAGTCGTTGTCCTTCAGCCCGATGCGGTCGGCGTCCTTGTCGTTGATCCAGACCGGGTCCATGCCGCGCGAGAGCGTGAGCATGCGGTGGTTGTCCTTGTAGGTGGAGTGGATGTTCCACTTGCCGTGAGGCGTGATGTAGTTCAGCACCAGCGTCTCGTCATCGACCGGGCTCTGGGGGCCGATGTCGCCCGTCTTCACGGGGTCCAACTTCGGCTTGTACGTGACGAGTTGCTCACCGAAGTCGAGGTAGTACGGGTGATCGACGTAGAGGTGCTGACGGCCGCTCAAGGTGCGCCATGGGACGAGCCGCTCCACGTTGAGGCACCACGCTGAGTAGGCCCGGCCGTCGTTGACCATCCCGGTCCAGCAGGGCGTGATCAGCGTCCGCCTCGGCTGTTGCGTGAGATCGGCGAAGGTCATCCGCACGCTGCGGTTCGGCTCGGCCAGGTCGGCAAGCGGCAGGCCGACCTTGATCTCCTCGTGCTTGAAGCCGTCGTAGGCGAGCTGTCCGTTGGTCTCTGGCGCGAGCGCCAGCAGCAAGTTCGCGGTGTCCAGCGAGTCCTCCAGCGAGGGGTACTTCATGCCTCCCCACTCCACGACACGCGTCTGTTTCGGGTCCGGCGCGCCGCCGATCTGACCCTCCAGCAACTCGTCGTAGGCGTCGGCGATCGGGATCTGGGCTCCGTTGCCGTTGACGCCGTTCTCGCGTGCCGCACGCCCGAGGGAGATGAACTGGTTGTAGAGGTTGGCGTAGTCGCGCTCGACGACGCGCAGATGTGGCATGGTTTTGCCGGGGATCGGCTCGCACTCGCCCTCGGTCCAGTCGGCGACCTCGGTCTGGCCCAGTTCGTCGGGCGTGTCGTGCATCAGCGGGATTGCGACCACGTCCTTGACCGGCTCCGGGAAGGTCTCCGGAGCCATCTCGCTGACGTTCTCGGCGATCGCCTTGAAGATGTCCCAGTCGGTCTTCGACTCCCAGACGGGAGGCACCGCCGCCCCCAGCGGGTGCACGAAGGAGTGCAGGTCGGTGGTGTTGAGATCGTTCTTCTCGTACCACATCGCGGTGGGCAGAACGATGTCCGAGTAGAGCGCGGAGGTGTCCATGCGGAAGTTGATGTCGACTACGAGATCCATCTTTCCGCGAGGCGCCTCCTCGTGGTATTCGACGGTGTTGATCTTCCCCGCCGCCTTCTCCTCTGCCACCACGTTGTCGTGCGTCCCGAGGTAGTGACGGAGGAAGAACTCGTGGCCCTTCGCGCTGGATTGGATGGCGTTGCCGCGCCAGATAATCCAGACGCGCGGCCAGTTCTCCGGGGCGTCCGGGTCGTCGATTGCGAAGTTCGTTTCCTTCGACTTCAGTTGCTCGACAACGTTCGCGACGATCGCCTCGGAGTCGGCAGCGCCAGCCGCTTCCGCCGTCTTCACCACGTCCATCGAGTTGCGGTCGAACTGCGGGTAGTAGGGCATCCACCCCATGCGCACGGACTTCGCCGTGAGGTCCAAGGCGTGGCCCTTCGCCCAGCGGGCGTTCTCTGGCACTGAGGCGTATTCGGTGAAGTCGCCTTCATAGCGCCACTGGTCGCTGTTCACGTAGTGCCAGATCGGCGACTGCTGGCGCCGTGCCGGGATGCCCCAGTCGGCGGCGAAGGCCATCGTGGACCACGGCGCGACTAGGGTGAGCTTCTCCTGGCCGACGTAGTGGTTGAGCCCGCCGCCGTTGACGCCGCAGCAGCCGGTCAGGATCAGCGAGGTGATCGGAGCGCGGTACGAGTGGTTGTTGTTGTACCAGTGGTTGAGGCTGGCGCCGGTGATGATCATGGACTTGCCGTTGGTGGCTTCCGCATTGGAGGCGAACTCGCGCGCCAGCCGCGTCACGGTCTCCTGAGCGATCCCCGTGTATTGCTCCTGCCAGGCGGGTGTGTAGGGCGCGCTGGCGTCGTCGTAGTTCGCCGCGTAGTCTCCCGGGAGGGAGCGGTCGACGCCGAACTGGGCCATCAGCAGGTCGAAGACGGTGGCGACCAGCACCTCGCCGTCACCAGTCTGAATTCTGCGGACCGGTACGCCGCGCAGGTTCACCTTCGACTCGGCGAACTCCTCGAACTCGACCTGGAGCACTTCGTCGTGCCGGTCGAGGAATGACAGCTCCGGGTCCAGGGGAGAGTCGTCGACCCCATCCTCCATCTTGAGGTTCCACTTGCCGTCTTCTTCGCCCCAGCGGAATCCGACCGCGCCCTTCGGCATGCGGGGCTCGTCGCTGGTTTGGTCCCACACCGCGAGTTTCCAGTCGCCGTTTTCGATGTCGGGATAGCGCTGAAGGCGGTTGGCGCGGAGCAATTGCTGGGGCTTGTACGAGTCACCGTTCGCCGACAGCTCCACAAGGAAAGGCGTGTCGGTGTACTGCTTCAGGTAATCGACGAAGTACGGCACCTGCCGGTCGACGTAGAACTCCTTGAGGATGACGTGGTTCACGGCCATCCAGAGGGCGGTGTCCTGCCCGGCCTTGACGGGGATCCACCAGTCGGAAAATTTCGCGACCTGATTAAAGTCCGGCGAGATCACCGTGAACTTCGTGCCGTTCTGGCGGGCCTCCGAGATGAAGTGCACGTCGGGCGTGCGCGTCATGTTGAGGTTGGCGGCGACGGAGACGATGTACTTGGAGTTGTACCAGTCGGCGCTCTCGCAGACATCGGTCTGGTCGCCCCATGTCTCGGGGAAGGCGTTCGGCAGGTCGGCGTACCAGTCGTAGAAGCTCATGCTGACGCCGCCGAAGAGCTGGAGGAAGCGTGAGCCTGCGGCGTACGAGTTGTAGGACATCGCCGGGATCGGCGAGAAACCGAAGACGCGGTCCGGACCCCACTGCTTCGCCGTGTAGATGCTCGAGGCGGAGACGATCTCGAGGACCTCGTCCCAGTCACTGCGACGGAATCCGCCCTTGCCACGAGCGCGCTGGTACCGAGAGCGCTTCTGCTCGTCGGAGACGATGGAGCCCCAGGCGGCAACCGGGTTGGGTTCGCGGGATTTCGCCTCGCGCCAAAGGTCCAGCAGGGCGCCCCGGACGTACGGGTACTTCACGCGGATCGGGCTGTAGACGTACCAGGACGCGGAGATGCCGCGCTGGCAGCCGCGGGGCTCGTACGGGGGCAGGCCGTCTTCGAGGGCCGGGTAGTCGGTCTGCTGCATCTCCCAGGTGATGATGCCGTCCTTGGAGTAGACGGCCCACGAGCAGCCGCCCGTGCAGTTCACGCCGTGGGTGCTGCGGGTGACGTTGTCGTGCTGCCAGCGGTTGCGGTAGAAGTCTTCCCAGCGCCGTGACTTGGGGTCGGCCAGGTCTTGAATCCATCCCATATCAGTAGCCTCCGAGAGCCTTGTTAGTCGCCGGCACGTTGACGTGAAACCATCGGTTCGCGGACCTTCGAGAGACGCCGACGCCAGATCAACTGGGCGACGACGCCGATGACGACAACTCCCCCGACAGCGAGCGCGACCAACTGCCAGATCACCTCGGTTGATCGCGTGGTCACGTCGGTCGAACGGAAGAAGGCAATGAGCTGGACCTGCTCATCCGGCGTGAGTGGTTTGGAACTGTAAATCGGTAGCATCGGTTGGACCGTCGAGGGCCACTGGATGAGAGCATCGCCCAGCTTCGCGTGGGCACCGGTGAGATCCGGGCCCAGCTTGCCGCCGCCCAACCCGCCGATGCCGCCGCTGCTGTGGCAGGCTCGACAAGAAGGGCCGCCATTCGCGAGGCGTGTGACGCCGGTGAAGAGGTTCTTCCCCGCGGCCGCGTCGCCATCTCCTGACGCCTGTGTCGTGGCGGGAGCGGCCTGCTGAGGCGGAGCGCCCCCGGCCTGGGCCTCGAAGAACGCGATCAGCGAGCTGATTTGCTGCTCAGACAGGTTGAAATTCGGCATCGGGACGTTGTTGAAGTTGCCGAGCATCTCGGTGGCGATGGGGTCGCCGTCGGAGATCATCTTGGGCGGGTCAGTGAGCCATCGCGTCAGCCAGTCGGGGTCTCGTCGAACGGCCACGTCTTGCAGGTCCGGGCCAATGTCATCGCCGCCACCCACGCTGTGGCAGGCGCTGCAGGTGCTCTGGAACAGCGCTTCACCGTCCTCGGCGGGGCCGCTCCGAGGGGACGCCTGCTGATCCGGCGCGGGCTGGAAGGCAGGAACCGCCTGCGCACGACCCTGCCCAACTCCGAGGAACAGAACGAACAGCAGCACGCCGAGAAGCAGGACCAGAGGAATCGCCGGCAGGTTCCGTTCCCGCCTCAAGGCGAAGTTCCGTGTCGGGCGCTGACTCTTCCAAGATCGATGTCCGACGCGGTGCAGCAGGCCCGGTTCCTGGCTCGTGTGGAGCGGCAGGTCTGATCGGTTGGGAACTGTGGGGCGACTCATTGAGGGGGGGCCTGTCCTGATTGGGTGGCAGTGAACGCGAGCACCTCAGCCAGCCGCCTGAAGTGAGCCTCTTCGCTGGTTTGCGCATGGGAGACTCGCCGGCGCCATTCCGGATCGCCTTCACCTTCCCGCGGTTCCAACCAGACGGTCATCACGAAAGACGCTCCGCTACTCCCGGATCCCGGGGCGCCGCCAGCGCGGGGATCACTTTGTGACTCTTTTCGCGCAGAGTGCTCTTTCATCACACTTACAGGAAGCGACCTTGGTCCCGAACCGTCCGGAACTTCGGGCCTACTGAGTTCCAGAACTGGCATCAAGCCCCACCTGAAGGCAGAGTGCCGTCCGCGGAACCGTCTCAGGACGTTCGTCTCTTGTTGCGCTCGGCTGAGCCTAGGTAGCATCCCGTGCTTCGCTCAGCTGCGCGAGGCGGCGGGCTACCGAGACCACCTCGCTGCCCGTGGGAGTGATCTCTGGAGGACGCTGTGGCATTCGCACTGTCGGACATGGAACTCACCAGCTCGGCCTTCGAGGCCAGGGGGCGTATCCCCGTGGAGCACAGTGGCGAGGGCGACGACACCTCGCCGCCGCTGACGTGGAGTGATGCTCCCGACGGCACCCGCTCGTTCGCTCTCGTCTGCCACGATCCGGACGCACCGCTCGTGGACGCGGGGTCGTACGGCTTCGTGCACTGGGTGCTCTACAACATCCCGGGGTCGGCGGAGAGCCTTCCCTCAGATGTCTCCGACTATTCCAGCGGTCCTTCCGGCTTCGGCAGGGAAGGCTACGGCGGGCCGATGCCGCCGCCGGGACACGGGACGCATCACTACTTCTTCTGGTTGTTCGCGCTCAGTGCGGAACCGGATCTCGATGAAGGGCTGTCGTTCTCGGAACTCCTGGAGCGGATCGAACCGCACACCCTTGGGATGAACCGCCTCGTCGGCACCTACGAACGAAGCTGATCTCAGCAGTCACGGAAGTTCCGAGCCCGCCGCCGGCGAGCCTCGACCGGTTCGCTGACCGGGATTTGGTCCGCAACTCCCGGACGAGTCGCTTATTCCTCTTGGGCCGCACGCTCGTACCGCTCCTGGAGCCGGGGGTGAAGGCGTTCCCGCTCATGGCTCACCGGCCTGAGCCGTTGTCATCAATCTGCCATCAATCACCACGGAACTCTCCACCTGGTCCTCGTCGAACGGCGCTCAGTGGTACGACTTCTTCTTGTGGAAGTTCAGGCGGTACGCATACTGGGAGACGCTGGAGATCAGCCGCTGTACGCGATTCTCTTCCCACCGGTCGTCGTCGTTTTTCTCGCGCACTGTCATGCGGTAGTCCTCGCGCTTGAATGGGATCACCTGCACCAGCGGATCTCCGAGCTGGATCGTGCCGCTCGTGCCCTCCGCCAGCCAGAAGAAAGGGAACGAGACATTGTTGTGGTAGACGTCCGTGTCGACGACCCCAGTCGCAATCCCAAATCGGTCCTCGAAATGGTTGAACGGCATCGTGAAGAGGCAGGAGTAGCCTTTCGGCGTCTGGATCGTCCACGGCGAGACGAACTTGTACCCCGACTGGTCGAGCGCCTTCTCGGCAGCTGGGACACCCTCCGTCTGCCATTTCGGGTGGCTATTTACCAGCTGCATCTCTCCGGGCCAGGAGAAGTAAGTGCGGCCGTTCTTGAACTCGTAGATGAAGTCGTTCCACAGTGGCAGCACGTAGCCCAGCGACATCGCGTCCAGGAAAGGCACGCAGTTCTTGAAGGTCGACCTTGGCGAGCTGCCGCTCACCATGCCTTGATCATCGAGGTCGACACCCCAGGGAGTGTGGTCAATCGTCGGCGTCGCGTCCTTGTACCAAGGAGGGACGGCGAGCACGGCCGGCGTGGGATCCGGCGCGGCGCCGAAGAACGGCTCGTCGATCACGAATTCGATGTTCTTGAACCTGCTCTTCTTCAGCACCATCGTCACGTCCCTCTCGCATGTGTCCGTCCCTGATGTGGCGAGGCCACGATGGGATGGCACGGCCAGCCCGTGCACGTTCGTACGGCACTGCGGAACAGGCCGATGAACCGCGAGTTCATATGAAGCGAGGAGCCGCAAACAGTGTCGAAGGTCCGGGACTGCCTCTCGCGATCAGGACCTCAAGATGCCCACAATGATCCTGGCCCCTCTTTCCCGGCGGGCTCGGAGTTCTCGCGCTGGCATCGAGCCGGACAAGCCCGGTTACGGGCGAGCTCGACGGCACCGATGGTCTGCGACACTCTTGCCGCTCCTTGCGCGGCGTCTTATCAGCGGCACGGCGCACTACGAACGTCCCTAAGTTCCCGAGACCTTTGTCCTCCGCGATCCGTCCCCCACAGTGGTAACACTATGACTTACATAGTAAGGCTCGTGCGACACTGCAGTCCTGCACGGGCCGGACTCGGAGGACAACGTGACGACGACCAGCGACGAGACGCGAACGATCCCCGCCGACCTTGAGCGGAAGGCGAACGAGAAAGACTGGCCACTGGACGATGTCGAGAAGATGCTCCAGCGCTTCTCGTCATTCCAGGTCCAGATCGCGATGGACCGCATGACGCTGGAGCAAGCGCAGCAGGTGCTCTCGGGCGACCGGCCGTCTGGCGAAACGCCGCTCTACACCGAGGTGCAGGAGGAGTACATCGACGGCCTGCGCCAGGGGAACTACAACCTCGGATGGCTCTACGACGAGCGTCCGCAGTGGGGCGTGCGAGCGACCCCGAGCGCACGCGGCCTCACGTTGATGGACATCAACGACGCATACGCCGGGGAGCCGGACGACGTCGCGCCCACCGATAGCATGGCGCCCCGCGGTGCCCCGATCGACGACCCCGAAAGCCTTCCCGGCATGGGCTACACGATGAACTCGAAGTACCAGGTCTGGGCCGAGAATGTCGTGCCGCTCTACGAAGAGGCCGTCTCCCGCCAGTGGAGCGCGACCCGCGACATCCCATGGGAGGATCTGAAACCGCTTCCGGACGACCTCGAACGCGCTCAGAGCGAGTTCTGCACCTTCCTCACAGAGGTCGAGATGATCGCCAGCGACTTCCCCGCGAAGTGGCTGTGGCAAATGAATCAGCACTACCACGAAGTAAAGATGTTCCTGTGCACGCAGGCCATGGACGAGGCGCGGCACCTAGAGATCTTCCGCAAGCGCGCGCTCGCGAACGGCGGCGGCCTGACCACGGTGCGGGCGGAGCGCGAGCTCGGCCTCGCGAACATCTTGCACGCCCCGACCTACATCCAGGGCTCGTTCCTGATGCACGTCGTCGGCGAGGGACTGGTGCTCGACATCTTCAGAGCGGGTGAGTTCCTGGCGAAGAACAATGTCGAGAAGGCGATGTACCAGCTCTGCATGCAGGACGAGGCGCGACACGTCTCCTACGGCACGATGCATCTCAAGTATTTCCTTGAGAACCACCCCAACCGCGAGGAGGCTGAGGCCGAGCTCCACGCCGTCGCGGACATCGCAGAGCGCTCGTTCACCGGGTTCCTAGTCAACCCCTATCTGGTTGAACCACTGGCGGTGCTCGCTGGCGGCGGCATCAAGCACATCGATCGCGGCATGGACGCGGTCAAGGTCGTCTGGAAGAGCATCTGCGACGAGTACCTGAACCGCTGCGACCTGGCAGGCTTCGACCGGCGGTCGCGCATCCGCCTCCCAGACGAGGCACCGTACTAGCCGGCCGCAAGCGCGCCTCCGGGCGATGGATGGAGATGTCTGATGCAATTCCCGTCAACGGATTGGTTTGAAGCGCTGAAGGCGGAAGCGGACAAGGCGGAGACGACCTTCCGTCGGCTCGGGTTCTGCGACGCTGACGTGATGATCGATGTACGCGAGCCGTCTGGCGTGAGGAGCTTCCTGCTCACGTTCCGTGACTACGGCTGTGAACGCGTGGAGGAGGTGACGGGGGGCAGCCCTGTGGTCGACTTCTCGCTCGCTGCTGACCACGGCGTCTGGCAAGAGATGATCGAGAACATTCGGGACAACGGGGGCGCGGACCTCGACCACACGCTGAACTTCCTGCAGTTGCCGGGCACGATCGAGCTGGTCGCGGACGACCAGGGTCAGGCCGACATGTTCTACCGCTTCAGCCAGACCTTCCAGGAGTTCTTCAACGGGGCCGCGGCCATCCCGACCGAGTTCGCGGTGGCGGTCGCCTGAGGGTGGCCGGAGGCGGCACTGCACCTGCGGGCGAGGGCGCGCTGCCGTACATCATCAGCACGGACTGCATGGGCTGCGGCGTATGCGAGTTCATGTGCCCGTCGGAGGCGATCGTCGAGGCCAAGAACCAGTTGATCATTCTCAAGCACGTCTGCAACGGCTGCGGCGACTGCGTCCCGTTCTGCCCGGTTCACGCGATCGTCCCACGCGAGCAATTTGGCGAGCGGCAGGCGGACACACTCGCCTCCGCACTCAGGCAGGTGCTGGAGCCGTAGCGGTGCGCACCAGCGACAACGTCGAGTCTGATGCTCTCGGCCCGCGTAGTGTCGTAGCGATCATTGGCGGGGCGACGCGACAGGACTGCCCGGCTGTCAGGTTCTAGTGAGGAACCGCCGACGGGTGTCACGCTTCTGCTTACGTTCCGCGAGGGCCTCGAAGCCGCAGTGATCGTGAGCATCCTGCTCGCCTGTTCGCTTCAGGAAGGCGAGCCGGATCTGCCCCGCTACGTCCTATACGCGGCCCTGGCAGCGGCGGCCACGAGCGTCGCGGCCGGAATCGTCGTCTTCGAGACGACTGGCGAGCTCAGTGGGCGCGCGGAGCAACTGTTCGAGGGAACGGTGATGATCGTCGCGGCGGTGGTGATCACCCATGTCTGGCGACACAGCCGGAACATTCGCCGCCAGTACAAGGACCGAACGGCGGTCACCCTCGCATCGACCTCGGCTCGCCGAGCGATCTTCTGACCGCGTTCGTCGTCGTGCTGATCGAGTGCCTGGAGATCGTGCTCTTCCTGCGTGCCACCGCCGACGACAGCGTTGGCAGCGTGTTCGTTGGCGGGTGATCGGCCTTGTGCTCGCAGCCGTGGTCGGGCTGGTTGTCTATCAGGCGAACCGGCTACGCGACGCAATCCTTCTGTTCTACCTCGTCGGCGCGGCCTTGATCGTGCTTGCCGCCGGCTTGCTGGCCCACGGGGTACATGAGTTCCAGGAGGCTGGCATTTTCCCGATCCTTCGGGAGAACGTCTGGAACACGAACGGCATCCTCGACGAGAAGGGGGGCACCGGAAAGTTCCTGCGCTCCCTGGTCGGGTATAACGGCAACCCGGAGCTGCTCGAGGTGATCGCATGGGCGTCCTACCTCACCGTCGCCGCTTGGTACTTCGAGACCGTTCGCTTCCTCCGCACGCTCATCCCGAACGCACGGAAGAACCTCACCCGGTAGTCCGGTCTTCCAGGGGTGTTGCAGCGTGGCGTGGGCCCCTATTCGTCCCCTTCAGACTCACCGACGACTCGTCGTCGAGCGGCACGCCTTGGGGATAAAGAACATGGCCATCCCGAGCCCGTACACGGCACTCATCGCGACGGACTTCACGGGCTGAACGACCGCTGCCTCGCCATCACGGAAACGACACTCCGCCTAACGTGAGGCTGGAACCGCTGCACTGCCGTCCCCGAAATCGAGCTCGATCGAGGTGGTGCTGAGCGCGGGCACGATCTCGCCCGGCTGACCTCGATCGAGCGCCGCCTCATGGCTCGCGCAACGAGTCGCGCATCCTTGGCAACGTCGCAAGACGAGAAGACGCGATCGCGACGATGGACGCCGCCCTGGCGAAGTACGACGCGGGCGCGGACTCAATGGGAGACAATCGGGCTGCCTCGCCAGGCATCCGTTCTCAGTCTGCTGAGGACGTACGCCCCGGGCTGCGGGGACGTTCGCCACTGTGCGAAGCGATCGTTCCGTGGCAGCTTCGGCCGGCCTGAGCAGACGTAGCAGGGCGACCTCCGTCCTTCCGCTTCCGGCGGTTCGCGTTCGTGCCTGGGTGCCGGAACGGGGCG
>PVBE010232752.1_pt1 | contig 23060 bp, 15 predicted proteins | sample 1631181 | NCBI WGS metagenome assembly PVBE01 (sample SAMN08397723, study PRJNA350692) | Marine metagenome, whole genome shotgun sequencing project. | isolation source: water | place: Pacific Ocean | collected 2012-04 | reverse complement strand
GATCTCTACTCGCTGGGCGTCACGATCTTCGAGACCGTCACCGGCAAGCTCCCGGTCTACGGGCAGTCGACGGAGGCGATGCTGCACGCGCTGCTGCACGACGAACCGATTCGTCTGCGCCAGATCCTGCCCAAGGCGCCGCGGGATCTCGAGGCCGTGATCTCAAAGCTCTTGCAGAAGGACCCGCGCGACCGCTACCAGGACGGTGAAACGCTGGGGCTCGACCTGATCCGCATCGCGGAAGGCGAACCGGTGCGCATCCGCAGGCAGGGCCTGGTTGTCCGCGTCTATCGCCGTCTGAAGCGCAAACCTGTGGTCGCTGGCATCATCGGTGTGCTGTTCGTGCTGCTGATCGTTACGGGGCTGTGGTTCCGGGAAGTGCTCGTCGGCGATGAGCTCAAGCGCCAGAAGAACGGTCGCGAACACCTTCGATTGGCATCGATGGCCGTCGCGAGTGAATCCGGATCGTCGGTCGGACCCCGCCGCGTCCTCGACGTGCTGTCCGGCGGCGAGACCACCGAGACCACCAACACGTCGCAGTTCCTCCGTGAGATCGACGCGGCGGCGAAACTGCTGCCGGACGAAACTGCGAACATCGCGCGGTACCGCGATGCGTACGCCGGTCATGTGTTCGGCTCGCAGGAATCCGTGGATCCCGTCGGACTGCTTCGTCTGGGCAACGGCTTTGGTGCGGTCGATGCGCTGACGGAGAAGATTCGTTCGATCAAAGCGAACTTCAAGGCCGACGATCTCGGTGAGCGAATCGATCTCTACAACCTCTACGTGGCGCGTGCTATCGCGAGTATTTCGGCCTCGGTCGCCGATCCACAGCAGGCGCGGAATGACCTGAACCTCGCGTCCTTCATCCGATCGGGCGCGAGGCTGCCGCGCATGCTGCAGGCCTTCCTCGCGTGGAAGGACAGGACTCAACCGAAACTGCTGATCGATTCCCTGAAGGAGTTCACCTCTCCCGATGATCCGCAGCATCTCGATCCGGAGCTTCGTCGCGCGACGGGGGAATTCCTGCTGTCGTTTGCCGGCGTCAGCGCTCCTCCCGGAAGCCACCTCATGCGGTTCTCGATGGGCTACGCGGTGCGGAAGATCCTCAGCGACAAGGCGGACGAGTTCCTTGGACTCAAGGATGCGAAGCGCGAGGAGTGGTACCACGGGCTCGAGCATCAACTCGCGCAACACGCGACCAAGATCCTCAACAACCTCGGCATCATGCTCGAGATGCAGGCCCCGTTGAAGGCTGGCCGTGAGCTTCTGAGAGACAGCGTGGCGCCGTCTTCGCCGATCAAGTCTTGGAGCTACGCATTCGACCTGCTCGAGGACGTGCATTCGAGATCCCAGCCGCTCAGTGAGGAGAATCGACTCAGAGGAGCGATCCACTACCTTCGCGTCGTGCAACGCGTCCAGTCGTTCGACGACGCGATCGTCTTGCTGACGAACCTGGAAGGAATCGTGGGGCCGCTCCTGGCGCTCGTCGATTCTCCGGAACGCGAGTTGCGGGAACTCGCCGTGGAGTTGCGTGCTCGCCTGCACTCCTGGATCGCGAATCAGCAGGTGGCACAGACGGCGGTAGACGCGTGGTTGAAAGTGAACGATCGGGACCCCGCGGCCCAAGCGTGCAAGTTCTGCAGTCTCGTGCGGTCTGCGCCGAGGTCGCAGGAGGAGTTCTTCCGCGCCCTGCTGTTTGGGCGTAACGCCATTCTCTACGCGGCGGATGCCGTCCGATTGGAGGTCCGCGACCGTCTCGTGAAGCGGGTCTACCACGAACTCGGGCGGGTCCAGGACGGGGTCGCCCAGGGCTTCCTCCGGCAACTGTTGCAGAGCCTTGGGGGGGAATGAGCGTGTCCATGGATAAAATGCCTGTTCGAACCCCATTCGTCGCGAAAGGATTGGGGGCCCGTCCGGCCACCTGTCCTTGGACCCCCTGCAACCCTGCTTTGAGACTACGAAACGGAATCTTCGGCCTGTGTGTGCTGGCGTTGGCAACGCTGCCCACTGGCTGCTCACCGGAGGAACCATCTGGAGGACAAGGACTTCCGCTAGTCGGTGCCGTCTCCAAAAAGTCGTCGAAGAAATCTGGGGGCCCGCCCAAGGAGGGGCAGGTTTCGGCTCGGCACACGTCGCGCGATCATGTCAGCGGCGTCGTCCTCGGTCCCCGGGGCATGCCGATGGCCGCCGCGCGAGTCACGCTCTACAAGCGCCTGCGCCAGTGGCCCCGGCGGGACCGGGTCGAGCTCGATTCGGTCCGCACCGGGACGGAGGGGCGCTTCGTGTTCTCCACGAGTCGCGGTCGCGGTCTGGAGGTCGAGGCCAAGGCGCGTAGCTGCGCCACGCTCGTGCGTACGGCGCCGCCGCCGGGACTCGGGACACTCATCCTCCAATTCTCCAGGGGTTTTCGCGTCGCGGGCAGCGTGGTCTTGCCGACGGGTCGACCGGCAAGGAACTGTGTCGTCTATCTCGAACCCGGTAGCCGCAGCCAGATGCGCGCGGTTCAGACCAACACCGACAGGGACGGGCGGTTCGAGTTCCTGGGCGTGCCCGCGGACAACCTCCGCGTGTCGGCGCGGCACGATCTGTTCCAACCGGCGACCGATGTCGTCACGATCGGTCGACCGATGGCCCTCCGATTCGAGCGGCCCGAGATCGGTCTGTCCGGCAGGGTAATGAGCGGCGACGAACCCGTAGCAGATTGCGAGGTCCTCGTTTCCCCACGCATGACCAGCGGTGTGTTCTGCGTTCCGTTCGCAGCAGTCACCGACCGCGACGGTCGGTACCGCATTCGAGGACTGGGTGAAGGGAGCTACAACATCGAGCTTCGGCACGACAAGTACTCGTCGGCGCAGCGCACGCTGTCCCTGCACGAGTCCCGGACCGGACTCGAGCTGGAACTCTCTTCGCGCGTGAAGGTCAAGGGCCAGCTGACCGGCGCGAAGAACATCGCAAACACGCAACTGAGCATCGTGTCTTTCTACGGTGAGACTGCAACGACGAGAGTTCGGGCAGACGGGTCGTTCGAGTTCGCTGAGGAGTTATCCAGTGGGATGGCGACGATCGAACTCGAGGCCGGACAATTCAGTTTCAAGGTGAGTCAATCCCGTTGGGTGAGGCGCGCTCTGATCGAGGACGGAGACGATTTTGAACTCGAGATCCAACCCGCTTCGGAGGTCAAGGGCGTCGTGCTCGGTCACGATGGCAAGCCACTCGCGGGTGTCGAAGTGCTCGCCGCATTGAAGATCATCGAGGATCCTCTGAACCTCTTCACCGATCAGAGCCCCCTCGTCGCGCGTCAACGCGTGTTCGCGGTGACCGATCGGGCCGGTCGCTATCTGATCCACGGGCTGGAACCGGGCGAGGTCACTCTCAGCTTCCAGAAAGAGCGTTTCGGTTCCTGCACGCAGGTCGCAGTCGTCAAGTTCAAGTCGAAGAGTCCCGACGCATCCGAGTCGACCGTGAAGCTCCTCGCGCCCGGCACGATTTCCGGTCGCGTCACCCGTGGTGGCAAACCAGTTCCCGGCGCACTCGTCTCGGTGAGCAAGGGTCTCTCGCGCGGCTTCACGGGACGTGGTGGTCGATACACGCTGAGGGGGCTCCCCGCGGGCGAACACCTCGTACGAGTGAAGTTCCGCACCCTGAAGATCGCGCACTCGGACAAGCCGATCAAGTTGACGGCCGGACAGGAGGTCTCCGGCGTGGACATCGCGCTGCAGATGGGGCGTCGCATCCGCGGCCAGGTCGTCGATTCAGAGGAACTCCCCATGGCCAACGTGATCGTGGAGGGGCAGGCTGGCACCACGACCAACACGGACGAGTCGGGCAGGTTCGTGCTGGATGTTCCGTTGGGCCGGACGTTGCTCTACGTCCGGACAACGCCATTCGATCCATCGTTCGATCGCGTTCCCGTGGGACGGGACGTCGAGGAACTGATCGTGCAGCTTCGTCAGGCGCCGCGCGCCAGGGTGAAGGGCGTAGTGAAGGCGCTTCCCATGGAGACGCCGGTCGTCGGGATGATCCTGCGGCTCGACACGGACAAGCGACAGGCTCAGCCCACGCCCCTGACGCTTGGGCTGACGTGGACCGAGTCCATGCGCACGGTCATCAACATGCAGAGGCTCAACGAGCACCACCTGCGCGGGCATGTCGAGCGCTGGATCGAGGCGCCCGAGGGAGTGCTCGATCTGCAGAACCTCCCGGCGGGTCCCTATCGGCTCACATTGCAATCCAGGGGCTACCAGCCGTTCGTCAAGAAGGTGGCCCTGTTCAACGGCAAGCCCATCGATCTCGGAGTGATCAAGCTCGAACGGGGATTCACCGTCGAGGGTGTCGTGCTCCGTCCGAATGGCGATCCGGTGCCGGGAGCCAGGATCGTGCTCGGGCGCGAATCGGATCTCACTCTTTCTGGCGCACGGACGTGGTACGTCTCGGATCGTCGCGGTCGATTCACGGTAGAGGGAGTCGGCCTGAAGCTGAAAACCCTCTACGTGGCCGCGAAGGGCTACGCGACGCAACACCACGCTCTCGATCTCGCCAAGGACATTCTGCGCGACAAGGATGATCCGGTGCAGGTAAGGATGCAGCCGGGCGCGAGGATTCGGGCCGAGCTCATCGGCATGGACGGAACCCCGGTGCCGTTCAAGATGGTGCAGCTGAACCGCGGCTTCGATTGGATCGGTCAAGCGGAGACCGACGACCAGGGCGTGGCCTGGTTCTACAACGTCTCCAAGGGGTCATACCACCTCGGCCTGCGGGGCAAGTGGCGGTCGTTGACCAAACAGATCGTACGCGACACGAGCGGCGCGAGAGTCTACTCGGTCAAGATCAAGGACCTGCGCAGTCGTCGTGACAAGCGTCAGCGTCAGCGACGGCGCTGACCAGATCAGTCCTTCTTGTTGGACGAGATGCCTGCTGCCAACGCGATGCGGAGCGCCTCCTCCATTTCCATCTCGATCGGGCGGACGTCGATCTCGTCGACGATCAGCAGGTAGCCGCCGATCTGGTAGCTCATCGGCAAGTAGACGCCGACTTTCCCTGGGCCGCCGAACCCCGCGGGCATGTCGTCCCAACTCGAGCGCGTGATGAAGCCGAGCATCTCGGGTCCACCCTTCACCGGGCGGACCATGACGACCTGGTTGAACTCCTTGTCGTCGGTATGGGCGAAGAACGAGACCATGTCCTTCAACATCCGGTAGAGGGTCTTGACCAGCGGCACGCGCTCGAGGAGCGAGATGCCGAGGTCGTGGAACCAACGGATCAACCAATTGTTGAGGAGGACACCGATGGCAACAGTGATGATGATGCCGGCAGCGATGCCGAGACCGGGTAAGTAGTAGAGGCGCCTCGTCGGGTCTTCGGGGTCATTCGCCAGGGGGAAGAGGCCCGAGAGCAAGGTCTCGGCGCCACTCAGGAACCACCAGAGAATGTAGATCGTGACGGCGATCGGGACGATCGCGGCCAGACCGCGGAGGAACGACTTTGCGAAGAAACCCATGGGGTAGATCCTCGCGCCCCGCACTTGGGATTGCTATCGGATTGACTGGTACAGCGCCTCGAGTTGGTCGACGATGTGTTCCAAGTCGAACTTGTCGCGGGCGAGAGCGCGGGCCTTCTTGCCCATTCGTGTGAGTTCGGTCGGATCGGACAGGAGCTCATGTAGCGCGGTGGCCACCGCTTCGGGCGACCCTTCTGTCACACGGCCCGCCGCGGCCTCTTCGACTTCGGGGACGTTGCACATGGGGGTCAGCAAGCACGGCACGCCGGCGGCGAGCGCTTCGAGGACGGCGTTCGGCAGCCCTTCGCTGTCCGATGTCAGGACGAACAGGTCCGCTGCCGTGAGCGCGTCGCGGCGCGCGGCGGCCTCGAGGTGGCCGGTGAACACGAATCTGTCGTCGAGACCGAACGCTTTGACCTGCGACGCGATGCGGCGCCCGGTACCGTCCTCGTCGTGACCGGCGATGATGAGTCGGGTGTTGGGCAGTGCGGCCTTCACGAAGGCCTCCACGAGCAGGTCGAGTCCCTTCACCGCGTGCAGGCGACCGAGGAACAGGGCGAGCTGCTCGTCCTTGCCTATGTCGAAGCGTGATCGGAACGTGGCCTCGTCGCCCGGGATGAAGGGTTCGACGCCGTTTGGAATCAGATTCATGTGCTCGACGACGCTCTGTCCGACGAGATCACCGATCTCTTTGTGCGTTACCGCCTGGAACGCAGCGGCGTTCGCCAGCAAGGGGCGTTCGATGCGCTTGAGGAAGATGCGCTTGCGCCGCCGCTTGATCCAAAGGCGCGTCGGGCAGAGGGCGCCCTCGGCGTTGTAGACGTACGGGACCCCGTTGTGCTGAGCGATCTTCGCCGCGAGGTGGTTCGCCATCGTCAACCCGACGTTGAGCGCGCACACGTCGGCATCGGCGAGAGCCTCTTCGAGCGCCGGGACCATCGTGGGTGACCAGTAAGGGGGAATGCGATGCCACGCGCGCGTTTGCGCGTAATAGACCTGGTAGTCGTCGCGGTCGACCCATTTGGCGCGGGAGACCGCCGGGTCCACGCCGTTGTCGGTCGTGACGACCCGGACTGAATGTCCTCGCGCGGCCAGAAGTCGGCAGACTTTCTCCGCCTGCGTTACGACACCGCCGAACTGCGTCGCGGGTGCGAAGAACGGCATGACCTTGACGAGGCGCAGCCTGGTCACGCTTTCGCACCGTGCTTCATGTCGTGTTTCATACAGAGGCGCTGGAAGATCGCCATGACGAGGCGCGGAGGCAAGAGGAGAAGACCGTGTTCTCCGAGGAGCCGCAGCCGCCCGCACCAAGACTGGCGACCGCCCCAGTGCTCGCGCTTGATGTTGATCGTGTCCCGAAGGGACGCGCGCAGCTTGCGGTTCTTCATCGCGCCGGTGTGCAGCCGATACAGGACGAGCGCTTCTTCGAGATTCGCGAACCGTGCGCCGTCGAGGGCGAGCCTGGACCAGAGGTCGTAGTCCTCACACGTGCGATCCCGGTATCCGCCGACCGCGTCGACCGCGGCCTTTCGCATCATGATGCTCGGCTGCGCGATCGGGTTGTAGATCGGCATGACGCGCAAGATCTCTTCGTGCAGCGTCGGATATCGGCGCCCCCCGGTCTCGACATCGTGCTCGTCGATGACGCGCAGTTGCGTCCCGAGAAGCGTGAGCTCTGGCTCGGCATTCATCCGCTCGGATTGGGTCGCCAGTCGCTCTGGCACGCACTTGTCGTCGGCGTCGAGCATCGCGATCAGTTCGGCGCGAGCTTCGGCGATGCCGCGATTGCGCGCGCTCGCGATCCCGGGTTCGCGGTTCTCCACATGGCGGATGCGGTCGTCGTCGAAGCGGGCCAGGCACTCGGTGACCGAGCGAACGGGCTCGTTGGCGGAAGGTCTCTCACCCGCATCCTCGACGACGATGATCTCGATGTCGCTCAGCGTCTGATCGAGAAGGCTCTGGATCGCCGCGGGGAAGTGGCGCGGGTCCGGGTTCCGGACGGGCATCACAACAGATACGAGGGATCGCGGCATCAGGCCGCCGCACGATAGCAACTCGGGTCCGGGCTTCCCAGATCACGCTTTGATCATCAAGTGGTGCGGTTAGACTCCTGCGCCGCTGCAGCCGGATCGCGCACGGGACCGGTTTCCGCATCATGCGAGAACGGAACACGACCACGGAGTTCATGTCCCGCGAGTTTGCCGACAAGATCGCGTGGAATGTCGATGCGCCCGACTTCTCGAACACGCCTGTCGGCTCGCGGCGACCGGAATTCGACTACGTCCCGGCGGATGCTGATGCGGAACCGTTCGTCTCCATCATCACTGCGTTCCACGACGCGGACGACCTGATCGAACCCACCGCCGTCGAGAAGTGGTTCTGGTTCCTGCAGAAGCTCGCTTCGCGAACGTGCCGGACCGTCCGCGGGCGGCGTTGACGCGAGCACGGACAGCCGAAAGGGAGAGGCTCTTGCAGTGATCTCCCGTTCACTCCGATGTGGCCTCTCGCCGAGCGATGCAGCCCGCGACAGTCCTCGTTTCGATCGGAACCCGCCCAGAGGCGGTGAAGTTCGCGCCGCTCGGGCACGAGTTGAAGCGGCGCGATGGCGTTCGTGTTCGCGTGCTGGCCACGGCGCAATACCGCGAGTTGCTGGACCAGATCCTCCGGTTCTTCGGGGTCGAGATTGACATCGACCTGGACCTGATGCGGGAGAACCAGGGGTTGGCGGGCCTGACGGGCCGCACGATCTCGAAGGTCGACGCGGTGCTGACGGAGGAGAAGCCGGACTTCGTTTTCGCCCAGGGTGATGCGACGACGGTGATGGTCACGGGGTTGGCTTGCTACTACCGCAAGATCCCGATGGGGCATGTGGAGGCGGGTTTGCGGACGGGGAACAAATTTTTCCCGTTTCCCGAGGAGATGAATCGCAGGCTCGCGGGGCCCCTCGCCGACCTGCACTTTGCCCCGACGGCGCCGGCACGTCGTCCGTGCAGATCTGCGACGCACTCCAAACCTGGCTGCCCTGAAGATCTCCTAGCCTTGGAGCTCGGCGATCACCGCGTCGGTGTATTCCTTGGTCGAAGCGCTGCCACCGAGGTCGCCGGTGACGCACTCTCCCGCTCCGACGATCTTGACGACCGCGTTCTCGATGCGTACCGCGGTGTCCACCTCGTCGAGGTGACGAAGCATGAGCGCGCCCGAGAGAATCAGAGCCGTCGGGTTCGCAAGATTCTTGCCCGCGAGGTCCGGGGCCGAGCCGTGGACGGCTTCGAACACCGCGAACTTCTCGCCGATGTTTGAGCTCGGCGCCATGCCGAGCCCGCCGACGAGGCCACTCGTCAGGTCGGAGATGATGTCGCCGAACAGGTTCTCCATCACCAACACGTCGAATTGTGTCGGATCGAGCACGAGTCGCATCGCGGTCGCGTCCACGATCGCTTCTTCGTATTCGATGTCGTCGTGTTCGCGAGCCACCCGCCGGGCGACCTCGAGGAACAGCCCATCGCTGAGTTTCAGGATGTTCGCCTTGTGAACCGCGGTGACCTTCTTGCGCCCTTGCGAACGCGCGATGTGGAACGCGTAGCGCACGATTCGCTCTGAGGCGGCCTCTGTGATCACCCTCAGGCTTTCTACGACGCCTGGCACGACGATGTGCTCGAGGCCGCTGTAGAGTCCCTCGGTGTTCTCGCGGATGACGATGAGGTCGACATTCTCGTAGCGGGACGGCACGCCGACGATGCTGCGCGCCGGACGGTAGTTCGCGTAGAGGTCGAGCTTCTTGCGGAAGTTGACGTTGACCGAGCGAAAGCCGGATCCGATCGGCGTCGTGATCGGCCCCTTCAGCGCCAGACCGCAGCGCGCGATCGCTTCGAGGGTCTCTTCGGGGAGCGGTGTGCCGTAGTGACCGATGACGTCACCACCCGCTTCGTGGACGTGCCACTCGATGGACACGCCTGTTGCGTCGATTACTCGACGCGCAGCTGCAGAAACTTCGGGGCCGATGCCATCACCGGGCACCAGGGTCACGTCGTAGGTCATGTGGTGTGCCGCTTGCCCGCTACCTGAACGTGGCGATGACGGGAGCGTGGTCGCTCGGTCCTTGACCGTCTCTCGCGGACATGTCCACCTCGACGCCCTTGCACGACTTGAGCGCCGACGCACTCAAGAGGAAGTGGTCGATGCGCAGCCCAGCGTTGCGTTGGAAGCCGCGGGTTCGGAAGTCCCACCACGTGTAGATATCGCGGTGCTCGTGGAATTTTCGCAGTCCGTCGTGGAGCCCGAAATCCATGAGCTTCTTCATCGCCTTTCGCTCCGGTGTCGAGCAGTGGATCTTCTCGCGCCACTCTTCCGGGTCGTAGACGTCGCGGTCATCGAGCGTGATGTTGAAGTCCCCGGTGACAACCAGTCGATCCTTCGGCTGGTAGGTTTGTTCCAGCATCTTCTGCAGTCGCTTCAGCCACTGCAGCTTGTACATGAACTTCTCGCTCTCGATGTCGCTGCCGTTCGGCACGTAGAGATTGAGGATCCGGTACTTGTCGACCTGGCAGCCGAGGACGCGCGCTTCGCGGTTCTCCTCGTCGGGGTCGTCGTCGGGCAACCCCTTGGTTACGTTCTCGATCGGATACTGCGAGAGGATCGCGACGCCGTTGTAGGTCTTTTGTCCGAACTTCAGGACGTTGTAGCCCTCGTCCTCCAGCTCCTCCTGCGGGAACAGATCGTCGACGACCTTGGTCTCCTGCAGGCAGACGATCTCGGGATCGTTCTCATGCAGCCAGGGGATCAGGCGCGGCAGGCGGGCGCGGATCGAATTAACGTTCCAGGTGACGATCTTCATTGGGAGGCCCCGGATGGGCCGCTTGGGCGGACGATAGAATGAGCATTCAACGGATACGCTGCCCATACACAAGGTTGGGAGTGGTTTTCCGCCGATATGAGGTTCCTGGCCCGATGCCGGAACCGGGCTCTTCCCGGCCCAGCTCCGGCCCGGCAGAATCACCGGCATGAACTTCCCTCATCGCCTCGTGCCCCTCCTGGGGCTCCTCCTGCCCGCCGCGTGTTCGACGCCGACCCTGCCGACCGTCTCCATGGACTGTGCCGACCAGGACGTCGTGTTCTTCGGGGAGGTCCACGAGAGCGCTGCGTGCCACGAGCAGCAGCGGAAGCTCCTGATAGCCCTGCGCGAGAAGCGACAGGACGTCGTTCTCTCGATGGAGATGTTCGAGCGTGACGTCCAGCTCCATCTGGACGCGTATCTGGCGGGGAAGCTGCCGGAAGCGGAGTTCCGGAAGGAGGCCCGGGCCTGGAAGAACTGGCGCCACTACAAGCCGATGGTGGATTTCGCTGCCAAGCATGGGTTGCCGGTGATCGCCGCGAACGCCCCGAAGGACCTCGTGCGTCAGGTGTCCCGCAAGGGCGGCGGTGGCCTCGAGGCCCTGCGGGGCAACCCGCACGTGGCTCGGGAGGTCCGGACGCCGAAAGACGCGTACTACCGCGCGTTCGTCGATGAGATGAAGGGACACATTGGGACGGAGGGCGAGTTGATGACGCGGATGTACGAGGGGCAGTGCGTGCGGGACGAGACCATGGCGGAGTCCATCGCGGACTACCTGGCCGCCGCCCACGCTGTGGGGCGCCGGCCCATCGTGTTGCACCTCTGCGGGAACTTCCATTCGAATCACCGGCTCGGAACCGTGCAGCGGTTGCTCCGGCGCAACCCGGAACTCGCGGTCAAGGTGATCGCCACCATGGTGGTGGACCCGTCGTTGGAATACAGCTCGGACGGCGGGGACTACCGACTCACCTTGACGAAGGAGAACAAGCTGATCCGCCCGCCTACCGTGAAGCCCGCCGGCAAGCACCCGAAGACGGAAGTGGCCGAGGAGCTGGACCCGAACGCCCGCCCCGGTCTCGGATTCATGCCGGTCTACGAGGGCGACGAGGTGGGCTGCGGCGTCCAGATGGTCATGGAGGGCAGCGCGGCGGCGAAGGCGGGCATCAAGAAGGGCGACTTGATCGTGAAGCTCGCCGGGGAGGAGATCGACGATGTCCGCCACTACAGCGACGTTCTCGGCGGTCTCACGATCGGCCAGAAGGTGAAGGTCGTCGTGAAGCGCGACGGCAAGGAGATCAAGCTCGAAGCCGTCGTCGGCGAAAGCCACCGCTAACCTGTGCTTGCCTACTTGCCGCTGGCGAGCTTGCGGAGGTGGGCGAGATCGGCGGGGTCGACGGCGATGTGGGGGAGGGACTCGAGGTCCTGGGTCAGGTCGTCGAGAAAGGCGAGATCGGTGCGCTTGACCAGGACGAGGCTCAGGCCGACCAGGTGGGCACTGCGACCGAACTTCTCCATCGCGTTGAAGAACGTGCGCCAGGATGAGTCCTCGCCGATGCGTTGATCCAGGTCCGTGAGGGATCGATCGAGCTTCGAGAGCATGCCCTTCAGGTCCTGCGCCCAGGCTGGCTCCGGGACGAGATCTCCGTCGATGAGCAGGCCGAGATGCGCGACGAGCCGCGCCGACTGGGAGGCGAGTTCGAGATCGCGGATCACGTTGTGGTCGTCCACCTTGTTGAAGCTCAACTTCTCGACGAACGAGGACAGCGCGAGGTAGACCGGCAACTTCTTCGGATAGTCGATCCCCGAGCTGCTCTTCTCGACGCGCGAAGTCGGTGGCGTGAACTGCACGTTCGGCGCCTCCTTGCCCCACGCCTCCACGACTCGCCACGTCGTGAGCACTGACACGAGCACTACGACCCCAGCGCCGAGACGCATCACCGTAGTCCGTCGGCGCCGTTTTTTCTCATCGACCACCGCCTGCCCCTCGCGCGATACTTGGTCGTGGATCTCGTGCTCCCTGAACTGCCAGTGATCGAGCAGCCGCTGGATCCCGCTGCCGGCCTCCGGCGGGATGCCGATTCCTTCGAACCTCTTGCCTGCCATCGCTGAGCTCGACGTCGTCTCGCGCAGGTCTCGCAGGGTCGCTTGAGCGATCTTCAACCGGACCGCTGGGTCCGTTGCGCGATCGATTCGTCGCTCGCCCTGGTCCGCCTTCTCCTGGACGAGGTCGACGATCACCTCGCGCAGGTCGAGGGCGTAATGCGAGCCCTTCTCGGGTCCGAGCGTGACGATCAACTGGTTCAACGCCGTGGCGCGTTTTCCGAGAGCCTTCAGTCGGTCGTCCACCGAACTCTTCTCGTCCGCGAGCAACTCGGCATAGAGCGCCGCTAGACGCTGGTTCTCGACGATCGACCGCTCTAACTCCTTCTTGCGTCGCTTCGCCTCTTCGAGTCGATCGGTGAGCTGGCCGCCCCCTGCGGCATCTTCCGTGGGCTCGTCCTCGAACTTGTCGACGGCGCGCGCCATGTCGAACAACGCCGTAGTCAGGTGCCCGCGCTCCATCGCCTCTTCCGCGCCGCGCGCGATATTGTCGCGGGTCGTGCGCGCCTGATCCAACCGCATCCGCACGCGCTCGATCTCGTCCTGCAGCCGCTCGCGACTCTGGTCGGGAAGGTCGAGGAATGACTCGAGCATGCGGATCCCGTCCAGACGGTTCAGCATCTTCTGCACCGGGCGGATCGGAATGGGCACCGCGTCGAGCTTCTGCGTCGCTTCGTTCAGGCAATCCCAAGCGTAGAGGGTGATGCTCTTCATCGCGTCGGCGAGGGCGGCTTCTGCTTCGGCGACCGCCGGTCGCACGCACGGAAAATCCTCGAGCATCTGGTGAATGACCTCCAACAGGGAGCGAGCGCCACCCTTGCCACGGATTGCCTTTGCTTCCGCCACGTGGTCGCCGCACAACTTGCAGAACGCGCTGACTCGTTCGAGGTCGTGGGGGAGTTCCGACAGCTCGAGCAGTTCCTTGAGTTGCACGAGCAACTGCTGCGGCCAGGCGATCCGCTGCATGTAGAACTCCAACCGCATCAGTCTGTCTTTGAGCGGGGCGGCGACGGAGCTCGCTCCCCCGTAGATCGACGTGATTTCGTCCACGACGACCGCGGCTCCCGCGAGGTCGAGTCTGGTCTCCGCGTCCTCTAGCCGCGCCACGATCTCGAGATGAGTCTTCTCGGTCCTCTCGACGTCGCGCAGCGTGCGCTCGAGCAACTGGCCCGGATTGCGCAGCAGAGGCCCGGGGAGGTGTCCCGGATCCGCCGTCGGCAGGCTCAACCCACCGGGAACCCGGTGGATCGCCTTGGCCGCCAAGGCCGTCGCCTCGATGAGACCCCGCGCCCTGTCGAAGTTCGCGTTCATCTTGAGGCTCGCGACGCAGGGCGGTACGCGTTCCAGCAGATCGTGTCCGGTCTGCGCGAGTCCTCGTCGTGTGTCCGCTGTCGCGCGGTGGTGGGGGAATCGCGTGAGGAATGCGGTCAGCCGGGGCAGGTTTGTCGCGACGTGCCGCGCGACCGTCTCCAGATCGTCGTCGCCGTCCTGCTCAGGAGCTGATAGCCCAGGTGGCCCACCGATTCGATGAAGGAGTCGGGAGCGCTGTTCGCTGAGTCGTTCGAGATCCAACACACGATTCTTGTCGTGACTCGGATCCGCGGACGCTTCGTCGAGGAACTTCGCCGCGTCCTCGAACTCCGCCGACTGGATTGCCTGCAGCGCGCGGTCCTGCAAGGCGTCTGAATCACTGAGCGCGTCGAGGAACCCGCAGAGTCGGGCGTCGATGTCGGCGGCGGTGGGTCGTCGCGTCTCGTCGCTCGCGAGGCACTCCTCGATCAGGAGTCGCAGCGTGTCGGGCTGGCCACTCAACAGTGGCAGTCGTGAACTCCCGTCGCGCACGAGCGCGATGGTCTCCGCTACTTCCCGTTGCGGGAACGCTTGACAGCCCGTCAACAGGAAGAACATCGTCGCGCCGATGCCGAACACGTCGAACCCCGGGTGGGGGTACGCCCCGAGGTAGCTCTCGGCGGGTGAGTATCCGTGGGTGCCACCGGTGAAACCGGGGGAGGTCGGTGCCTCGTGTTCGCCTCCCGGCGCGCGGCGCGGGACGACGTGCTCGAGATCCATCAGGATGATGCGTGCCTTCCCCTCCTCGTCGCGGGTCGACTGGATGTTGGCGGGCTTCACGTCGCGGTGTACGACCCCGTGGGGTGCTCCCGGGCTAGGTATCGCGTGGATGTCGGCGAACACCGAAGCGAGCTGCGCGATCATCGATGCGGCGCGTCGCGCCGGAAGTGGGCCGGCGTCCGCCACGAGGCGCTCGAGGTTCTCGCCCTCGCAGTAGTCCATCGTGACGCAGGGTTTGTTCGTCACCGGGTCCTGGCCAGCGGTCCGGTACGGGACCACGCCGGGATGCGCCAGGTTCTTCGCGATCTCCGCCTCTTGCTGGGCGTCCAGAAGCGAACCCTGCTCAAAAATTTTCACGAGCTCGATGTCCACGCCGCGTCGTCGCGCAACCAACGTCCGCTCCGGAGAACAGTGGACCAGCCACTGGATGTCCACCGGTGTCACGTCCGGTTCGGAGGCGGGTTTGGGGTTCATCGAGGGTCGCGGAAAGGGGAGGGGATGTTTGGTGAGGCGTAAGCCTGACAACCTTAGATCAGCACGCGAATTCGGTAAACGCCCGCACGCTGAGTGCGATTTGTCGGTATTTCGACGGTAACCAACCGGTAAGCTCCACCTAACAGTGGCGGCTTCCCGACGGGAGGCCGGAGACAACCATGCTGATACACCTCGAGATCACCGACCGGTCTGGCTACAAGGAGATTACCGTAGAACAGGAGGCCTTTTGGGTCGGTACTCCGAAATCTAACTGTGTGGTGGAGCTGGACTTGCCTGGATGCCATGGGCGAGTTCTCGAGATCAAGGTCGCCTCGGACGGCCCGATGATCCGCGCCGAGGCTGGCCTGCCGTTCCCAATCCGCAGTGTCACCGGGGACGTGGGTACTCGCTACGAGACGCTTCTCGACGGGGACGTGCTCAATGTAGGGCCGGCCATGATGAAAGTCCGGGTCGCCGATCAGGCTGGAGACGTGGCTGTCGAGGCACTGGATCCCTCGACCCTCGCCCCGGACGTGGCAGGCTCTCCCGTGGGGGCTTGGTACCAGACGTTCATGGACATCGCCGACACGCTCGAAGGCCTCAACCAGGCGGAGCGGATGATCCACACCGCGATGGACGGCATCGTCCGCTCCACCGGAGCCGACCGCGTGATGGTGCAGCTCGTCGAGGACTTCGCGCCCAACGGCCAGGACGCGTTCTTTCTCTCGGGTGATGGCGACAACTCCGCGTTCCGCGTGAGCCAGTCGTTGGTCGAGCAGGCCCACACCGAACGGCAGGTCGTGCACGTTCCCCTGGCTAGCGCCGACCCGGTGGCGTCGCGGTTTCTCAGCGTACGCAAGGAGGGGATCAGCTCCGGCATAGCCATGTCGCTGCGGGCCCTCGGCAAGGACCTGGGCGTCCTCTATGCGGATTGCGTACGCGAGGGAGCGGTGATGACCGCGACCGACGTGCAACGACTCGCCTTCATCGGGCGTCTGCTGGCTTCCGCGCTCGGCAACCGCGCGCTCGTGTCGTGTCTCGTGCAGGCCGAACCCGCGATGGACGCCGCGGTCCACCCGGCGCTCCAGACCAAGAGTCCGGAGTGCGCCGACATGGTGGAGCGCGTCAAGCTCTACGCTCCGGCCGACTACACCGTGCTGATTCGCGGCGAGACCGGGAGTGGAAAGGAAGTGGTGGCGCGATGCCTGCACGACCTCTCTCGGCGAAAGAAGGGCCCGTTCGTCGCGGTCAACTGCGCCGCGATCCCCGATCAGTTGATGGAGAGCATTCTCTTCGGTCACGAGAAGGGCTCGTTCACCGGCGCGACGGAGAACCGCGGCGGTCACTTCGTCGAAGCCGACGGCGGAACGCTGTTCCTGGACGAGATCGGTGACATGGCCTCCGATCTCCAGGCGAAGATCCTGCGCTGCCTGCAGGACCGGATCGTGGTCCCGGTCGGCTCACGCCGCAAGGTCTCCGTCGACGTCCGCATCATGGCTGCGACCCACCGGAACCTGGAGAAGATGGTCGAAGCGGGCCAGTTCCGCGAGGACCTCTACTACCGGCTCCGCGAGCTCGAGATCTTCATTCCGCCGTTGCGCCAACGCACCGAGGACATCCTCGGCCTGTGCAACCGGTTCTTGAGCGAGGCCGCCAGCGATCTCGGTCTGGAAGTTGTCCCAGAACTCGCCGCCGCGACGCTGGACCACCTGTGTCGACTGCCGTGGCGCGGCAACATCCGCGAGCTGCGGCACGTCGTCAAGGGCGCCGCATTGCGATCCGGCGGCCAGGCCATCCTCGTGGCACACCTCGACGCAGGGCCGACCCAGGTCGGAGAATCCGTCAGGAACGGTTGCGACGTCGATCCCGATCTGACATGGAAGGAGCGACTGGAAGCGACCGAGCGCGAAGCGCTGGAGCAGACGCTCCAGGAGGCAAGTGGCAACCTGACGCGAGGCGCCGAGCTGTTCGGCGTGCCGCGGACCACCTACCGCGAAAAGCTGGTCAAGAACGGCTTGCTGGACAAGAAAGACTCCTAGCCACCATTGTTCGGACACCATCCAGAATCTTTCTCGGGCCTAGGAAAGTCTCCGGCCCCGTCCGTATGCTCTCCCGCCCATGTCCAAGTCAGCCTCGCTAATCGTCGTCGGTGACGTACACAGGTACTGGCGCGCCTCGGACACGGATTTTATCGAGAACGGTGACCAGGACTACGCGTTGTTCGTCGGCGATCTCGGCGACGAGGACGTCGACATCGTCGAGACGGTGGCCAGGATCAAGACGCGCAAGGCGGTCATCCTCGGCAACCACGACGCGTGGCGGAGTTTCAGCGAGAAGTACGTGACGGATGCTCTCAACAAGAGCCTTCGGCTTCTCGGCGACGATCACATCGCATACGACAATCGCGAATGGTACGAAGGCGGCCTCTCGATCGTTGGCGCGCGTCCCTTTTCGTGGGGCGGCAAGAGCTTGCGCAGCCTGGAGGTCTACGAGGAGCTCTACGGCGTGATCGACCACGAACAGTCGGCGGATCGCATCGTCGAGTGTGCGCGCCAGGCCCAGCACCGGGAGGTCATGATCCTCGCGCACAACGGGCCGACCGGTCTCTCGATGGAGACCCACGACATCTGGGGCAAGGATTTCGGCAAGTCGCCGCGGGGGGATTGGGGCGACGAGGATCTCGAGATCGCCATCGACCGGATCAAGGGCCTCGGCCTGAACGTGCCGCTGGTCGTCGCGGGTCATATGCATCACAAGCTGATCACGCCACGGGGAGCTTTCCGAACGCGCTTCCTGCGATACGGGGACACGATCTACGTGAATGCCGCGGTCGTGCCGCGGATCAAGAGACTCTCGGACGGCGTCGTGGTCTCGTACTTCCTTCGCATCGTCTGCGCGAACGGCAAGGTTGATCGATTCGAAGAGCTGTGGGTTGACCCCGAAGGCAAGATTCGCGAGAACACCGCCCCGCGCATCATGGAGGAAGTATCGTGATGCGAACCATTGGGTAGGAGACTGACTCCAATCGTGAAGCGTCCTGATGTGGTGGTGATCGGCGCCGGCATCGTCGGCAGCGCCGCGGCGTACTACCTCACCCTCGCGGGTCTTCGCACCTTGGTGATCGACCGCGGTGGTGCGAGCAACGGCTCGAGCAGCGGGTGCATGGGGCATCTGATGCTGATGTCCGCTCCAGAGTGCATGTATCACCTCTCCCGGCGAAGCCTCGAGTTGTGGAGGCAGTTCCACCGCGACGTCGGCGGCTTCGAGATGCTGAACTGCGGGTGTCTGTGGCTGGGCGAGTCCGAGGAGGACATGCCGACGCTCCAGAAGATTCACGACGAAGTCGCGTCGTTTGGCGACGAAGGGCAGCTGCTCACGACTTCCGAATTGCTCCGTCGCGAACCCGCGTTGGCACCCGATCTCGTCGGGGCCTACTTCTATCCGAAAGACTCCGTGATCTTTCCCATGCAGGCGACCGCAGCACTGCTCGGTGCGATCGTGCGACAGGGCGGTGCGGTTCAGTACGACACGAACGTGCTCGGACTGCGGCGTTCGACGGACGGTTCGGTGTGTTCCGTCATCACCGACGCGGGCGAGATCGAAACCGGCGTCGTCGTCAACGCCGCGGGAGTTTGGTTGCCGGACATCACGGTCATGGCCGGTCTGCCGCGGGCGCCGATCTTTCCCCGTCGCGGCGATCTGGCGATCACCATGCCGCAGGATCAACGCGTGAAGACCCAGATGGTTGAGGTGGCATACCTGCGCACGGCGACCGGCAAGGCGAAGGACCCGGAGGACGGCGAACCGGACGAGGGTGCGTGCGCGCTCAATCTTCAGCCCCAGGGCAACGGGACGCTGCTGGTCGGGTCCACCCGACAATTCGCGGGCTACGACCGGCGCGTGAACATGCGATTGTTGCGCGCATCGTTCGAGCGTGCATCGCGCTTCGTGCCCTCTATCCAGGACCTGCAGATCGTGCGCACGTGGGCGGGCCTGCGACCGTACACGCGTGACAAGGTCCCGATCATCGGGCCTGCTTCTTCCGTGCCGGGCCTGTTCGTATCGGGCGGTCACGAGGGTCTCGGCATCACACTGTCGATGGCCAGCGGCGAGTTGATCGCGCAATCGGTGCGCGGCGAGCCGACGATCCATTCCATGGAGCCTTTCCTGCTGGATCGTTTCTCGGAGGTGGTCGCCGATGGCTGACATGCGCATGACGGGCGTCGAACGCGGTCGAGAGCTGTCGTTCGAGATCGACGGTATTCGAATCTCGGCGCACGACGGCGAGACCGTCGCGATGGCGTTGTTCGCCGCCGACCGCATGACAGTGCGGCGATCCGCGAAGCTCGGCGCGCCGCGCGGCGTGTTTTGCAATATGGGAATCTGCTACGAGTGCCTCGTCTACATCGACGGCGATGCGGGCAGAGCGGTACGTTCTTGCACGCTTCTCGTCGTCGATGGGATGAAGCTCAAGACGTGGTCGCCTGAATCACCACTTCCACGGGCGGAGGGAGGGCCGGCGACATGACCGAGGAGATTCGAACTCGAGTCGCGATCGTGGGTGGTGGACCGGCGGGCATGGCCGCGGCGCGCGAACTCGCGACGGTCGGGATCGACGCGGTGATCGTGGATGAAGGTCTGAGGCCGGGCGGACAGATCTTCCGGCAGCTGCCTTCGAACTACGCCGGCGAACCAGATCCAAATTACGAGCCGTCGAGTCACCTCGCCGGACACGAGCTGATCCATGCCGTAGCGGGCACGCGATTCGTGGGCGGCGCTACGGTCTGGGACATCGAACCGGATCGAGTGCACGTTGAACGCGAGGGCGTCGGGCTGACGGTCCATGCCGAGAGGTTGATTCTGGCGACCGGCGCACTGGACCGGACGTTGCCGTTTCCGGGTTGGACGCTTCCCGGCGTGATCACCGCTGGCGCCGCCCAGGTGATGGTCCGCGGGCAGAGGATACGACCGGGCCAGCGCGCGGTCATCGCTGGGACCGGACCACTCTTGTTGCCGACGGTCACCTCGTTGCTCAGCGCGGGGGCGGAGGTCGTCGGGTTGTTCGAAGCGAACCGCATCGGGGGCTTGATCCGTGCGGTGCCGGCTGTGATCAAGAATCGCAAGCGTCGTCGCGAAGCCTGGTACTACGCCAAGCGGCTCTTGGGTGCCGGCGTGCGCATGAAGACTGGACACGCTGTGTTCGCCGCTCGGGGAGAACAACGACTGGAGAGCGTCGCGTTCGGTCGTGTCGATTCTGAGGGGCACCCCATTCCCGGATCGGAGCGCGAGATGGAGGCAGACATCCTGTGCACGGGGTTTGGATTGCTGCCGGCGACGGAGCTCGCGGTGCGGTTGGGATGTCAAATGCACCACCGCGAGTTGCGCGGCGGTTGGTTGCCCGTCCACGACGAGAACATGGCGACGAGTGTCGCGGGTGTCTTCGTCGCTGGCGAGATAGCCGGAATTGGTGGTGGTGACGTGGCGATCGCGGAGGGAACTCTGGCCGGTCGATCGGTCGCGGCGGAGTTGGGTATCCCGGGCGATGTGTCTTCCTTGCGCGCGCGTTGCCTCGCCGAACGCGGCGCCACCGATGCCATGTTGCGCGCGTTCCCGGTGCTACCGGGACTCTACGACCTGATTCAATCTGACACGCTCGTCTGCCGGTGCGAGGACGTGGCGATGGCAGAGGTCGAACAGGCGAGTCGCGCTTGCGGCAACGATGTGCGCTCCGTGAAGCTGGCAACTCGCGCCGGCATGGGGCCCTGCCAGGCGCGCATCTGTCATCGGATTATTGGTGGTATCCTTCAGGCGAGACTAGGTTCTTCGGAGCGCCCCACGCCGTGTCACTCGATACAGGCCCCGATCAAACCGGTAGCTCTCCGCACCATCCTCAAGGCAATTCGATGACCGAGATCCGGCGTATTGTAAGCCTCGTCCCCAGCATCACTGAAACCCTGTTCGATCTCGGACAGGGTGAGAAGGTCGTTGGCGTGACGCGCTACTGCGCTGAACCTGTCGAGTTCGTGCGGGATCTTCCGACCGTCGGTGGACCCAAGAACCCGAGCCTCGACAAGATCGCCGAACTCGAACCCGATCTCGTTTTCGTCAACACCGAAGAGAATCGGGGGGCAGCTATCGATTCCCTCCGATCGCGGTTCGAAGTACACGAATCGCGACCGCGCACGATCTTCGAAGTGACGGAGGTTCTGCGCTCGATGGGTCATCGTCTCGAGTGTTGGGACGAAGCAGAGGCCTACATCCTGCAGATCCAGGCGCAACTCACGCGCATCGAAGTCGGTGGTCTCCACCGCGACCGCATCCGGGTCTTCTATCCGATCTGGCGCAAACCCTGGATGTCGATCAACAGCGACACCTACATCCACAACGTCCTCGACGTGGTCGGAGCACACAACGTGTGCGCCGAGTGGGGGGATCGCTATCCCGTCGTCGACGAAGACCGCTTGGCCAACCTGGGCGTCGAGCTGGTGCTCCTTCCCTCGGAGCCCTACGAGTTCGGTCTCGAGCAGCAGGGTGAACTCATGCGCAGCGGACTGTTCCCCGGGCGCCAGGTGTTGCTCGTGGACGGTCGTGACTTCTGCTGGCACGGGACGCGCACGGGCGCGGCGCTGGGACGGTTGCACGAGTTCATGATGCGGCACCGCCCGAGAGTGCTCGAAGACGAGCCGAAGTAGATCACCGTCGCCCGAATAAGGATCCCTGTATTTCGCAGGAGAGACCTGACGTGATGGCCGGGCTAAGCTTCCGCCCATGCGTTTCAGCCAGATCCTGATCCACACCCTCCGGGATGACCCTTCCGACGCCGAGATCCCGAGTCATCGGTTGCTCACCCGTGGCGGATTCATCGTGAAGGCCGCCGCCGGCCTCTACAGCTACTCGCCGCTGATGTGGCGCGTGATCAAGAAGGTCTTCAACATCGTCCGCGAGGAGCTCGATCGGGAGGGCGCGCAGGAAGTGATGCTGCCGATCATGCAGCCGAAGGAACTGTGGACAGCGTCGGGGCGCTGGGACCGGTACGTCGCGGATGGGATCATGTTCCACCTGGAGGATCGGAAGGGCGCGGAGATGTGTCTCGGTCCGACGCACGAGGAAGTGATCACCTCGTACGTCAACACGGCGGTGAACAGCTACAAGCAGCTGCCGATCAACCTGTACCAGATTCAGGACAAGTTCCGGGACGAGATCCGACCGCGGTTCGGCCTCATGCGGGGACGAGAGTTCATCATGATGGACGCGTACTCCTTCGACGTCGACACGGCGCGGTTGGATGCGGCGTACGAGAAGATGGACCGGGCCTACCGCGCGATCTTCGATCGTTGTGGCGTGAAGTACACGGTCGTGGATGCGGATGCGGGTGCGATCGGTGGGGCCGGCAGTCAGGAGTTCATGGTTGTCGCGGACACGGGCGAGGACGCGATCCTCTACTGCGATTCGTGCAAGTACGCGGCGAATGTCGAGAAGGCCGGTGCGCGGGTTTCGTCCGTTGCGGATCGCGGGGACGCCCAACCGATCGAGAAACACGAGACGCCAAACGTCAAGACCGTCAAGCAGCTCGAGGAGTTCTTCAGCCTGCGTTCGGATGTCATGGCGAAGACCGTCCTTTACACGGCGGTGTTCGCCGACCGCGAAGAGACAGTGGCTGTGTTGATGCGCGGTGATCTCGAGATCAACGAGGTCAAGTTGACGAACGCGCTGGACGCGCTGGCCGTGACGCTCGCCGACGAAGCGGTGATTCAGAAGGCGACGGGCGCCGAGGTTGGTTTCGCCGGCCCGATCGAGTTGGGCGAGAAGGTCAAGCTCCTGGCGGATGCGACGCTGAAGGGGCAGGCCAATCTGCTGACCGGCTGCAACGAATCCGGCTACCACTGCTTGAACGTCAACCTCGGGCGGGACACGCGCGAGCCGGAGTTCCACGATCTGTGTCTGGCGAAGTCAGGCCAGGGTTGCCCGCGTTGTGAGGACGTGTTGCAGGAGGTGCGCGGCATCGAGGTCGGGCACATCTTCAAGCTGGGCACGAAGTACTCGTCGGCGATGGGCGCGACGTTCATGGCGGAGAACGGCAAGCCCGCG
>PVBE010200104.1_pt1 | contig 23060 bp, 18 predicted proteins | sample 1631181 | NCBI WGS metagenome assembly PVBE01 (sample SAMN08397723, study PRJNA350692) | Marine metagenome, whole genome shotgun sequencing project. | isolation source: water | place: Pacific Ocean | collected 2012-04 | reverse complement strand
GTATTCCATCATGTCGCGATATTACCATCCCCTCGACATCCGGATATATCGCTGCATCCTGATACCGTACTACTACCACTCGCCAGCTCCGGCCCGGCGATGTATGAGGGTTGATATATGAGCAGATTCGGATCCCGGCTGCACCGGGGACATTGGTACGGTTGGCTCTTCTGGGGTGTTGCGGCCAGCTTTTTTTTATATGAATTCTTTATCCGGGTAATGCCGAGTGTTTTTCTTCCTGCACTGTCTTCCGAACTCGACGCGTCTCCGGTCGACCTCGGTAGTTCACTCTCGGTGTACTTGTGGGTGTATGCACCACTACAACTTGTCGTGGGTGGACTCTTTGATCGGTTCGGAGCAAAGTTCCTTCTCGTCGGTGCTGCAGCCATCGTCGGGGTGGGGACACTAATCTTCTCCCAAACCCATGAACTCGAAACTATCAGTATCGCCCGTGGCATGGCAGGGTTTGGATCTGCGTTTGCATTCGTGGGAGCGGTATACGTCGCCACCGTCTGGTTCTCGCCAAGCAGACTGGCACTAATCGCGGGTATCACCACTGCTGTCGGCATGCTCGGCGAAGTCATCGGCCAAACCCCGATGGTGGCCGCAGTTGATACGTGGGGATGGCGACCCGTCGTCATGTTCGGAGGCTGGGCCGGCTTGGTGGTAGCCGTTGGCCTGCTGCTCATTGTTCCCATGAGGCCGACTTGGTTTCACGATCGCTTCTCGGCCGACGATGAAGTGGTTGTCGGTTTCTTCCGCGGCATCGCCAAGGTTCTCCTCAATTGGAGACTGTGGGTCATTGGCGTCATCAGCGCCACCATCTACCTTCCGCTCAGCGTAGTCGCCGCGCTCTGGGGCAACACCTTTATGGAAACCGCCGGCGGTTACACCGCCGAAGAAGCCTCGTTTGCGACCATCATGTTGGCGGTCGGTTGGCTCATTGGATGCCCATTGGCAGGAATTATCTCTGATCGAATGGAATCGCGGCGATGGCCGCTCATCGTCGGCAGTATCGGCGGCGGGATTGCAATGACGCTCTTCTTGTGGCCTAGCATGTTCGGCTACTACGGACTGCTCGCAATCATGTTGATTGGTGGCTTACTCACGAGCACACAGGTTGTCTGCTTTGCCGTCGCTATGGAAATTTGTCCGAAGTCACTTCGCGGAACAGCGACGGCCTGCTGCAACTTCATCACGATGATGATGGCGGCTGGCTTTCAGATTACCATCGGATGGATTTTGACCGCCGAGGTCGTGTCGCCAAACATTCAACGAACATCCGGCCATGTGGTCAACAATGCCAACTTGCTCCGCGATGCTACTCCCGAACAGTTCCGCTTAGCCATGGCGATCATTCCCGCGTTCTTCGTGGTTTCGCTCATACTCTGCTTTGTACTTCCAGAAACAGCACCGGGGAGCAATGCTCACGGGCGGGGAACATGATCAAGCTTTGGCAAGCCGTCCTTTGACTTCAATGCCAGCCATCGTGTTTCTAGTATCGATGATCAGCGAGGCATACTCGCCAATCTGCCCCCACTCGATCGCGTCGTGATCCGTGATGATCACGACGGCGTCAGAGCCCTCAATCACCGCCTTGTCGAGCGGTACTGAGTTCAAGTCGATCGGGTTCTGAGACAAGACGGAAAACATTGGGCAGTGTGGGTCGTGATACTGCACTGTGCACCCGCGGCCTTGCAGCAACTCGATAATCGGCGCTGCTGGTGTCTCTCGAGTGTCCGACACGTTCGGCTTGTAGGTCACACCGATCACAAGCACCGTCGCGCCTTGCGTCGAAATACCGTCGCGTTCCAACTCGCGGCAGACGCTCTCTCCAACGACGTGCGGCATCGTTGTGTTGATTTCGCCAGCAAGTTCGATGAACTTGGTCTCGCCCCCCGCCTGCTTTGCTCGCCAAGCGAGATAGAACGGATCGATGGGGATGCAGTGGCCGCCAAGTCCTGGCCCTGGCCAGAATGCCTGAAAACCGAACGGCTTGGTCGCCGACGCTTCCAAGACCTGCCAGATGTCGACACCCATTTTTTCAAATGCAATCTTGAGCTCGTTCACCAACGCGATATTCACACACCGATAGACGTTCTCAAGAATCTTCGACGCCTCGGCGATCTCTGTGCTCGCAACTGGAACAACTTCATCGACAAGACTGCCATAGAACCGACACGCCAGGTCTGCCGACGCATCGTCCACACCGCCAACCACTTTGGGGATCGACTTCATGTCGAAGATTGGGTCCGCCGGATTCTCTCGCTCCGGGCTATAGGCCACAAAGAAGTCCGATCCACATCGAAGACCGCCCCGCTCAAGAATCGGCAACATCACATCGCGGGTCGTTCCCGGAAACGTAGTCGACTCCAACACAACGAGCATTCCGGCGTGCAGCACCGCTGCAACCATTTCAGTTGAACTGGTGACGTATGAGAGATCGGGCGTGCGATCGTTGGCAAGTGGTGTCGGGACACATAGAATGACGATGTCGCACTCCGCCAAGGCTTCTGGACTGGATGTTGCCGAAAACCGCTTCGAGGCCGCCAAAGACTCAAATTTTGTGGAAGCAATGTGGCCGAGATAACTGCGACCGGCATTGAGGTCGGCAACCTTGCCTGGGTCGACCTCGAACCCCACCACCGTAAAACCGGATTGAAGAACTGCAGCAGCAACCGGAAAACCGACATATCCCATGCCAACAACGCCGACCCTTGCAGAGTGGTCGTCGATTCTGCCTCGTAGTTCGCGCTCAGCCGAGCCGCTCATCGTCGCTTGCTCTCCATGTCCTGATAATTCCGCCATTGATTCTGGGATGGTAATCGCAACGCAGCCGTGGCCACCCGAAGAAACCTACCCTGTTTCGACAGCAACAACCTCTGATAGAATGGCCGCTCTGGAACGAGTTTGCAGTACCCACACCACGAGAGCCACCACGGGCCAATAAGGGGAGGATCGCCAGAATGAGTACGAAAGTCCGCGTTGGCGTCATTGTCGGAACACGGCCCGAAGTCATCAAAATGGCTCCGGTCATCGATGCATTGGAACAATCCGCCGCGATTGAACCGCTTGTCGTTTGCTCAGGCCAACAACGAGAGTTGGCTGCGCAGGCATTGGCCTCATTCGACATCACACCCCACATTGATCTTGATGTCATGCAACCTGGGCAAAGTTTGGCATCCTTGACAGCAAAGATTATTGACCGACTGGATGGCATTCTGCCCGATCTGAATCTTGACGCAGCACTGGTACACGGCGACACCACGACGGCGATGACCTCGGCGTTGGCGTGCTTCTACCAACGCATCCCGATTGGGCATGTTGAAGCTGGCCTTCGCACGTACGACTTCGACCACCCGTGGCCCGAAGAAATGAATCGCCGACTCATCGACCCGATCTGCCGATGGTGCTTTGCGCCCACCGAACTTTCGCGTCAGAACCTGCTGCGAGAAGGTATCCCCGGCGATGCAATCCAAGTCACCGGGAATACCGTGATTGATGCACTCTTGCAACTGCGCTCCCGTCAGGCGGAAACCGACGAAGCATTTGATTCTCCATATCGGGAGATATTGGTCACGGGTCACAGACGAGAATCCTTCGGCGACGGCTTCCGAAACATCTGCCATGCCATTCGAACCTTGGCCGAGGAACGGCATGATGTCCGGATCGTCTATCCGGTCCACCTGAACCCAAATGTCCGTGGCCCCGTGCACGAACTGCTTGGTCAACACGATCGCATCGATTTATGTGAACCGGTCGGCTACGAAGAGTTCGTCAAGCTCATGGATCGATCCCACTTCCTGCTCACCGATTCAGGGGGCGTTCAGGAAGAGGCGCCAAGTCTCGGCAAGCCGGTACTCGTCATGCGCGAGACCACTGAACGGCCAGAGGGCGTTGATGCAGGCACGTGTACGCTCGTAGGCACTTGTCCAGATCGCATTCTTGATTCATGCCGCGAACTATTGGACAACGAGGTTGAATACAATCGCCGGGCTGCTTTGGCGAATCCGTACGGCGACGGAAACGCCTCCATGCGAATCGTCAACCAGTTGGAAATGGATCTCTGTTGAACTGGCGGGCCGCACGGCCACTCGCCATACTGCAGATCCAATGACCGCCCCGCTTCCCCCATGGCCCACCACCAATCCGCAGGCCCGCGCAGCCGTCGATCGTGTGTTGGCCTCCGGACGCATCAACAGGCGGCACGGGGGTGAATGTGACTCCTTTGAAGATGAGTTCGCCGCATGGCATTCGCCGTCGCTCAAGCATGCCATCTGCATGAGCAGTGGAACCGCAGCGCTGGAAGCGGCCATGCACGGAATTGGCATCGGACCCAGTTGTGAAGTTCTGTGTCCAGCACGGAGTTTCGCCGCAACTGCAATGTGCATCGTCCGAGCCAACGGTGTGCCTGTATTCGCAGATGTTGACTCGGTCAGCGGGTGTGTCACTGTTGACACTTTGGAAGCGGCTCGAACTCCGCGTACGCGGGCTGCCATCGTCGTACATCTCGGAGGATGGCCCTGTGACATGCCCGCCATCATGGCCTGGGCTGCACAGCACTCTATTCTTATTGTTGAAGACTGCGCCCAAGCCCACGGTGCTTCGATCAACGGTCGCCACGTTGGCACGTTCGGAGACGCTGCAGTCTGGTCGTTCTGCAACGACAAGATTCTGACGACTGGCGGTGAGGGTGGAATGTTCGCTTCGCGCGACAAAGAAATCTGGAAACTCGCATGGTCATTCGGGGAACACGGGAAGGACTATGACGCGGCGATGCGCAGCGTTCCAGGGGCTGCCTTCCAGTGGCTTGTTGAACACGAGGGCACAAACATGCGCATGACAGAAATGCAGGCTGCGATCGGCCGCTGTCATCTTGAACGACTCTCTGATGATCTTGGCAAACGACGCGCCAATATGACGATACTTCACAACCAGTTCGAGTCGATCAAATGTATTCGCGCTCCGAAGCCCCCAGATGGACATGCCGGGTATCGGTACGCGGTGTATGTTCAGGAGGGAACGCCCGACATTCCTTCGTATCGCAGCCAGCTCTTGGCCGCTATTACTAACGATGGATGGCCAGCCAACTCTGGATCCTGCCCTGAAATTTACCGCGAGCCATTCTTTCAGGCGTTGGGTTTGAAACCGATTGTGGCCCCAACGGCAAAATCACTCGGTCACTCCTCCATAACGTTTCTGGTGCATCCCACAATTGATGAAGAGACGATGCGCAGGTACGCGGGGGGTATTTCTGGCGCGATTGCGACGAATGCTATTGGTGCGGCGCAGTACGCGTGAGTGATACCAACCATCCCAAGACGAGTGCGTCCAGTCAGCGGCCACCATGGATGGCTCATCTGCTTGACCGTGATCCAATTCCGCCGCTTGACGATCTGCTCCGACAAAGCACGACCGGCCGCACCATTCTGATTACGGGCGCTGGCGGATCAATCGGACGTGAACTTGGTCGCCAACTTGTGCCGTACGAGCCAAGGGCCCTGATACTGCTGGACCGCTGTCGACAGACGCTTGATGAATCGGCGCATGAACTCGAAGGCCAAGCCGCCAAGATTTCCACAATCGTCGGCTCGGCAGGCGATCAACCAACTCTTGACCGGGCTTTCACAGCACATCCAGTTGACATCGTGTACCACGCAGCCGCTGATAAACATGTGCCGCTTGTTGAAGCGACGCCGATCGAAGGTCTCACCAACAACACCCTGGGTACGCGCACCATCGCGAGATCTTCAGCCAAGGCTGGAGTGCATGCCTTCGTATTGATCTCCACCGACAAGGCAGTTCGGCCTGCTGGTGTCATGGGCGCTTCCAAACGCATGGCCGAGTTGGCCGTCCATTCGATCTCCCTTGATCGCGGAAACACACATGACACAGCGTTCGCGATTGTAAGGTTCGGAAATGTGCTCGGTTCCAGTGGCAGCGTCGTGCCCATTTTCCACAAGCAGATTCTCGCCGGTGCTCCACTCACGCTCACACACGCCGAAGCTACCCGCTTCTTCATGACCCCCGAAGAAGCAGCCCAGTTGGTCATTCAAGCAGGCGCGATGGCCCGCGGCGGCGAGACCTTTGTCCTTGATATGGGTGAACCTGTTCGCATCCTCGATCTGGCGAGGCGCATGCTCCTTCTCTCTCGCGGCGATCAGTGTGACGATACCCCGGGCGAGATCGCCTCTGTCGGGCTCCGGCCAGGAGAAAAAATGCACGAGGAACTCTGCATCGACGGGATCACTTCCGCCACATCGCACCCCCGAATCATGCAGACGATTGAAACAACACCACCACGTCAGCAGATTGACGGTTGGCTCGATGAATTAGAGCACGCGTGTAACACGTGTAATGTAGACGCCGCCTACCGTGTCCTTGCCTGTGCCGTTGAGGACTATCACGCTCCGCAAGATCCAATGGGCGCCGTCATAACTGAAGAGCGCTGAGCATCTCCCGCACCACGACTTCAGCAGAAAATCGACCCTCGGCCAACCTCCTCCCCGCGGATCCCATCGACGCCCGCAGCTCCGCATCGAGCGCGAGTCGTTCCATCGCACCAGCAAGCGCGTCCGGATCACGCACCGGCACGAGCAATCCCGTCTCTTGATCCACAACTGTCTCGCGACATCCTCGCACATCCGTTGCAATGATCGGACGCCCCATCGCCATTCCCTCTAACAGACTGTGCGGCGTCCCTTCGTACCAACTTGGAAGTACACACACGCTGCAGGCGGCGATTGCCGCCTGAACATCTTCGACGAATCCGAGGTACTCGACCTCGCCGCGGGCTTCTGCAGCCCGCACCTCTGCAACCGGAACACCGCCGCTTGCCGGATCTTCGATGCCAGCCAGTTGCACTGTCGCGTCGGGGCAGCTCTGGCGTAACTTCGCGGCGGCAGCAAGGTACTCACGCACACCCTTGGCCTCCAAAAGTCGTGACAACATGAGAAACACGGGGCGGTCAGGGAGCGGCGCCAACGGAAATGCGTTTAGATCGATTCCCTCTCCTGCTGTCTGCACGATCTTAGAGGCATCCTCAACAACCCTCCCGTCCAGGAGGTCTCGCCGATCTTCGGGGTTCTGAACGAAAACGATGTCATGATGTCTGCATGCTCGCCGCAACATTCGAGCAGCCACGGATCGGCGCCAACCCGGATTCATAAATACCGTGCCGAGCCCAGTCACCATGGCTGCCGAGGGAACTCCTTCCGACCTTGCAGCCCAGCCACCGTAGATGTTCGGCTTCAACATGGCACAAAGAAGTCGGTCCGGCGCCGTCTCCTGGATGAGATTTCGTATGTCCCGGAGAAACCGCAAATCGCGAATTGGGCGAACACGGTTTCGATCAAACTCGATCGGTCGCCATCCAACACCGATCTCTTTCAGTACTGGAGCAACACGAGCATCTTCTTCCGGGGCAGCCGCGATCACCTCATGCCCGGCAGCAACCAGGCCACGGAGCAGCGGCAACCGAAAGTAGAGAAGGCCCGAAGCAAACCCTGACAGCAGAACAATCTTGCCCATCAGTGCTTCGCTCCAAGATCACTCCACATCCGCTCGTACTGCTCGGTGCATTTTTTCCGGCAGTACTCCCGAAGCACGCGATCACGGCCCCTTGCCACCATGGACTGCCTCTGCGGCTCTGAGAGCGAGAGTACTTGCTCTATCACTGGTGCCAGCGCACCGGGATCATCTGGGGGAACAATGAACCCGTCGTCATCAATGATCTCGGGTACAGCACCCAGCCGCGTGGCAACACACGGCACGCCACTGGCCATCGCTTCAACGAGCGCATTGGGAAATGACTCACCCCAACCAGATGGTGTGACAAAGACGTCGAATCCCGAGTAGGCGTTGCTTGGATTCTCCAATTCACCTAAAAACCGCACTTTGTCCATCACGCTAGGCACGTCACAGATCGCCGACTCGGCCGGGCCTCCGGGCTCGCACCCACGCCCGGCCAATGCCAAGTACACGTCCATACCTCGATCGCTGAGTTGTCCCACCGCTTCGGCCAACGAACGATGTCCCTTCATTGGATGGAATCTCGCAATCGACCCAACGACCCGAGACTTCTCAGAGATGCCCCATGCGCTACGAGTACGTGCTCTTGCCTCCACACCTGATTGCACTCGATCAGTGTCGATGCCATTGTGCACAACAACGTGCCGCTGTGCGTGAAATCCGATTGCCTCGTGTTGCGTTCGACTCATTGCCGAGTTCCAGATGGTGGCCGACACTCCGCTAGAGAATCTCGCCCCTGCTCGGATGACCCGGCGTGTCAGCCACTTCTCGCGTTTGATGTCGGACAAAGAATGCCGCACATTCCAAACAATCGGTGGCGGAGCGGCCTTGCCGATCAACGCAAGTCGCGTAGCGAGGTTGCCGTGGTACATCCATCCCTGAACAACGTCAGGATTCCACTGGCTGACCATGCGCCGGAGCCTCATGATGCCTCGAACTCCGCCAAACGGTGCCTTGACGCCAAGGACTGCAACCTTGATCCCAAGTGCGCGAATCTGGTCACCCACAGGCCCATCTTCACCGATGGCAACGACTTGGTGTTCGAACGCAGCAGAGTCTTGCGACTCAAGAAGTCCGAGTAGCGATAGCTCCGCCCCGCCCCTGCGAAGTTCGGTGATGACATGCAGGACGCGGATCATGATTGGATGAGCATACCCGCGTATCAGACAATCTGTTCGAGAAGCCCGATAGTTGCGTTGGTCATATGCGAGAGGGTGAAGTGTTCGAGCATTCTCTGCCTGCAAGCTCTGGTGGGAGGCGGTGACTCCAGGAGACTCAAAATGGCCTCGGCGATGGCATCCTCGGTCCGCCGATTCAGAACGATGCCGAGATCGCCCACGAATTCCGGACCGGCCCCAACCGCTGATGTGATACATGGCGTACCGCAAGCCATCGCTTCGGCGACCACAAGCGGTCCACCCTCCGAGATGCTGGGCATCACAAGGATGTCCAGAGCACTATAGATGGAGGGCATGTCGTCGCGATGTGGCCACCATTGAACACGGTCTGCTACGCCAAGTTGCTCCGCAAGTTTGCGGAGGAATGTCGCGTACTTTTGATCGCCATGACCAACACAGAGCAGGTATGCCTGTCCGGGCAGCTTTGAGAAGGCGTGCAGCAACAGTGGATGATCCTTGACTGGATGCAACCGACCAACATGCCCTACCAACACACCGCCAGAAGGGATGTTGAGTTCTGCGCGAATGCACGCCGACTTCTCGGCGCAGGATGTGAATCGGTCACAGTCAATCCCTGGCGGGATGATTCGCTCGATGCCGGCCCCAATCCCCTTGCTCCGCATCGCCTTCAACCCATCGCGAGAATAGGCAGCCATTGCGGCCGGTGGCGATTCTCGAGCCAAGAGCCGATCGGGAATGCGGCGCTTCCATCCAATGGGTCCCACTCCGCCCGGAATACCGATCACAACCGGCACCGCCATTCCGACGGACGCCCGGACAGCCAGCCAATTCGCCCAGTCAAGCGATGCATACACCACATCCGGCTGCAGTTCGCCGATCAATCGGCGAAGAGGTCGCCATGCACGCAGCAATTGAGCCAGCCGGGCCGGGCCAGGGAGTCTTTGCCGAAGAATCGAGTTTCGGGGAATCCCGTTCAAAATCTCAAGGTTCTGGTGCGTGTCTCCAGCGGCGTCAATCGTCCAGAACAGCGGATCGTGGCCGTGTTCAAGGAAACTGCGAGCCAGAAGCGCGTGCATCCGCTCGGCACCACCAGTCCGCAATGAACCTGTCAGAAAGGCAACCCTCACAAGCGACGATCCTAACAGGCCGCCCCGTCCAGTCCCCGATACTGAACCGACTTGGAGCCGGTAGGATCCTGTATCTGGAGACCGCTATGCATGTCCTTGTCACCGGTGCTGCCGGATTCATTGGTTCCTTCACCGCCCTTCGCCTTCTTGAGCGAGGAGACACGGTGCTGGGTCTGGACAATCTGAACGCCTACTACGACCCCGCGCTCAAGCAAGCTCGCTTGGACTTCATCGGCGAGCACGCCCCCGATGAGCAGTTCACTTTCATCAAGGCGGATCTGTCCGATCGAGCCGCCATGGAGCGGCTCTTCGCGGACAATGAGATTGACCGAGTAATTCATCTTGGTGCGCAAGCCGGCGTTCGCTATTCCATTGAAGATCCCCACACCTACTGCCAGTCCAATCTGGTTGGCACACTCAACGTGCTTGAGGGATGCCGGCACAACGAAATAGAACATCTCGTGTATGCCTCGACCTCATCGGTCTTTGGAAGCGATACAGCAATGCCATTCTCCACACACCGTGGGGGCGATCACCCGATGACGTTCTATGCGGCATCGAAACGCGCCAACGAATTGATGGCGCACTCCTATTCCAATCTGTTCGGGCTTCCCTGTACGGGGCTACGGTTTTTCACGGTCTATGGACCCATGGGTCGGCCAGACATGGCCCTTTTCAAATTCACGAAGGCAATACTCGAAGGTCGGCCCATCGACATCTATAACCACGGCAACCACGAGCGCGACTTTACGTACATCGATGACATCGTCGAAGGTGTCATCCGCGCCACCGACCGGGTCCCCACTTCGGACTCCACATACGACACCGAGTCACCCGATCCATGCACCAGCAACGTCCCGTGGAAGGTCTACAACATCGGAAACGGATTGCCGGTCAAGCTCATGCAATTTATTGAAGTGCTCGAGGAGAAGCTCGGCCGAACCGCCGAGAAGAACATGCTGCCGATGCAGCCTGGTGACGTTCTGGCAACCTGGGCCGACACGACCGATCTCGAACACGATCTCGGTTACAAGCCAAGCACGTCAATCGAAACCGGTGTCTCCAACTTCGTTGACTGGTATCTCAAGTACTACAAGTAAAGTCGGTGATACTCCGATTTTCGCCGTCACTCCGCAGGGAGCTCCCCTGCTCGCCACACATGCCGAAGTAGGCCGCGGGGAGACACGAGCAGATCTGACCACACATCGATTTCGAAGTCGAGCACAGCGACCGTTGCGGTCGACATGTATTCGTCCATGCCCGCAAGTGCATGAACTGCCTCTGATATCCCGGGGTTGTGGCACACCACGAGCAAACGGCCCGCAGCTCCTCCCTGGCAGGCAACGACCTCGATAATCTCCTCCACAGACGGCAGATACAACGAATCGACGGTCGTGACCGCCGGCGCGTGATTCAGTTCTGCGGACACCAACTCGGCTGTGCGGCGAGCGCGAGTGGCCGTCGAGGCAATAATCGCGTCGGGCTGTTCTCGCTGCGCCACCAGCCATCGCCCCATCCGTGGAGCAGTCGCTTCGCCCTGCGGATTGAGTGGTCGCTCATGATCAGCGAGCCCACTGGCCAGCATTGGCGTGGCATGGCGCATCAAGAGGAGCGTTCGACTCACAGGGCATCCTCCTCCGTAGCACACATTAGGCTGCTAGCTCACGGGATACGGTAACTACAACCCAAACAAACGGCATGCTGCGAAGAGTGTTTCGTCAACATGGGCCACTGCGGGATCATCCAAATCGCCCGCACGAGCATGACGTGGTACCGAGAGCAGCAATGAAACAAAGTAATCTCTGGCTCGGGTGTATTGCAGAGGTCCCAACGCATCTCGTTGAACTACGCCAGAGAGCCACTCGCCAAAGATTTCACCCTGCACGCCGTAGGCCGGATCTTGCCGCCATGCAGCGGTTCCTTCACTCAAGAAGACGTAGTGGAATGCGGCCGGATCGCGATCAAAGTGCTCATATGTGATGCGGATCCAGTCTCGCAGGATCGCTCGCGGATCACCGGTGGCACACTCTAGGAGTCGTCGCTTCTCGTCGACCATTGGAACGAGCACCGTATCCCATACCTCTCGGAACATTGCCTCTTTGTTCGGGAAGTAGCGGTACAACACTGCTTCGGTAACACCCGCGCGGCGCGCAATCGCTCGCACACTCGCAGCGGCAGGTATACCCCCCTCATTGACAAGGCTGAGCATCGAATCGATGAGCCGCTGACGTGTTTGAGATCCTCGCTTGCCAATGCCTTTTCCCGGTTGGTGCACCCAGAATCCTTTCACTCACTATCCTTTCACTCACTACACCTTGCTCGGCAAGCATAATAACAATGGCAAAATGCATTCCACCGGCAAGTGAACACGCACATGATACGCATGAGTAGTCATATCGCACCAATCCCGATGCCGCGAGTGCCCGCCTGTGTCTCCCATCCACGATACATGCCCTGAGATGTAAAGGGCAGGCTCACATTGCCATGGCAGTCAACAGCGATCAAACCTCCCGATTCCGGAGGCATCGACTGCACACATGCCACCGAAGCCTGTTCAATCGACTCACCAAGCAATTCCACCCGGGCGCCCACCATGCGAGCGGTGCCAGCACGTACGAAGTTTTCACCGATGCCGGTACACGAAACTGCAACTCGCTCGTCAGCCCAAGTGCCAGCATTGATCAGTGGCGCATCGCCGATTCGGCCTGGAAGTTTTCCGGTCGTTCCACCAGTCGATGTCGCCGCAGCGACCCGCCCCTCCATATCACACGCAACCGCACCGACAGTTTCCGGATACGGACGACTGCGCTCCGGCGTCGCCAAATGCCGGCGTAGTTGGTTGAGTCGGCGATCGGTCGTAAACCACTCATTGGGCACGCGTTCAAGATCCCACGCCTTCGCAAGATCTTCCGCGCCGCGGCCGGCAATGAACACATGCGTTGTTCGCTCAAGTATCTGTCGGGCCAGACACACCGGGTTTCGAACGGTGCGTAGGCCACAGGCAGCCCCTGCACTACCCGTGAGGCCGTCCATGATTGATGCCTCAAGTTCGTGCGTCCCCGCCGCAGAAAGAACCGAGCCACGTCCCGCCTGAAAAAGTTCACACTCCTCAAGTGCCACGGTGGCCTGCTCAACCACATCCAATGCGCAGGCTCCAGCCTTCAACATTGCAGCACCCACCTCGGTGAGTTTCGGCAAGGCCTCCTCGACCGCGGCGCGGTGCGAATCCGTAAGCGACTCCAGAATCGCCCCCGCACCGCCGTGAATCGCAATCGCCCAGCCCATACGGTCCTCTATCGACTTGATGGATAATTTATCTGCTGCCCCAACAGGAGGTTATGGCCCCGTGGGTTCGCAACTTATTGTGACACAATGGGATAAATTATCCGGCGAGCCAATCGACGCCAAGGAGTGGGCGAACCGTCCTGAAAGAGCGGGTTCTTGGGTGTCGACACATCCCAGCCCGACGCAGTGGCGTCCGCGTCCCTTGCAAACTGACGCATGACCACGATCTCCACTTCACGACCCGCCCCCGCGGTGATGGCGATTCTCGCCGCCGCCTCATCAGCAATCGGCTGACCATCGATCATCACCAGAATGTCTCGGCGATGAAGTCCATACCGCTTGGCGGCGCTTCCTGGAATGATGCGTTTCACCTCGGCACCTCGGGGCGGAACTGGCTCATCTGGATGGCGGAGCCGCCAGCGATCTGCAGCCGACTTCATCGTCGACCAGGAACTCACCGTCAGAAAACCATTAAATGCTCGCATCTCCTCGGTGAAGTACACGCCTAACAGTGGCGGCCACGCTCGCTTCGCCCACAGGCGGCACTCGATGAAGTACGGATCAACCCATACATTGGTTGTGCCGGGGCCCCAGCCAATGCGAGTGATGTTGCCCCGAAAGTCCGTCGTGCCGTCGATGTGAACTGATTCGGTGACGAGTGTCGGCACATGCGTCTCTATCGTCTTCTCATACGGAAGAGGATCCTTGATTTCCACCTCCGCAAGACTCGCTCCATGAACTGCGGCCAACAGCACCGCCTGCCGCCTCCCTTGTCCCTTGTCCCGCGATATTGACTTCCCAACCGGCACCAAACCTTCGTTCAAGTACCCATCGAACCGCTCTCTTTGGGCATCAAAAACATCCCCGGAATCAATCCCGGTCGTATCCAACACAACCACTTTGGCCGCATCGGCATACTCCACACCAAAGACCTTCCGACCAAACGTATCCCCGCCCGGCAACGTGGACTTGAAGTTCTGAGAAAGCGACGGACCACAGCCACCAACACCGACCGCGATCAGGGTCAGGGGCACACACAACGGTTTTATGTAAGCCGAAGTGAGCATTGCTGCACCATACTGCACCCAACGCAGTGGACTGCACGGGATTACAACACACATCAGATCGGCCTCACCTTTTCATCCACACGCCCGATGCCGTGGACACGAAACGAGATGATCGTTCACCATGCCAACCGCCTGCATGAAGGCGTAGCAGACAGTCGGACCCGTCCATTTGAAGCCCAGCGACTTGAGTTGCTTTGCCATAGCATCGCCCTGTGGGGTGCGCGCAGGAATTTGATCGTCGCGTTTCCATTGATTCACGATGGTCTTGCCATTCACATGTGACCACAACAATTCCGAGAACGATTGCCCCTGTGATTGCAACTCCACGAATAATTTGGCATTGTTGACTGCAGCTTCAACCTTGGAACGGTTCCGGATGATGCCGGGATCCTGAAGTACACGCTCTCTCCTCGCCAGTGTCCACCGTGCCAACTTGCCAGGCTCACGAAGATGAAGTCGCCTGACCATTGCCGCACGCTTGCGAAGCACAACCAGCCATGACAATCCGGATTGGAAGGTGTCCAGCGTCAACTTCTCGAAGAGCGCCACATCATCCCGAACCGGGACTCCCCACTCCTCGTCGTGGTAGGCAACATACTGGGGATCCGTGCCGCACCAAAGACACCTCGTTATCTGAGGCTGTAAAGACATGGGATTCGATTGTATCTCACCAATCACGCTACGCCGACCACCCATGCTGGCTATTCACACACTCCGGAAGTCCTTCGGCGAAACACAAGTGCTGCGTGGTGGACCGCTGCTGGGGTTGTCGCCGCCTCAATGATCATGCTTCACTTTTTCGATCGCCATCTGGTACGACGCGATTTTTGATAATCTCGTAGCCTGTAGCCATGCGAGCACTCCTTGGTAGCGGCGGTATCCGGACCGATGAACGCAAGGCGTTGTACATCGATGAGACGCGCCGTCACTTTGGCGAGGTCAACCAAGTGCTCTTCATTCCGTGGGCGCTCGATAACCATGATGCATACGTTTCGCTCATGAACGAGCGTGGCCTCGACGCCGGCTATGAACTTGTCGGCATCCATACGTTCGATGATCCAATTGCAGCAATCAAGAATGCCGAGGCAATTTCGGTTGGCGGCGGCAACACGTTCCGGCTGACATGGGAACTCCAACGCTCTGGCGCCATGAACATTATTCGATCTCGCGTTCTTGATGATGGCATTCCGTACATGGGCGTCAGCGCCGGCACGAATGTTGCGTGCCCAACCATGCAGACAACCAACGACATGCCCATTGCGCGCCCGGAGTCATTTGCCACGTTAGGTCTTGTTCATTTTCAAGTGAATGCTCATTACTTCGGCGGATCGACTTGGGTACGACTCGAAGACGGCACCTTCGCGGAACACTTCGGCGAGACACGGAACGACCGACTGCGTGAATACCACGAGCTGAATGACATCCCGGTTGTTGGCCTTCGAGAAGGCTCGTTTTTGCGGTGCGACGACTCGTCGGTTGAGTTGATCGGCTCAGCAGCAAGGATCTTTCGATCCGGTGAGGATGCCGTCGAAGTCGATCCCGGAACAGACCTCGTGGCTTTTCTGGATTGAATCCCTACCTCTAGGTTGGGGTTGTCTCAGGCCATCGATTCTGTTCTCATGCTCCCCATGCGATCGAAGCTGATTTACACCACAACAATTCTGTTTGCTGCAGGCGGATGCAAAGTCGGGCCCGACTACGAGCCGCCGCACATGCCGCTGCCCGACCGGTATGCATGGACCGATTCCACTGAGGATTCGGCTCCACAAGAGCCCGCTCTCTGGTGGGCGATTTTCAACGACCCGGTGCTGGACACACTGGTGGCCCAGGCCACACTCAACAACTTCGATCTTAGAATCGCTGTTGAACGAATCGATCAATACCGAGCCCAGTACGGCATCGCCTCGGCCGATCTCTATCCCGATATCGGAGCTTTGGCTGGGTACACCCGGAATCGTGTTCCCGGCACCGACTTCACCAACCCTGGATCTGCACTCGGCGGAAGTCCTTACAACTCGTGGCAGGTGGGCTTGGATTCATCATGGGAAATCGATCTGTTCGGCAGAATCTCGCGGGCGATTGAAGCGGCCACAGGCGATTTTCAGGCTTCGATCGAAGATTGGCGATACGCCATCGTGACCCTGCGAGCCGAAGTCGCTTCGTCCTACATCACTATCCGAACGCTACAGGCGCGCCTTGCAGTCGCCGACAAGGACATCGCCTCGCAGAAGCGATTTGTCTCGCTTGTTCAGAGTCAGGTCGACGCAGGAACAGAAACTGAATCGAAACTTGCGCAAGCGAAAGCACAACTTGCTGCCACCGAATCGCTCATCCCCCAACTCGGCTCAACCATGGCAACCGAGTTGGCGAATCTGGCGACACTTCTGGGCACAACATCGGGACCGCTCAGCGAAGAGATCCCGGAACAGGGTGGCATTCCAAACGTACCGGATTCGCTCGCAGTTGGAATTCCAGCTGATCTTCTCAGGCGGCGGCCCGATGTCCGCGCAGCAGAGCGCACCCTCGCTGCTGCCACAGCCCGCATCGGGCAAGCGACCGCCAACCTGTATCCAAAACTCTCGCTCTCCGGGCAGTTTGGATTCGGAGCCTCCAGTTTCAGCGACCTCTTTCAGTGGGCCAGCCGCTCCTATACCGCCGGGCCGACACTCACATGGGACTTGTTCAACGGGGGCAGGCTTCGATCGGTCGTCAACCAACAAGAAGCCATAACGCGACAGGCCCTCCTTGGCTACGAAAAAACGGTCATTCAAGCCATTGGCGAAGTCGAAAGCAGTCTTGTCGGCTTCACGCTCAGCGCACGCCAGCGAGAAAGTTTCGCCGAGGCCGCTTCCGAAGCTCGGCTGGCCTATGAGTTGTCGCTGCAGCAATACGAACACGGGGTTACCGACTTCTTGACGGTCATCACCGTGCAGCAGAATCTCCTCGAAGCAGAAGACTCGCTGGCGCAAGCACGGGGCCTGTGTGCCCAGACCATGGTCGAGTTGTACCGCGCACTTGGAGGCGGCTGGGCCACGGGATCACTGCCTACGCTCGCTTCTGAATCAAAGGAATCGTCCTCATGATGTATCGAACGCTCCAGTGTGGGGTGCTTTGCATAATGGCAGCCGGATGCACTGAAGAAGCCAAGACACCCAAAGCAGCTCCGGCGATTCCTGTCACAACCGCCAAGGCAACGTCCGGTGACTTCCCGGTCAAGCGAACATACCCGGCCATTGCATCGCCGGTCTGGGAAGTCGACGTCATCGCGCGTGTCGAAGGGTGGCTTGAAACTCGCAACGTCCGGCAAGGGTCCCTTGTCGAACAGGGTGAACTGCTTTTTACCCTCCAAAAGGCACCATTCGAGGCCGATCTTCTGTCCGCAGAAGCCTCGCTGAGTGAGGCGGAGGCTCAGGAACTGCTGGCGCAAATTGTTTACGATCGCAATGCGCCACTCGTGGCATCCGGCGCTATTGCAGCCGAAGACTTTGACCAGTACGAAGCCAACCTCGCTGTTGCCAAATCACAGGTCTTGTCGGCCGAAGCACGGATTGTGCAGGCGGAACTCAATCTCTCGTATACAGAAATACGGGCTCCCATCAAGGGTCGTATTGGCGCCACATCGATCGATCCGGGAACACTGCTGCAACCGGGAACAAAAAGCGCAACGATCTGCACCATCATCATGGTCGATCCCATCCGCATCAACTTTGCACCATCTGCGAATGAGTTCCCCGAGTATCTCGCCAACTGGACGAAAAATCAGCCGCTGCACGCGGAGGTTGTCATCCCGCAGCAGTCGAAGTGGAAACGTGAAGGCGTTATCACATTTGTAGACAACGCAGCCAACCCGAATACGAGTCTGATCCGCATGTGGACCGATGTCGATAACAATGGCCACGATCTACTCCCAGGGCAGTACTGTGAGGCGACGGTCACGATGCAAGTACTGAAGAATGTCGTGACGATTCCATCAACGGCACTCGTTCAAATTGCGTCAGAGCAGTATGTCTGGGTTGTGGGGTCCGATTCCAAAGTCACCGAGACCAAGGTCGTCGTTAGCTCTCAACAGGACGGCACTGCTGTATTAAAGTCGGGGCTCCGAGCTGGAGACCGAATCGTTATCGAGGGCATGTCGAAGCTTCGGACGAACGGGACGCTCATCTCCGAGGCCACCCCACCGCCACCACCGGGAACGCCGCCCCCTTCGCCCAAATCCAACGGCGCAAAGAAGGCTGATGGATGATTGACTTCTTCATCAAGCGACCGATTTTTGCAACGGTCATATCGCTTGTCATCCTGTTGACCGGTCTGGTCTCCGTGGGTGTGCTTCCGATTACGTTGTATCCACAGGTTGCGCCGCCGATGGTGTCGGTGACCTCAAACTACACGGGGGCTTCGGCAGAAACGGTCTCGAATGTAATTACGCGGCTCATCGAAGAGCAGATCAATGGCGTTGAGGGCATGATCTACATGTCTTCGTCCAGTACAAACAACGGCGTGTCCTCTATTCAGGTCACGTTCGATGTTGACTACGACCAAAATATCGCCGCTGTTGACGTTCAGAATCGCATGCAACAAGCGGAGGCCCGGCTCCCGAGTGAAGTGCAGCGATCGGGCGTAACCGTGACGAAGCAGTCGACGCAAATGACTGCGGTCGTAGCCCTATTGTCGCCTGATGGCCGATTCGACAGTGCCTACCTCAGCAACTACGCCGACATTCACGTCACTGATTCTCTTTCTCGTGTGGCGGGCGTGGGGCAAGTGACAAACTTCGGTCTTCGCCAGTATGCCATGCGCATCTGGATGGATTTGGATCTGATGGCAACCTATCAGATCTCAACCGAAGACATTGTGTCGGCCATCTCTGACCAGAACCAGCAGGTTGCAGCGGGATCGGTCGGCCTACCACCACTTGATGGAACTCCTGCCTTCAACCTTCAAATCAACACGCTCGGTCGGCTTGTAACAGCAGAACAATTCGGCGACATTATTCTCCGCGCCCAGCCGGGGCAGGTAGTTCGCCTCAAGGATGTTGCCCGAGTTGAACTCGCTGCTGCAAGTTATTCGAGCGACAGCATGCAGAGCGGCAAGCCCGCCGCCCAGCTCGGAATCTTCCAACTCAATAACGCGAACGCGTTGGACGTCTCAGCCGGCATTCAGTCGACGATGGAACGTCTCGCCAAGAACTTTCCAGAGGGCATTTCTTGGAAGATGACCTTCGACTTCACCGAGTTCATCACCGCCTCGATCACCGACCTCTTGTGGACTATTCTCGAAGCGGTTGGCCTTGTTGTGTTGGTGATTTTCATATTCCTCCAGTCATTCCGCGCAACAATCATCCCGATCATCGCCATCCCTGTGTCGATTATCGGCGCATTTGCCGCCATGCTCGCATTCGGCTTCAGTATCAACATGCTGACACTCCTTGGACTCGTGTTGGCGGTCGGCCTTGTTGTTGATGATGCCATCGTCGTTGTAGAGAATGTAGAGCGTGAACTTGAGGGTAACGATGACGACACTTCGATCGCAGACATTGTGTCGAAGTCGATGCGACAAGTTCGTGGCCCAATCGTTGCCACAACCCTCGTTCTCCTCGCCGTTTTCGTACCGGCAGCAGTCATGCCCGGAATAACCGGGCAACTCTACAACCAGTTTGCACTCACGATCGTGTTCTCGGTCGTCATCTCATCCATTGTGTCGCTCTCCATGACACCTGCCATGTGCGCCTTGTTCCTGAAGAAGAAGATGGAAAACAAAGCCCTTCGCACCATCTTTCGACCATTCAACGTTGCCATCGCGTGGAGCACAAGCACGTATGCAGTCCTCGTTCGCGGGTTCAGTCGGGTGGCATGGCTGGCGGTTATTGTGCTTATAGCCATTCTTGTTGGAACATTCGGTCTGCTCACGATGACGTCGACGTCATTTGTTCCAAACGAAGATCAGGGATACCTCTTCATTACGGTGCAGTTGCCATCGGGCGCGGTACTTGATCGCACCAAAGAAGTTGAGGCCCAGATCTTGGAAATCTGCAACGACTATCCGGAGATTTTGGATGTTGTTGAGATCGCCGGTTATGACTTCATCTCCGGCACGACTCAGTCGAATGCGGGCTTCATGTCTGCCGTTCTGACACCGTGGGACGAACGAACCGGAGCGGATCAAAGCGCGTCCGCCATTGAGCAATCGTTGCAAGAAAAGTTTTCAGCAATACCAGGTGCCATCGTCCTCGCGGTGAACCCGCCAGCGATTCAAGGCCTTGGCACGGTTGGCGGGTTCGATCTCCAATTGCAGGACATCAACAATGTTGGTCTTGATGAACTGACGGCTGCTGCGATGAAAGTGATGTATGCAGCCAACAAGAGCCCGTATCTATCTCGGGTCTATACAACATTTCGCAAGGATGTTCCGCAACTCTGGCTCGACATTGACCGAACCAAAGTGGAAGCCTCCAACGTGAGCATTGGATCGCTGTTTACGGCTATGCAAGCAGCCCTCGGTTCGTACTACATCAATGACTTCAACCGGTTTGGCCGCGTCTACCGAGTCATGATTCAGGCCAAGGCGGAATACCGAATGGAGCCAGAGGACATCTTGAATGTCCGCGTTCCCACCAGAGATGGCGTCATGGTTCCCCTTGAGTCTTTTGCCTCCATCAATTTGGTTACCGGCTCCAACAATGTGCCGCACTACAACATCTATGATTCGATTCCGATCAACGGGAGTGCTGCCGCGGGCTATAGCAGCGGCACAGCCATCAAAGTCATGGAAGGCATCTGTGACAAGGTTCTTCCAGACGGCGTTGACTATTCGTGGTCCGGCCTGACATATCAGGAGATCAAGGCGGGCAATCTCGCACCGGTCGTGTTCTCACTGGCGCTGATTGCAGTCTTCCTCTTCCTCGCCGCACAGTACGAGAGCTGGACGCTGCCGATCCTCATTCTCATGGCCGTGCCGCCTGGCATCCTCGGCGCTCTCGGATTCCTGATGCTCCGCGGCTATCCGCTCGATGTGTACGGCCAAATTGGGCTCGTCATGCTGATTGGTTTGGCCGCCAAGAACTCAATCCTTCTCGTCGAGTTCGCAAAGGAACACCGTGAGGCAGGCGGCGGCATCGTGGAGTCTGCAATCGCTGGCGCCACACTTCGCCTGCGGCCCATTCTGATGACGGCCCTCGCCTTCGGCATCGGTGTACTTCCGCTCGTCGTCGCCTCGGGGGCCGGTGCCATGAGCCGTCGTTCCATCGGCACCACCGTCTTCGGTGGCATCTTCGCTGCAACTATCATCACACTCCTGATCGTCCCGACCCTGTACGTCGTCGTCGAATCACTCCGCCACAAATTCGGCTTCGGCAAGACCCCTCCCGAACCCGGAAAGTGACCACCGGTCCGTGTCGCGGGCTCTCAAATACCGTTATGACGGCTCGATTGATGGGTGACCGACCTGTGATGACCAAGCTGTGGCCTGAAGATCTTGAGCACTTTATGGACAAGGTGGAGTGGACGTTGCGTGATTACACCGTCCAATTATCCAGCAGCATCAGAAGATCTCCCATATCGATGAGTCCACTGTCATCGATGTCATGGAAGTTGCAGTCTTGATCCACGCCGTCGCAGACTTCAGCCCAACGGCCGATCAGTGACATTAGATCGTCGACGCCTACCATCGCATCAAAATCAAAATCGCCGCGAATCCAACCGCACGTATTGAGTGATTCGATACACACGCGGTGCCCGCAAATGTCGCCCGATACGAACTCGACCAGCACGTCAATACACACGCTGCCTCCTGGATATCCGCCCACCAACTCCGTTTGGAATATGTCTACGCCAAGAGGCGCAATGGGAATACTGAAACTCCCGGGCGTAATCGTCATGCCACTTGGAACATCCAATGAGATGCCCGCAATGGCGGTTGCAGCATCGCGATTGGTTACAGCTATTCTGACTAGCCGTTTGTTATATGGGGGAAACATCGTTAGACAGTTAACACTCATTATTTGAACCAACGGACAATCAACCTCGTCCGCGTACACCACGTCGCCAAGAAAGGGCCAATCGACGTTCGAGAGGTCGCCCTGATAGTCAACCAGAATGCTCTGGGGGATGCCGCCACCAGTGTTGATAGGGATGCCCTGAAGGCCGCCGATTTCGTCGACTTGGGCTGCTGAATAGCGCATGTCATCGCATCCGGCCCATACACGATCCATGGTGACGTCGACTCCGCCCGTTGCGTGCCGCGCCGTGCCACCAGGACCAAGCACCCAGTTAGTGGTCGTCTCAACCCAGAGGCCTGCTGAAGAAGGATGGTCACCAACAGCGCACGCATATTCCAGAATCCGGGCTTGGTCCAAAGTCAAATCGTAGTACCCGTTTTGCGTACGTTCCGCCAAGAACATTGGACCACCCTTGTTTGGTGAGAAGCGGATGTCCGAAACGGGGGAGGACTTATCCGACAAGAACTGGGGGAGAATAATTTCCAAACGCGCATCGCTGACAATTGGTTTGCCCGCAGCATCAAGTGGCACAGACCAGATTGTGTTGTCAACACTGGCATTGCCGTTGAACATGTCCTCGTTCCACATGCTGTAGAACAAGCGTTCATGATGAACCTCTACGGCCCATGGGCGATCCCCCACACCAACTGGTCCTGCCGAACCGTCCCATGGGATTCCATGGTCATAGGTGTCAAGTATGGCCCCGGCCATGTCCAGTCTGTAGATCTTGCCGTCACCAAAGTTGGACACGAAGAATTGTTGATGATCGCAGTCAAAGGTGATCGATCCAAGGCCCTCAGTTGAGGCGTTGGGCAGTACCGCGAAGACGCTCACGGCGCTCGTCACGGTGTCAATCGAATACACCGCGCCCCAGCCAGCAGGTCCCGAGGTCAGGCTGGAGTTCCATGTCCTGCTGGCC
>PVBE011194873.1_pt1 | contig 23063 bp, 22 predicted proteins | sample 1631181 | NCBI WGS metagenome assembly PVBE01 (sample SAMN08397723, study PRJNA350692) | Marine metagenome, whole genome shotgun sequencing project. | isolation source: water | place: Pacific Ocean | collected 2012-04 | reverse complement strand
CTCTCGTTTCATAAGGCACAACTTCCTTCATTGACGATTCGATGACGGGCTGATTACACGATGCCGTGTGTTACGCATCGTCTGAAGTGGCTCTGACGTTTTCGCGATAATTCCATGGCATCCAGCGATCAGGATACTCCGTGACCTCCGCTGCGTTGAGTTGGAGTTGGTTCAGATAGTCAAACGCGTTGGCTCCACTCAACTCGCAAGTGTAAATCAAGCTCATGTACATGTCGCCGATATGGGCCCCGTTGCGAGTCTTGTAGAACATGGCGTTCTTGCGATGCAGGATCGCTTTCTTCAACGCACGTTCGCAAATATTGTTGTCCAACGGCACTCCTGCTTTGCGCAGGAACAACGTGAACGGTCCCCAGCGCCGGAGCAGATAGTTAATCGCTTCACCTAGGACCGAGTTGGGTTCGACCAATTTATCGTCGAATTGACGTTGTAACCATGTCTGGAGATCGGCCATGGTCTGCTTGCTGCGGGTTTGGTGATAGGCGAGGCGCGCTTCAGCAGACATGGCCTCTTCACGTGCAACCTTGTCATTGTGAAAGATCATCTTGAAGGCCTTGATCACATGCCCGCATTCGTCAGGAAATCGATCGTAGAGTTCCACGAAGTTGCGGCGGCCATGTGCCAAACAATTCGCCAAGATCGTTTCGAGTTCCTTGGGAAGATTCCGTGCAAGTCCGTCACACATCTGGATCGGCGCTTCGAGTTCCGCGGCACGATGCTTCAAAACGTCCGACAGATTTTCACCCGCCTGCTGACGTCCGCTGAAGAAGAGCGCAATGCGAACGCCTGCAAGGGTTGCGACAACCCCCGAAGTAAACAATCCGGTGCGTTGCGGATCGTGTTCGTCGTCTGGTGGCGGTGTTTTCTTGGCGCGTTCTCCCATCAACTCCAGGATCTTGACGGCCGTATCGTCGTTGTAGATGACTTCGCCCTGGGCTGCTTGCTGGATCAGTTCTCCGTAAGCCGGAACGATCATACGATTCAAAGATGGAACGCATCAACTCCGTGTCTTCGTCACGAAGTGTATTGGACGAGGCCCGTTCGAGGATCTCCTCAAACTGTTGAGAATTCACTTCGATGATCTCCGGCGATTTCCGCGTCATGATTCGACCGGCTTTCCTTGCCATGCATTCGATCCGTCTGACGCGAATGGAGCATGAATCCACGCTGGGAATCAAGAGCAGTTTTTTGCTCAGCTGCGCGGACCAACCGGACGCCAGTCCGGTGCCGCAGCGGTTCGGTTCGGATCGCCAGCGGAGAAGAGAACCGACAGTTGATGAGCAGCCAAGGTTTTTGCCTTCGCATCTTGGCCCGGCGCCGATGGCCACCAGCGGAATCGTCCTTCAGAAAGACGTTTATGACAAAGCCAAAAACCTTGGCCATCGTACACCAGCACTTTGATCGCCGTGCTGCGGCGATTGCGAAAGACAAACACGGCACCGGCGAATGGATCTTGCTGAAGAGAGTCTTTGCAGAGCCGTACCAATCCGTCGATCCCCTTGCGAGTCCCCGCTTTACGGGTCCGACGCCACACCTCAAAGCGATCTCGCCCACGTGCAAGCGGTGACGGAATGTCGCGTTTTTTTCGTCCAACCATGGTCGCCCTCCCAAAGACTGAAAACAACCACGGTAGCAATGCCACCAAAATGCTTCATGCACGCTTGCCGGAAAGACACGAAATAGCGGGGCGCAATTGCATGCTTGCCGGAAAGACTCAGTGGGGGAGTAAGCGTGGTCTTCCAGAAGTCCAGAAGAGCTGGGGACCTCAAATCGGCATAGCGCCTAGTACCGCAGGATGCACCAGAGCGCCCAAAGGCCGTCGCGCCAGCCGATCTTCTTCCCTTCGGCATAAGTGCGGCGGACATAGCTGATGGGCCGCTCGTAGAAACGTGTCTCGCGATTCTTCAGCAAGCGAGCGGTGATTTCCAGTTCGATGCCAAACCGCTTCTCGCGCAATCGAGGGACCAGCTCATGAATCAGCTCGCGCCTGAAGACTTTATAGCACGTCTCGACATCGGTGAATTTGCGACCGTGTCGAAAGCTGAAGAGCTTCGTGATTACCTGATTCGCTGCGAGATGCCACAGCGGCGACACTTGTCGATCAGCCCCGCTGAAACGACTTCCATAAACGACGTCCGCGTAGTCTTCGACAATCGGCTGCAGGAGGAACCGCAGGTCCTGCGGGTCGTATTCCATGTCGGCATCTTGCACCACGACGACATCGCCCGTGGCCTGCTGAAAGCCGGTGATTAATGCGGCACCCTTTCCTTGGTTCTTGTCGTGAAAAAATACGCGCAAGCAATCACCACCATCGTCGGCCAGCGACTGCAACACTTCTCTGGTACCGTCCGAACTGCCATCGTCAACAACGATGATCTCGCAAGTGAGGTCTATGTTGCGAACACGTGCGATCATATTGGTAATCGTCGTAGCTTCGTTGTAAACCGGAATGATGACGGACAGAACGAAGTCGACAGGTAGTTTGTAAACACCAATTCGGCGGCAGACATCCGAACCCAGAATTCGCTCGAGCGATTCGACGCGTTCATCGAGATTGCCAACGACCAGTTGGTCCAAGCGATCGCGAATCGCTTGATCCTGAATTCGGTCTCGATCATGTTCCGGAGTTTGTCCTCGCTCCGGTGCTTGCTGTAATTCGGACGATTCGCTCACAAGATCAATCCAATCAGTCGTCGTAGAGAGGTGTTCCAACAGCGTCGAGCGGAAGCTGATTCGCGCTCTTAGATCAGTGCGAACTCGACAAGCAACGTGTGTCCTTAATCCTACGTTGCAGGGCGGTCATGGTTCAAGGCTATCAGTCGATCTGCCTTGTTCGTAGGCGCGTTGTACACGGAACAACCGTTACAAAGAGTGTCTCTGATAACGGCGTACGCACTCACAGTCAGTGCGTTTCATTGAGCGGTTGACGATCATATCGCTGTCAGACGTGAACAAAGTCGCGGAGAAATGCAAGCCGGAAATTCCAAAAATGGACAAGTTTCAAATTTCAAGAAAGTTGCCAACCATTGGTTGACAATTCGGTGTGGCTTCGCAAAATGTGTCTTTGAATTGAACATGTACTTCGCAAAAGCTTCACCACGAACAGAGAACTCTTAGTGTTTTTTTGATCGAGCTCTTCTCGGTCATTTTTGAGTCGGAATCACGCTATCGACGCTGCGCGAGCGCTGCGCCGTTGGTGCCTTCTTTGACTCGGCATCATGTTCTACGTTCGTCGTTGGGCTAGGAACGAGATTTCAAGCTTTTGGGGGGCGGCGCCTGAATGGAGCGACTGTCGACGGCCTTGGTCGTGGCTCGGAGGCCCCCCCACATATTTTGGCGGCTACGCACGGATGGCGTGGAATAAAATGCGACGGCGGAAGCATGACGTTTCCGGCCGTCGTTTTCTTGGAATGATCCGTGGCAACCTGTTTGATTGGGCTGGGTGCGAATCAAGGGGATCGAGCGGCGAACCTGGCCGCTGCGGTTGAGCTGTTATCGAAGTCCCCTGAAATAAGTGTCATTCGCCAAAGCAACGTGTATTCAACGAAGGCGGCCGTTGGTGGGACTTCGCAAAACGGCTTCCTCAACTCCGTTTTGACTCTACAGACAGCACTTGCACCCACACAGCTGCTGTCAGCACTGCAGCAGATCGAAGTTCAATTGGGGAGGCACCGCCAGGACCGCTGGGCGGCGCGTGAGATCGATCTGGATCTGTTGCTCTACGATGATCTGGTGCTTTCCGATTCAGATTTGGTACTTCCTCATCCTCGCATGGCCTTTCGGCGGTTTGTGTTGGAGCCGGCCGCGGAGATCGCGCCTGATTTCGTCCATCCCGCGACCAAATTTACGGTCATGCAGTTGTTGTCCCTTTTGCACAAGCTCCCGCGACGAATTACCATTACAGGGGCATCGAGCCAGCAAAACAAGAGTCTGGCCCGCCAAGTCGCGGAAAAATCGAATGCCCGGTTGGTCGAAGAACCACGAATCGCCGAACTGCCCATTCGCTTGGCCGAGTTGCTCGCTAGTCCGTCTTGCCGAACAGCGATAGAATTAGTGGGCCGGCAGCGGCATTTGCGACATGTTCGGACGGACCCTTCAAACGCTGACGCTGCAAGTGTCACGGAGATCAGCAGTTCCTGGGTCGGCGATAGTTACGCTTTGGCGAAGTTGTTGCTCCCGTCTGTTGAACTGAAGGAGTTCGAGCGTAGCTGGAAGAACGTGCAGAACGCGGAAGAACTGGATCGTACGACGTTGATTGTGGTCTTGCTCGCGCCGGGCGACGGCGAGTGGGCGGCCCCGTTGCAGGCCGAAATCAGGCGGTTGGCAACGGTGCCACGTCGATCGCCTTGGATTCTGCTGGACGCACAAGACCCAGATTGGGCGTTGACAGAAGTGGTCGCGGCGATCGAGGCCATGCAGTAGGTACTGGTTGTTCCCATGGCAACGGATGCGTCTCACCCAATCCCGCGTTTGATTCGCACGGTCGACGAGCTGCGTGCGGTTGTTGCTAGCGAACGCCAACTTGGAAATCGCATTGGACTCGTACCCACAATGGGGGCATTGCACGAAGGGCATCTCAGTTTGGCGAAAATTTCCAATCAGGAATGCAACACCACCATCGTCACAATTTTCATAAACCCGCAACAGTTTGCACCTCACGAAGACCTTGACAAATACCCTCGCACGATTGAGCGTGATCTCGACCTTCTCGCAAAACTCCATGTACCGTTCGTCTTTGCGCCGACAGAGGACCAGATTTACCCTCCAGGATTTTCGACTTTCGTTGACCCGCCTTCAGTCGCTTTGCCAATGGAAGGAGAATCACGACCGCACCATTTTCGAGGCGTTGCCACCGTCGTGCTGAAGTTGTTCCATCTGGTCCCAGCCGATGCGGCGTACTTTGGTCAAAAAGACTACCAACAATCATTGGTGATCCGACGGATGGTCGAAGACTTGGGGTTTCCGATCACGATTAGAATTTGTCCCATCATTCGTGAACGGGACGGCCTGGCAATGAGTTCTCGCAATCGCTATCTGTCGCCCGAGGAACGTGGGCAAGCGTTGGCGATCTCGCGAGCGCTCGACACCGGACGCCTGCTGGTGGAGGCGGGCGAGCGTGATGTCGACAGATTACGAAACACCTTGCGTAGCGTTTTGGGGCATGCTGGGATCTCGCAAATCGATTATGTTCAAGTTGTTCATCCAGAAACGCTGGATGAACTCGATCAAATCGGAGATGCTGCGATTGCATTAATTGCGGCCCATGTTGGGAAAACGCGATTGATCGACAACTGCCTTTTCAAGTAAGAAGAGCACGGCAGATGAACGTCTTTCCAGCGGCAAGTAGATTCATCCATCGTTCAAGCATCGCGTAGCGAGTTATCAACGTGTGTCAGACACTTTTTTACATTCCACACGAAGTTGCGGGGTTGACCCTGTTTGGTGCCGGCTGGTTGCTGATCGCGTGGTCAATTTTTGCTGCGGTGTTGCTGTTTTGGCATTGGCGTAAACAAGGATGGACAGCAGAGACCACCGGCTACATCCCGGTTCTATTGGTGATGGGCTTAGCGATCTACTTGGTCTTGCCGCGTCTGGAGGTTCCGGGACTTGGCTTGCCGATCCGCGGCTATGGTGTGTTTATGTTGGCAGGTGTCGTAGCCGGCGTGGCGACCGCTGTGTATCGGGGCTGGCGGCAGGGACTCGACCCGGACTTGATCATGTCGCTCGCGTTTTGGATGTTCGTGGCGGGTATCATCGGTGCCCGTGTCTTCTTTGTCGTTCAGAAATGGGAGGATTTTCAGCATCCGACGACGGTTGAGACGATTTGGCAGATACTAAAGTTCACCGAAGGCGGACTTGTGGTGTACGGTTCCTTGGCCGGCGCGCTGCTGGCGTTTGTGTTGTTTTGCCGGCGCCAACAATTGTCCGCGTTGATCATCGGAGACATCATCGGGCCCAGCATGCTTCTGGGCCTGGCGCTGGGCCGAATCGGTTGCCTGATGAATGGCTGCTGTTACGGCGATGTTTGTGACGGCGGCCCCGTTTGCATTTCGTTTCCGCGGTTTTCAAACCACCCGCAGAATAATAAATTGAGCCCGCCCTACCAGCACCAGCTCGCGCTGGGGCAACTCCATGGCATCCGCATTGCCAGCGACGCATCGGGAACACTCATGATCGTGGATGTGCTCGAGTCCGGCCCGGCCGCGCGGGAAGGCGTCCCGGTCGGCACGCAGATCGCAAAACTAAACGAACATGCAGTTGCCACTGTCGAAGACGCACAAATGATCCTCGCCCGGGGCCCGCTGGAACTGAGAGTGGAGACGCCGGCAGGCAAACTTTACGCCTGGACCACCGATGGCTTTCCCGACCAAAGTCTCCCAGTCCAACCGACGCAAATCTACAGCTCGATCAATGCGTTCCTGTTGTTCCTTACGCTCTGGCTGTTCTTTCCATACCGTTGGAAGAATGGCCAGGTGATCTTTCTGACGTTGGGACTGTACGCGATCAGTCGATTCGTGCTGGAGATGATTCGCACGGACGAAAGTGGCTTTTTGGGAACCTACTTGACGATCTCTCAATGGGTCAGTGTGATTTCGATTCTGGCTGTCATCGCGCTGGGCATTGCAATTCACCGGCAACCGCGACTGAACGTTGACGCCATGGCATGATGGCAGCGACGACCGTTTCGATTGGGAATCGGCGGGCCTCGCTTCAGGCCGACGAAGCACAATTCAATCTCTTTGCGTCTTCGCGCCTTTGCGTGAGAGTCTGGCTGAAGTAATGCACGCAAAGGCGCAGAGGCGCGAAGTGTCAAGTTTCGTAAGGATACTCATGAGAAGGACTGACTTCCGCGCAGATGCCGCACGATCGCGCTGCTAGAATAGGCCCGTTGTCGCCTGTTGCCTGCATATCGAATTGTCAGCCGCCCCGAGCAAAAGGGATATGTTGTCGTGACCCAAAGATGTTCGATCCTCGTTCCTGTTGTTCTTCTCCTTGCCCTAGCCAATGTCGTCCCGCTTGGGGCCGAAGACGATGCCCGTCGGCTGGCCGAAGATCTGCGGCCGTTGCTGAAGTGCCTCTCAGGGCAAAATGACACGTTTGCTCTGACCGGCGATATTAGTGTCAGGATCGATGACGGCCTGCAACGTGTCGCGCTGCGGCTGGAGCGATTTTCGGACGACTCTTTTGATCTGGATTTGGTGCACGCTGATTATGCCGTTCAAGTCCGTCGGCGTCACAACGCAACGGCTATGGCGCTCCCGTTACACAAGGTGGTCTTCCTGGGGCGGGGTGATACCGAACCAGTCGATCAGCTCGCTCCGGCGGGCATCACGGGCCGGCTTGTCAGTCCGGCGTCGATGGTTTCGGTGTACAAGCCGATTCTGCAAAGTGGCGATCCCGATACGGTTGCCTTGTTGCTGACTAGGCTCTTGAAGGTTCAACGGGACCGAGAGAGCGGTGCTTGGAAGGTTGGGGATGATGTCTCACTGCAGTTTGCCGACGGAGGGCGAACGTTGCAGGTTGTGGCCAAGGATTTTCAGATTCGACTGGTGATCACCGAGACGGTTTCCGCGCCCGTGGCAGTTGATGACTGGCCAGGCGTGAAAGATGTTCCACTCGAGCGAGCCGAGTTAGAGCGGCAGCTCGCGCGCGGCGTCCGCCGAGCGCTCGAGATTGTCGCGCCGTCGCCGCGACTGACGTCGCCTCCGCCAACGGCCAAGAGAGTCGAACATGGTGAACTTCGTTGGATTGGAGGTCAGCGCGTCGCTTTGTTGCACGGGACGCCCGAGCAGATTGGCGTGGCACATGGGCAATTGCTCAAAACCGAGGCATTGCGTTGCATCGATTCCGTGTTGAATTCGTTTGGCACGGTCGAGACAATTCGGTCTGGGCATTGGTTTCGTCACAAACTGGCGGACGCCTATGCTCGACTGGCTCCTCACATTCCCGATCGGCATAAGCGGGAAACTCGAGCAATGGCCGGGGCCCTGGGTATCGAGCCTGGGCTGGCCGAAACGCTGAATGTCTTTCCCGAACTGTTTCACTGTTCGGGTTTCGCCGTTTTCGGAACCGCGACTAAGCGCGGCAAGCTGTATCACGGGCGGGTGCTCGACTACATGACCACGATTGGCCTGCAAGACGCAGCCACGACTTTCGTTGTCGCACCGGAAGGAAAGATCGCGTTTGCGAATGTTGGTTACGCGGGCTTCATTGGTAGTGTCAGCGGGATGAACGCCGAGAGCATTTCATTAGGAGAAATGGGCGGCCGCGGAGAAGGGCGATGGGACGGCGTTCCCATGGCCACCTTGATGCGCCGGGCGCTGGAGGAATGCGATTCGCTGGATGACGTCAAAGAACTGTGGGAGAACAGCCCGCGCACCTGCGAGTACTACTATGTATTTGCCGATGGAAAGACAAATCAAGCCGTTGGTGTCGCAGCTACGCCTGAGTCCTTGGAATTCGTCTTGCCGGGGCAGGGGCATGAGTTACTTGGCGACGGTATTCCGGACGCCGTGGTACTATCGGTTGGCTCGCGGCTCGAGAAACTACGCGAGCGGGTCATGGGACGACATGGTGAAATTGACGTCGAAGTTGGCCAGTGGCTGATGAGCCGGCCGGTGGCGATGCAGTCGAATCTGCACAACGTCCTGTTCGTGCCGCAAGATGGAGTCCTGTACGTCGCCAATGCCGACCACGGGCACCCGGCGGCTGAGCGACCGTATGTTCGGTTGGACTTGTGTGCGCTGTTGCGGGAAATGCCCGCGAGAGTTGGAACGACCATCGCGACGGCGGGAGAGTAGCGCGATAACCGGGGGTTGGGCGTTTTGTTTGAGCCAACACAATTTGTAGGGTGTATGCAATGCACCGATTTGAGCAGGCTATGGTGCACTGCGTGCACCACAAAGCATGGAATTCACAATGATCCAACGATGTTTCGAAACGGGCTGATGATTCTGATGCTGGTCGTATTCACGACGACCGCCTCTGCCGCACCGCCGGTACCGTTTGGCAAGACGTTTGTCGGCCGTGATACGTTGAATCCAGCAAGAGACGATTTGGAAGACGCGCAGGCCTGCCTAGATGGCCTGGTTTGGCCGGCTGTGGAATTCGCAGTACGCTGCGACCCTGCTCGTCAGCGGACGGGCGATATGTTGATTCGATTCCCTTCGCCCGTTCCCTGTGGTGATGCGAACAACGACCTCGTGGCCCTGGAGTGGTACGTCGCCCATGACGAGGAGAAGACAGCGATCACTGCGCCGGCGGTCGTTGTGGTTCACGAATCCGGCAGTGACATGGCCGTGGGACGGATGTTTGCTCGCGGGCTGCGCTTGCAGGGCCTGCACGCCTTCATGATCCAACTGCCTTACTACGGCGAACGACGGATGGGCGGCAACAAGGCCAAGGCTGACCGGCTGATTACGCTCGTGCGGCAGGCCGTTGCCGATGTTCGTCGAGCACGCGACGCGGTGGCTGCACTTCCTTTGGTCGATGCCGATCGAATCTCGCTGCAGGGCACCAGTTTGGGCGGATTCGTTTCGGCCACGTCGGCCAGCATCGACAACGGATACGATCAGGTCTTCATCATGCTCGCAGGCGGCGACTTGTTCGACGTAGTTCAACACGGTGGAAAAGATGCCGCGAATATGCGCAATGAGCTCGCCGCGGTTGGGTTCAGTGGCGACAAGCTCAGGGCGTTGTTGGCACCGATCGAGCCAACCAGGATTGCCCACCGTCTTGATCCCACGCGAACGTGGTTGTATTCAGCGCAGTTCGACAAAGTCGTACCACCCAGGAACGCCGAACTGCTTGCCAAGGCGGCGGGATTGGACGACGCGCACCACGTGAAGATGCTGGCGAACCACTACACTGGCGCAATCTATGTGCCCTATCTGCTTACCCAGATTCATGGACGGATTAGAACGCGGATGGAGCGCTGAAGAAGCCGCGACGTATTGTGCGGGCTGCGCATATTTGATGCCGAAATCCGCCTTATTGTTCGCGGCCTACATCGTCTTGATCGGGTGTTCCTCGACTATTACCCGGGTACCCTGTCCTTCACAATCGCACACCGTTCCCTGACACCTGTGTGCTTTTCTCAAGTATTCGATATTACATGATGCCAGTTTTCCGGAGAGTGCTCGTTTCCGGAGAGTGTTCGCAGCCCGCCCTCTGTAATCAGCGTGTCGCATAGGTGAAGCACTTCGAGCTGAGACAACGCGCCAATACTTGCGAGCGACCGATCAGTAATCGTGGCCTTGGCAATGTACAGAGTTTCGAGCGATCGAAGTCGTCGCAGCTGGGCGATACTGTCGTCGTTGAACTGAGGCGATTCGCAATATAAGGCATTGACAGTTTTGACAGTTGCCATTCGCTAACTGATAATGTCGCCCGGTACTCACATACGGAGGTTGGCTATGCGACTTGTATGTCTTGCTGTTGGAATTGCTTCTGCGATATTCGCGAAATCGGCCATTTCCAGGGCGGAAGAGTTGCCGAAGCTAACGACGCTCAGCGACGCATTGCTGAAATACGAAAAGACTGACAGCCATTATGTGGTCTTGAAGCGTGGCGACGTGACGGCGGTGATCGTGGACAATCATGCTGTCGATGACGACGTGTTGCCTGGCCATCGTGCCGGGTACAGCGGCGTGGCCTCACTGACACATACGAACCGTTCCGAGAGCATTTTTGTGCCGTCGTATGCTGGGCTGAATTTCGAGCATATTCATGATGGTACCTTGCAAGATCGGAAAATCTTGTTTGAGCCTCGGCACGCTCCAATGGAGTTGCGGTTGATTGACGCGCACACTGCAGAACTCTATCAACCGCCAACACCACATTATGGGTTGGAAAGCTGTCATCGATATCGGTTATTGAAGGACGGAACGATCGAAATGACTTTCGAGTGCATTCCTCGTCGCGCGACGTTCAAGAACGGATATGTCGGCTTGTTTTGGGCCAGCTACATTCACCAGCCTGCGTCGCTCGATATTCACTTTCGAGGGCGCCACGTTGATCGGCATGACAAGACCCAGTGGGTTCGCGGTGTGACTCCGTCACATGGCGTTTTGTCGACTCATGTCGGGAGACACGACGACCGACATTTTCCGCATGATGACGACTTTCCATTGACCTTAGTCTTCAATCGATCGAAATACCGTTTCGACGAGCCGTGGTACTTTGGGGTGAATCACAGCATGGCGTTGGCACTAATGTTTCGCCCAGCGGATGAACCGCGCCTGACGCAATCGCCATCGGGTGGGGGGCGGGGGAATCCAGCGTGGGACTTCCAGTACTTCCTGCCAAACTACAAAGTAGACCGGCGCTATCAAACGATCATGCGAGCTCAGTTTCTGCCGTATCTTTCAGGCGAACAGGTCAGGCAGGCGACTGCGGACAACCGGCGGGCATTGAGCCAGAAGTAGGTTGATTCCGGGGAAGGCTACCGCGTTACAGATTAACGGTGGTTACTTGCGCAGGTAACCGGCACTCGATTGGAAGTACTTTTTGCGGCGAGTGGCCACTGTGTCGTTGGTTTCCTCTTGTCGTGCCTTCAGATCGTCGTGATTCGCGCGGCAGAAACGGCAGCCAGCTTTTTCAATGTGAAAGGCGATGTAGTCTGCCTGCTCGGGCGCCAGCGCTCCAAGAAGAAAACTTCCGAGTTGCTCACGCGTCGGGCAACTGATGCGTTGTCGCCGCCAGATCTCTCCCAAAGTGTGAACACCGGCATCGCGCCGCGCGTTAATGGCGGCCAATTCGCGTCCCAACTGCAAGTCGGTTCTCAATTGGCTCTCGACTTTCACCATGTCCTCTGGCGAGAGCGCTTCGTCCAAGTAGGCTTCGAGATCTGCGTGTGTGAACTTGGATGCCATTATTCGCTATATATCTCCGGAAAGATGTCTTCGGAAAGTCCTTGCTTGCGGATAATAGACCGCATTCTAGCCAGGAAGTCGAATTTGAAGTTTGCGACCTGTTGTTCGGTGATGCTAAGTTCGCCCGCGACTTCCTTGTTCGCCCAGCCTCGTACGAAGAGCAATTCGATGCATTGCAGCTTGACCCAATCGCCTCGCTCTTTCCAACGTGACACTTGCTGCTGCAGGGCGTCGACGATTGCCGTTTCTTCTAAGTTCCGCCGCTCGCCACTGCGGACGATGCTGCTGGCGGCTCGCGCGGACGACGCAAGTTGCCATTCGCCCCCTGAATCTGCACCGGCAGAAAGCGGCAACGCCGGGCGACGGCCTTCGCGGCGCATGTGGTCCGTTAGCTTGTAGGCGCAAATTGAAAACAGATAGCTTTCCAGAGGACGCCGACCGTCGTAGTTTGGCAAGCTGGTCAAGAAACCGACAAACGCTTCTTGGACGATGTCTTCACTGGCAGCGCGGCGTCCAATGCGACTCTCGACAAATGCCAGCAGACGCCCTTCGTAACGCGAAATCAAATCGCCCCAAGCGTCGCCATCTCCGCTACGTATGCGTTTGATGAGCAGGCGGTCAGTTTCCGAGGAAGAAGTCATAAGCGTTCACGGATCAATGACAGGCAAATCCACCAAGGTCCGAGATACATACGCGAATGCTGTCGGCCCACGAGCGTGTCCTTGGCGATCGCCGACCTACATCCAGGGAACGTAGTTCGCAAACAGGACGCTGGCAGCGATTACAGCCAGTATTGCTGCCGCGGCAGCAAACTGCAACCGCCCCGTGTAATAGCCCCGTGTCGCCGTATCCAACTTGAAGTAACTGAACATGGTACTGAGCAGCAGAATCACGATCCCAGCGCCCAAGCCGGTCTGCATTAAGCGGCTAGCCGCGCGGACTTCGGCCCACTTTGCCGAAACTGCACCACGGAAGTCGTCGTCAAAGGAAAGTAACGCGTGCGACTGATGAAACACGGTGCCCTCCGTGACGGCGACTTGTTCCTCGAAACTCTCTGTGACTTTCGGGACCGTGCTCCCTGAACGTAGATTCAGCAGCTTGGTGGCGTGCTTGTTTTTGAGGAGTTGATTGATGTATGCATCGGTCGCTTCCTCGATTTCTTCTACCAGCGCGCTGTCGCGATCCTCCTCGGAGATTTGAAGCCGCGAAACAACGGGTACAAAGTGCACCCCATCTTTTGTCCACGGCTTCACTTCCAGCCAGCTCGGCGTGTCATCATCTCGATCCAAATACTTGACGTTAGTGATTGCTTCGACCGTGACGGCCTTGTTTAAGTCCGGCGAAGCATCGCTCGCGGCCGCGTTACTGTCGGGTTGAGTACCGTGGATCGCTGCGGCCTCTGCAGCAGCGGCATCATCGATCACTGAATCGTCCGGTGTTGCATCCGTCTTCTCCTCGTCCGCGCTGGTCCCGTCCGACTTGGGCCCGGATGTACGCGCCGATTCTTGCGGCTCTCCGGTGGGTTCATCGGTCGCCGTCGTCGAACCACTGGTTTCTGTTTTGTCATCAGCGTCTTCATCGGCCGCGGCAGGAGCCTCGGCCGCATCTGTATCCGGCGTATCTGCTTCTTGGGCGAAGACCATTGAATTTACCAACGGTGCGACAGATGTTTCGGTAAAGACCGCCGTTGCACGGGCTCCCAGCACCAGGCTGATCGTGCCGATCAATGCCAACCCCAACGGGCGCATACCTTCGGCACGTATGGCGGCCAGAACCAATGTCGCAATCACGATGATGACGAAGAGCGTGATCATTTGAATTACCTACACTTTCAATTGAACCATCGAATCCATTTCGCACGGCGATTGTCGCATTCGGAAAAACGCCAAATGTTCGGCTTAGCCTTGTAATGCTTGCTGCTGGAATCGCTCGCGATTTCGAGTTGTAACGTGTGGCGATGATAGCTGTACGGCGACTGACAGCGCGGCTGCCAGCATGATTCCCCACGGTTGCGGAAACGGCAGGATTATGTGCAGAATCCAGGCGATCAAGACGCAACCTCCCGTCCGGAAGACGCTCAACCGCGATCGACGCAAGGGGTCTGCCTGTTGCCACCAACTCGGCAGGAAGAACATCGCCGCAAAGTGGATCATGAAGACGGGCAGGTCGGGCTGTCCATCAACGCCGTACATTGTTGACCAATTGTGATATCCCTGCATGGAATCCAACGATAGAAAACCAGCACGGCGAACATCTAGAAACTCGCTGGTAGCAAAGGCCAGGCCACCCATGACGAGCCCAACCAGCAACATTGCAAATCGTCGCTGCAGTGGTCTCCCGTCGTGACCTTCCCACTTCTTGCCAACTGCCAAAATGGCCCAACTGCACGCGGCACACGTGATCGCCAGCCAGGCGTAAAGCGACCATGCGTACACGGCAGTGGTGCTCTCAAGAATCTGAATATTGCCAACCTGAAGCATGACGAATCCCAGCAGTGACGCGGCGATGGCAGAAACTAAGAACGAGCCATTCAATTCCGTCAATCTTTCCGTACCATGTTTGGACCGCAATTCGTCCTGGGCAATTTGTCGCCATTTGCGTTTTCGGATGGTGGCGTTACGACGCCTTTGCGTGGGGGTTGGTTCGGCATTGGCTGCGTGCCGCGGAGTGGCTCGTGTCGGAGGACCACCGTTGACCGTGACAAGCGAGTAGATTCCAAAGTAGATCAGATAGGCAGCGCCTAGAACGACCCCCAGCGGAACGAGCCAGCCTGAGTTAAACACAAAAACAACTGCGATCCCCAGAATTAAGAGCAGCTTGAGAGGCATCGACAGCTTCGAGTCACGCCACCATGCCATGGCGTTGGACGAGCCTTGCCGGACTGCATTGGCAATGGGTTCGGGACGCGGTGCAACCGGTTGGGCCCCGAGCTTTGGTTCGTTAACTACAACGACAGGAACCGCTTCTTTGAGAGGACCCAACTCGATTCCCTCGCTCTCATCCATGATGTACAGCGTCTCGGTCGCCTCTGCCACTGGGATCCGTACCGGTGGAATCTTGTCGTTGGAAGCGAAGCTTGTGGGCACGCCAAGCGAGTTGAATGCTCGCAACATATCCGTGATGCTGCTGTAACGTTGTTCTGGGTCTTTAAAGAGGGCCTTGCGGATGACCGGGCGAAAGCGCTCTGCCACCGCGTCGACATTGGGTTCGGCAGTCAGATGCTTCATGATGATCTCTTGGCTGCTCTCCCCTTCAAAAGGAACGCTGCCGCAGAGCATTTCATAAAGCATGATGCCCAAGGCGTAGACATCGATTTCCTTCCCGTACACGCCTTTGCCGATTTCCGGCGCCATGTAGTGGAATGTCCCGACGCTTTCCGTTTGGCCGCTTCGACGACTACACGAAATGTACTTGGACAGGCCGTAGTCGCCGATCTTGACGATGTCTTCATCGACGAAAATGTTGCCGGGCTTCAGATCGCGATGCACGATTCCATGATCGTGCAAGTAAGTGACGCCACTGGCAATTTGGCCAAACCAATCTTCGACTTCCGAGAGCGGCATACCGCTAGGATTGCGGTCAATCACATCCTTGAGACTTTCGCCGGTGATGTATTCCATCACGACCCAGGCCTGGCCTTCGTCGTCATATTTGATATCGAATAACGAAATCAGATTGATGTGCTTCAGATTGAGGCATTGGCTAACGCCACGGACTTCGACGTCCATGCTGCGTTGAACTCTTTTGAGGGCGACCTCTTTGCCAGCATCGCTAATTGCAAAGTAGACATCGCCAAAGCCTCCGACACCAACGCCCCGTTTGATAGTATAGCCATCAAGTGGGCGTGAACCCGTCGCGTAGGCGAACTTCATGACGCTGCCCTTTGGCAGTTGTACTTGGTTGTCATTTGCGGCTTGTGTCACGTTCGGGCCGCCTTCTTCTAGAGTAGCGGCTGGGTTGAGCATTTGTCTAGTTCCTCCAGACTCATGGAGAAGTCGCTGCCGACGACGCGAGAATTCACCTCCAGGCGGCCGTGGCCATCACATAGCGCACCATCGATCTCGATGGAATCCATCGCTCGGCAGTACAATTCGTCATTTTGACGATAAAGAACGACGTCTCCAGACCAATCTCGGCAAACTACGTGGTTTTGCCAGCGTGGGCCAAGGACGCAGGATTCGGCCATCAACAGGACACCATCGGCCCAGGGCTGGGTTCGGTGCCGGCTGAGGAAATCCAATCTGGCCGAACCGCTGAGGGTGTGGGGGCGACGGAACCTCATACGGATTCCCTCGCCCAATTCGATTTCGTCACCGTCATCCAATATCGTCTTGGTTTGCACCGACTTTCCGGCGACGCGAACTGCATGGAGCGGCTCGAGCACGTAGCCCTCACCTTCCCGCCGTATTCGCACGTGGCGACGAGAGAGGTCGCCCAGGATCGGAACGTCAACGTTGTTACCGTCGGATGCCTGTCCAATCACGATTTCGTCTGCCAGGCAGACTAGGTAGCCGCCAACGCCATCAACCCACAAGACGAATCGCGGGCCAGCAGTGACCGGTTGTTCCGGACGAGTGTATCGGCTGGGCGTCCATTCCTGCGTCTTGTTCGGCTGATACGAATCAGCCAGGCGTGTTCCGACCTTGGCCCATGCACGTCGCCGTGCATCCCGAGCAAGTTGGCTTTCCGGAGCTAGCTCCAGCAGCTCATCGGCCAGCGACAAGGCGTCGGTCCACAATGACGCCGAAATGGCCCGATGGAGTTCCGCAGTCAAGTCACGGCTTGTGGCAAGCTTATCGCGACACAGACCTCGCTTGACTTCCAGGAATTGCAGCGATGGACGTAAAGCTACGGCGGCCGACAATTGTGCCTCCGCGTCTGCAAACTTGCCACGTCGACACAGGTTTCCCGCTGATTGGACACGCTTGGCGATTTGCAGCAATGTTTCCAGTAACGCCGAGGTGCGCTTTGTGCTCTTAAGCTCTTCGAGTTTGGCGATCGCGCCGGCAACGTCTCCGCCGGCCAACAACTGTTCGGCGTGCCGGAGAGACGAGTCGACCAGGGCGCGGCGAGCGTCCAGGAGTTCTGACGTCTCGCCAGCGACCTCAGCTGCTGCTTGAAGGTCACGCCAGCCAGCGCTGAGGTCTGCATCGCAGGCGCTGCGTTGAGCCCTCTTGGCCAGTTGTGCCGCAATTCTGGCCGCCAGCCGTTTTCCTGGAAGGTACTGTGTCAGGTCATCGCAAACGAGAATCTGCTGGGCGTCGTTTAGACGCCCAGCCTTCAGAGCTTCCTCGGCTTCTCGTACTTTCAGTCGCCAACTCTGGAACATGATATCGACCGTGAGTTTGAGAATGACACGCCAGTGACAGGTCGGTACACCAAAGAGACGATCCGGGAAAAAAAGGGCTCAGGCACAATGCCTGAGCCCCTGGCCTCAGTCGTGAACTAGTTGTTGTTAGATTTCACGAACGCTTCGATCTCAGGAAGACTCGTGCTGAAATACTCCGCGATCTCTTCGGAAACATCGCGATCCGCTTCTGGCTCGTCCAGAGGGATGCGGTCGAGCTGTTTGGCGTCCACATTCACCAGACGCTCAGCAACTTCGATCCGCGTGCTGATGTCAGAAATCAACTCCTGCGTGCGAGATAATTGGCTGTCGTCGAACTTGAAGGAGCTGCTCGTTTGAGCAACCTCGACCATCGTCAGACGGGCTTCCAAGTTCTCGACGTCCACTTCCAACTGACGCTTGGCGTCAAGCATCGTGTCGAGCTTCTCGCGAGCGGCTTTGAGGCCTTGCTGGCGAGCGAGCAGGATCTGCTGCTTAGCCTGTGTTGTCGCTTCTTGGGTCTTAAACTGATTGAAGCGCGACGTCAGGTCGGATTTGACTTGCTTCGCGGTGAAGTTGCGGTTCGAGTAAACAAACACTTCGGAACCCGAATCCAAGTCGTCCTTCAACCGAATGATGTCCGTTCGGTCCTTCGCCAGTTTGTCTTCGGATCGACTGACGTGCTTCTCCAAGCGGGCGACTTCGACTTCTTCCTGCGCGATACGACGCAAGTTCTTCTCGATCTCCGGACGAAGGTCCTCGATCATTCCACGGGCTCGCTTGAGTTCGAAGTCGAGCGACACGTTGTGCTTGACCGTGTCTTTGACTTCAGTCCAAGCTGTCCGGACATGGCTGCGACCGGCTAACAAGACGGCCAATAGTGTCACAGCGGCTCCGACGATCGCAGTTTTCTTTAACATCTCTCTGACCCTCCAATAAAGTAGTTGCTTTGCGTTAAATGTTGTTCGATTAAGGGCTTAGGCGGTGTGGGATAGCGGCCTACATGATGGTGTTCGCCAGGGATACTGGACTATTGGAAAGATTTGGCCCGGCTGGAGACTTTTTTGATAAGAATCCGGTTGACCCGTGCTTACGGCCTAAATGGTGGGATATGTTGCCAAAACGACATCATTGATGTCAGGTTGTTTGAAAAAGACACACCTTTCAAACCGACCCGCGACTGGAATCCTGTGTCATAAGTCATTGAGACGTCGTGTGTTAGCGGTCGTGATCGGCGGCCGGAAGCAATGGTGGCACGACAGTTGCAACCGAATAGCGAGATCGCCTCGTCGAATAAACTCTCTCCAACCTCGGCACTTGTGAATTACCGCAAAGGAGAAGGGCAATGACTCCAAATTCCAATTACTCAGCGCCAGAGGCGAAATCATCCGCCAACTTCAGCTCAGCTCTGCTCTGTGAAGTGACACTGCCTGATGGGTCGTTTGAGGAACTATCCTCGTGGCTGGACGACAGGCTGGTGTCGCTGGAGGCGAAGTTCGCGGATTTCTGCACGCCCAAGTCGTTATCGTCCTCTTTTGGGCGGTGATAACGCGTCGCCTTCGCGCTTTTCCTGGGCATTATCAGCAGCCCCAAGACGGTCAACGCCGAGCCCAATAGCAGGCCAAGTGAGACGTTTTCGCCAAAAAACAGAACCCCTAAGACGGCCGCCATCGCCACCTGAGAAGCGTTGATGGCATTGACGAAAATCAACGACGTAATCTGCAACGCGCGTGTCAGCGCGACGAAGGCAATGAAATTGCAGATGCCAGCCGAAACCATCAGCCCCCACTGATCGGCTGTTGTTTGTTCAATGCCCTGCCACCCTTGATGTTGCCAACTGAGCAAACTCAGGCTGACAGCCCCGACCCCAGAAATCAGGAACGTAGTCGCCGCCACCGAGGCATTGGCGATTGCAGCTCGGCGAATCACCATCCCCAGGATCCCGTAAGCGCAACCCGAAATGCAGGCTGCCACGACAGCGGTCGCAATCCGACGTGTGGATGCGGCCTGCTGGAGGATCGGTTGGTGAGCGTCGTTGGCACTCAATGAGAGAATCCAAATTGCCGCGACGATCAGCCCCAGGGAGAACACGGTGGCACGTGTGACTGACTCGCGCAGCCAAAGGCGCCCCAGTACGACGCTCGAACAGATGATGGCGCCAAAACAGAGCGGCACAACAATGGCAAGCCCGACGATTCCCAGTGACCATTGAAACAGAACATTCCCGGCGAGTTGCATAAACAGCCCGGCAACCAGCAATTCAACGACGACTTTGGGGGGCGGAAACAGCCGATGACCACGATGCCACGACCAGATTAACCAAGGCAACGCGCCCGCTACTGTCGGCAGTGTCTTGACGCTCGAAACCCAAATCGGATCGAGCTCGGATTCGGCTGCTGCTTTCAAGAAGCCGTTGGCTGCGGTGTAGCCCACGGCCGAAACGCAGCCCAGTAGTGTCCCAAACAGCAGCTGGCGGCGCGCGACATCCGAAGCGGTTGCATCTGCCAGTGGTGAATTCGATCGGGTCACCGTCTCATTCTAGATGGACAACTCGTCAGCCGCCATCGGTGAGTTGCTACTCGACTTGCTATACGGGTTGCTATACGGGTTGCTATACGGGTTGCTATACGGGTTGCTATACGGGTTGCTATATTGGGGGCTGCAGATGTTTTGCGGCATTCGCTCCGTCAAGACTTGGGACGCGATCGATGGATGACACCGTCAGACCCAGATGGCAATACAGTCTGAAGACGTATCTGATGGTGATCGCCGTGATTGCCGTGGCCATCGGCTGGTGGTGCGATCGCCAGCGTTTGCAATCACAGCTGGACGAGGCCAGACGTCGGATACAGGTTTTGGAGACTTCTCCATACTATGACGTCATTCCGCTTGTGCGTTGAGCTGTCAGGCAGATTCCGGCCCTGCCGAGAATCGTTTCTTCGACGAATAGGTGTGGCAAGTGAAGTTGGCTCGAGAAGCTCGACGCGTTGCTCAGTTATTGAAAATCTCGAAACAGCGAGTCGTCTTTGCGGAAAGCTGCACTGCTGGACTAGTCAGCTCGCAGCTGGCTGCCGTTCCGGGCATTTCGGATCTGCACTGCGGTTCGTTTGTCACCTATCGCAATCGGTCCAAGCAGGATTGGTTATCAGTCCCTGAAGAACTGCTACAGGACCCTGGACCGGTCAGTGAAATCGTGGCGAGCAAAATGGCGGAAGGTGCGTTGAAGCAAACTCGAGAGGCTGAAATTGCAGTTTCCGTTACCGGGCACCTTGGACCAAATGCGCCGAAACGACAGGATGGGGTGGTCTTCATTGGCGTGGCGATCCAAATGGCGGATGCGTCCAGACCCGGCATCGAAGTTTCGCGACATCACCTGAAAACGACCACACGACATGAGCGCCAGCGCGAGGCCGCTGGTTTGGTCTTGTCCAATTTGTCCCGCGTGCTCCGGCGCGGCGTCTGACAACCGCCCGGGCCGTTGGCCCATGCCAGCCTCGGCGAGTAGACCGGTTACTTCGAGGCCTCCAGCGTCGGTTCACCTTCGATCCAACCCAGCGAACTCAAAAATCGATCCATGGCGGTGACCGTTTTGATGTAGGGGCGGTTGCCGTCTCGGCCATGATTGAAGAAACCGTGTGGCTGGCCTTCAAAAATCATAACTTCACACGCGACGCCTGCCTCCTTCATGGCAGCTTGAAAATCGTGCGCAGTCTTGACGGGGATCAGTTTGTCCGCCGAGCCCAAGAAGACCAATGCGGGCGGGTCGTCTTTGCTGACGTTGTGAAATGGCGAGAATTCAGCGTACCGCTTGCCAACTCGCGAGCTGCCCCAGCCACCCGGGCCGTTGTCGAACACGGCGTTGAACAGTACTTGGGCGTTGGACTTTGCGGAAACGGTGAGGTCGTCGTCTGGATCGTCCGATCCTTCGACCATCGCCACGAACGCCGCCAGATGTCCACCTGCGGATCCTCCGGCCGACGCGATGCGGTTCACGTCGATCCCCAACTCCTCAGAGTGGCTACGGACCCACCGCATGGCCGATTTGGCGTCGCGGCAGCAGGTGACGGGCGGCTCTTTCTTCTGGCGATCCAATAACCGGTATTCAACTTGGATTGCAACCATGCCTCGGGTCGCCAAGTATTTGCTGTGTTCGGTGAATTGGCCGGGCGCTCCGCCTGTCCAGCCACCGCCGTGAAAGAAGACGATTGCGGGTCGCGAGTCCGTCGCGGACCAGTCCGCTGGCTTGGTTACATAGAGTGTCAGGGAACGTGTGCCTACGTTCTTATAGACGTGTGGATCGCCGTCAGGTTTGGCCATGCATGGGACTTGAACGAGAAACATTAACGATATGCAGGCAAGCAGGCAAAAACGGCTCATACTGGGCGTCTCTCAAATGGGTTATCAGGGTGTGTCCGAGTCCATGATACCAGTTCGGCAACTCATGAGATAGCGCCACGGATCGGTACATCGCGCGATCAACCCCGAGGAAACTGTCGGCAGTATTCGAAAAGTGCCATCGAAGTTGCCGTCGCGACGTTTAGACTGAACGGGAGACCATAGACCGGGATCTCGACTGTTTCGTCCAGGATCTCCAACACCTCTTCGGTCAAGCCAAGTCGTTCGTTGCCAATCACCAGTGCGGTGCGACGCGCGAAAGTGTACTCGTGCATGTTGCGCGAGTTTGTCGTCTGTTCGAGACCGACCAGCCGGAAACCGTCCGACCTCAGTTTCTTTAGCACCGGCGGGAGCGACCGCCGCACTTCGACCTTCATCTGTTGCTGGTCGACACGAGATATCTCAGGATCAATTTTTGGATTGCCACAGGCGATCAGATGCGTGACACCGCTGCAACTGGCGGCGCGAACAATTCGCGAGAGATTGACGTTGCTGCGAAGCGGCGCGCAGACTAGCACTAATTCACGCGGCCGGTCCAGGCTGGCGAGCGGCTTGTGGCGCTGATGCGAGAATTCAGTCATCACGCCATCTTACAAACCGAAGCAGTGCTTAGAAATGATTGCGCGGTTTGCTACGCTTTTGCTTCGCCCCGCACGAACTCCACCGGCATTTCCGTGGCATCGGCCACACGATTGCGTCCCAGTACGACTTTCAGGACCGTTTTGATGACTTCATCCAATCGAGAGGGGCGAATGTGATAGAAGTTGTGTTTGCCGTCACGCCGCATACCGATCAGTCCGTTGACACGCAGCAGTGCAAGGTGATGGCTGACCGATGGCTGGCGCTGGCCAAGAATGCGACACAGCTCGAGCACATTCACTTCGTCCGCTTCACGGAGAATAAACAGGATCTTCAGTCGTGTTTCATCGGACAGTAGCTTGAAAATCGTGACCAGGCCCTTGATGCCTTCGCCTGCCTCCAACAGATTGTTCGCCGCCTCCTTGGTATCCGGGTTGCCTCCTTTGTTGGACTCTTCCACATCCGTTTCCTCTTCAGAAATCACAGCGGTCATCGGGTCATTCCGTTGAAAATGAAATACACTGCACGCGCCGGCCCCAATATGTTGACCCTGCTGCAGGATTGATTAGTTGTGGGTTCATGTCGACGTGCAAACCACGTCAGCAACGGGCGAAACACCCAAAATGAAACACCGTGAACAGTAAGATGGGATCGTTCGTCTCTTGCACAGAGCGAAATTGCGACCGAACGGCGCACTGAATTACGAGTTCCGCCTGCAGGATTGCCTAAATTTTCGGTTCTTCAGAACAATTCGTGGGTGGAATTGGTTGTTCTTTTGAGGAGCGCGGTGGAGCCCCTCGGGACTCAGAACAACAAAGCCTGTTTTGTGTTTTGGGCGTTTAGGAGTTGGTCCGGCTCCGTCGTCCTTTCAT
>PVBE012631720.1_pt1 | contig 23066 bp, 20 predicted proteins | sample 1631181 | NCBI WGS metagenome assembly PVBE01 (sample SAMN08397723, study PRJNA350692) | Marine metagenome, whole genome shotgun sequencing project. | isolation source: water | place: Pacific Ocean | collected 2012-04 | reverse complement strand
CCGTCCTCTTCGTCATCAACCCCTCGTAGAGCGCTCAACAGGCCAGCGCGGCAGCTAACCGCTCAACCGCATCCCGAATAGTGGGCGGATCCACTTCAGCCGACGCAGGATTCCCTCGTAGAGCAGCCAGGAGCCGGCGAAGGTCATGACCCACAGTACCACGACCTTGCCGGCGGCGGAAACCGCGAGCGGCAACAGGAAGTAGGCAAGCCCCATCTGGATCGGCAGGTGGACGATGTAGACAGGATAGACCGCCTGGCTCAGGTAGCGCAGCGCCGCAGACGGTTGGTTCAGATGCCTCGACCCAAAACCGAGAATCGCCAGCATCCAGCCCGCTGACTCGACCGCCGTCAGAGGGTTGGGCACGCCCTGGAGCTCGTAGTGGATCAGTCGCACCAGGTACAGGCCGAAGGCAACGGCGAGGGCGCCGAAGCGGACCCGCTCGACGGACGTCCAGAACGCATCCCGCATCGAAACGAGCACGAAGCCGATGAGGAAACAGATCATCCCGTAGAAGAAGCCGTGGGGTGTCGGGTAGGCGGAGAAGTACTCGGGATCCATGACCCACGCCTCAACGGCGAGTGGCAGCGCGATGATGACCAGGCCGCCGGGGAGGGCGATGATGGCCTTCAGCCCCCGCAACAGTGCATGGTCAGGTCGTGCCTTCAGATAAGCCAGTAGGGGCAGCAACAGGAGCACATAGAGGAAGATGTTCCCAAGGAACCAAAGGTGGCCGGGATTTGGGATGTATCCGGGGTTCTCACCGTAGTACATCGCCATCGTGTAGATCGTGATGGGGCAGACGAGCAACGAGCCCGAGATGAAGGGGAGGAGAATCCGTCCGCTGCGCTCCTTGAGCAGCTGCTTCCCGGTGCGCCGCTCCATCGCGAAGTAGACCCCCATCCCGGAGACCAGAAAGAGGATGGGAATCCGCCAGATGTTCATCATTGCCATGATGATCCAGAGTCCCTCCAGGGACTCCTCGTTCTGGATGAAGTAGATTTTTGTCGCCCATGGCTGGAAGCAGATGGCGGCGTGGTAGATGATCAGCAGACCCAGGGCGAGGGTCCTCAGCCAGTCAATGTCGTGTCGGCGCATGGCCTCTTCCTGCCTTGAGAGATACAGCAGAGCGGGTTAGTTCACTGGAGTTCTCGAAGACGTCTACACCTGAATCGAATGGAACGCGATGCCGGATCTGACGGTCGAGAGGATCATTCAGAACTTCGAGGTTCTGGGAAACTGGGAGGATCGGTACGGGTACGAACTGAGGACTGCAGCCTCAGCCAATCCAGAGGCGTTCTTGTCCTACTACATCATCGTAGCAATCGAGGTTTCACTAAGATGATCGTCCTTCAGCGGGCGACGAACGTCGTGTGATGTAATTCCCACCATTGCTTGCATGGGGGCGATCACGTCAGTGTAGGCTCTCTGCCGTTCCTCCGCCCCCTCGCCTTGTGAGAGAACCTTGTCGTTGAGCCCCTCCCGCTCGATCGTTCTAGCGATCTCAACAGCCCCGGAAGACCTGATTGAGCCGTCTGTGAAAGCGACTACGGAAAAAGACGATCTGGTGCTGGATGTGTTTGCCGGCAGTGGAACTACCGGAGCCTGTTGGGGCTGGTTCGGGTGCACGATGAGCTCAGAGTCTGTTTCGATCTGCTCTTGCAACCACGACCGATGGCGCTAACTTCACCTTGAATTTCGAGGTCAATTTCGGGTAGTGTTCTGGTGAGGAGTAGGCCTTGTGGAATACAAGGGTTCGGAGAACGATCAACCTGGGTGAAGGGAAAGAGGATGCGACGACGTGACTTCATACGTACGGTGGGTCTGACGGGTTCGGCTGCTGCGCTGCAACCGGAGTGGCTTTTCGCCGGCACGACTACAAGCGCGGCGACCCTCCTGCACCCATTTGTAGCCAGCCATCCCGAGGCGGTCTTTGTGGTGCGCACGGCGGTTGCGTCCAAGACGGCTGCCACCGCCAAACTCGCCGTCGGCGCCGCCCTTGGACAGCAGCTGTTTTCTGGCAACGACAGTGGCGGTCTTTCTGCCTCCACCCGCTTTGCCCTCAAGCCCAATCTGACCTGTCTCGGTGGTACCGCCACGACGGCAAGACTCGGGATCGTCACCGATCCCGACTTCGTCGAGGGCCTCATCGAGGGCATCAAGTCCGGTGGCGCTTCCGGTCGACAGATCTATATGCGCGAGGGCAACCTGCTCGCCGACGGCTACTGCCCCAGCAATGAGGCACTGGCGTGGTATGGGCCCATCGCAGAGCGCACCGGCGCCATGTTGACCCGCTTCGACAGTGGCCGCGACATGACGGCACGTGGTGTCGCTCGCGCCAACCTGGAAGAGGGCAGTGAAGTCATCTGGCGTGATGTCCCGGATGGCGTGATTTTCCGCCGCATCGGCTACCTGGCCCCCGTCAATGCCGATGATGCCTTCAATCTCAACATCGCCAAGTTCAAAGCCCACGGCATGGGGCTGACGCTGACCAGCAAGAACTGGCAGGGCACCAACATCAGCCCCTACGTGCACTACTGCAGTTCGGTTCCTGGACAGATCAACGATGGCCTGCCTAGAGACCACCTCAATCCGAACTACCGAGAAGACGTAACCGCCCTGCACCAACGCCATCTCGAGGGCGGCGTACCCCGCTGGGACCGTCCGGGAACGATCGACAACTGGAACAGTGGCGCCGGTATGGAGACGTGGGTGCAGAAGACGCTGGACAACCACGCGGCGTCGACACCGGGACTACACATCATCGAAGGCATCTTCGGGCGCGATGGCAACTGGATGGACGGCCCCCACGGCGGCGCCTCCAAGGATTTCATGACCAACGTTGTCATTTTTGGCGCCAACCCATTCCTGGTCGACATCATCGGCCACTGGATGGGTGGCCACGAACCGGGGAATGTGGGGCTTTTCCACAGCGCCCTGGACCGCGGTCTTGTGGATCGCCTCGATCCGAGCACGATTCCGTTGTACGACTGGAATGATGGGATTCCACAACTGTCCGACCTGCAGGATTTCACCCGCACGCCACTGCAGACTTATTATCTGCAGCGCGACTATGCCGGCCAGTCGGAGTCTCGTTGGCATCTGCTCGACGAACCCTTCCAATACCCGGTGGTCACCGCTGTTGCCGAGACCGAGAGTCGCCCTCAGGTCATGGCCCTGGGGCAGAACTATCCGAATCCATTCAATGCCCAGACCATGATTGAGTATCGCCTGCCGCGTGGCGGCAACGCTCGTGTCGAGATCTACGACAATATCGGTCAACGGATCACCGTCCTCGTAGACGGCACCCATGCCGCCGGCGCCCACACGGTGGGCTGGGACGCCCGCCATCAGGCCTCCGGAACGTACTACTATCGCCTGCTTACCAACGGCTTCCAGGAGACACGAAAGATGGTGCTGCTCCGCTGACGACGGAGGGACCGAAGAGGCGCATGATACTTGCCCTTGCTAGGCCCAGCAAAATCCAGGACCGAGTGGTAGAGCGACGGTACCGTGCGCCAACGACAGCGGCGAATCCTCGCTCAGCAGGCCGGTCTCCAGATACCAGGCATTTGGCAAGCAGGCCATCACATTGAGTTGTACCGGTCCACCCCCGTGTGAGGCGTAGGGGATGCGGAATGCATCGGCGAGGGCGCCGATCTGCAGCAGCGCCGTAGGTCCACCCGCCCGTCTCAAGTCGGGCTGCACGATATCCAGGGCCTCGCGCTTCAGAAAACGCGCGAAGTCAGCCGTGCTGTAAAGATTCTCCCCCGTGGCTACGGGGATGTCGAGGGCGTGGGCGAGGGCGGCGTAGCCGTCGATGTCATCCGCCGGTAGTGGTTCCTCCCACCACAGACAGCCCAGTTCCTCGAAGGCACGGCCCCGCGTGATGGCCTGGGCCGTGGACAGCGACTGGTTGGCATCGACCATGATGTCAACGTCGTCGCCGACGGCTTTGCGCACGCAGGCGACACGAGCGATGTCCTGCTTCAGGGTCGGATATCCCACCTTGATCTTCACCGCCAGAAATCCCTGTGCTACGGCCTCGGCACAGATCCGGGAGACTTCGTCGTCGTCGTAGTTCAACCAGCCCACCATGGCATAGGCCTTGATGCGTTCGTGTACGCCGCCCCAGAGCTGCCAGCAAGGAACTCCCCGGTACCGCCCGAGACAGTCCCAGATCGCCGTATCGATGGCGGCGATACCGAATGTCGCCAGTCCCGATGAACCGTGGTATCGGTCTCGCGCAGCATCTCCCGGTGCAGGCGGCGCACCATGACGGGGTCCTGCCCCAGCACCAGCGGCTTGAGTTCGTGCTCGATCAGTGCCGCCAGCGCATCCGGTGCGCCCGCAATACGGCCAAAGTTCGCCGAGCCTTCGCCGCTGACCCCCTCGTCGGTTCTCAGACAGACTTGCACCGACCCGGCGCCGGGCAGTTCCTGCAGGGCATCTGCAATCGGCGTGGGATTCGGAACTTGTCGAGCACCACCTCGGCCCAGTCGCGCCGCAGCAACAGATCCTCGAGGAAGGGCACGTAGCCACGCACCTGCCAGGCATTTTCGTACATGTGACCCACAAAGATCTGTGAGTACTGGCCGGCAGCATGGGCCTCGTGAGCCCTCTGTTTCATCGCCGCGTCCGACCAGTCGGTACGAGCGGGAATGGGATACGCTTCCAACTGTTCGAGCCGCGTCGCCGCCGCCATGGGACTGATGTATTCGGTGAAGTGGTAGAAGCCGTGGTCCACATGGCCGCAACCATGGGCATCGAGGGTAAAGCCCGCCTCGCCGTCTGTTCGATCCGGGTGGTAGACCGAATAGTCGGGTGCCACATAACCGTCGGGGGGCTGCAGGCCGGCACCGGCACCCGTGTCCATGTCGAAATGTTGCACCGGGTTCTGCCCCAGATGGGACGTCATCTTCTCCAGCATATGCGGCGTGTACGAGGCATGGCGTGGTACGCGGTCCACCTTCTGAAAGTTGGCGAACGCCAGAAACCGCTCTCTCTTCGTCATCTCTGCCTGCTCCTGTATCATGGTGCGCATCTGAGTGTAGCGACCTGCCCCTTCGGCACGCGCAGACGCAGGATGCGTCCCTTAACCGATCTCTGTGTGCCATCAGCCTGCCGCAGACTCGCGCTCCCCTGCCACGGATTCGCCAGGCGCAGGACGCCCCCGGCCAGACTCTCGATGCGCACCGTTCCCACCTGACCCCGCGTGCGTCGGGCGCCGAGCAGAAATGCACCGCCGGTGCGCACCTGGCGGAAGCCCACCTGTTGCCATTCCGTCGGGGCGCCGGCAAACAGATAGGTGACACCGCGACGCTCGTGCACAAGCAGTTCGTGCAGGGCGGCGACACAGGACATGCCGGCATCCATCTGCATGACCTCATGACGCTTGTCGAGCTCACCCATGGCGCGTCCTCCCATGAGCGACACGCCGGGGAAATCGATGTTGTGCAACGTGCCATGCCCCTGATTGGTGAATACACGACGCCAGATCTCGAGCCACAACACGGCAGCATCGGCGCTGCCCACACGGGTCTGGATCATGCTGGCCCAGGGCACACACCAGCCACTCCACAGGCCAGGGCCTTCTGCCAGCCAGCGCCGCAGGCTACGCTCCACAATACCGGCCGTGTCGGCGTCGTCGAGGTCGAGCACGTCGAAGGGCGCGATCGCCGCCAGGTGCGAATGATGCCGATGACTCTCTGCCAGTGGCGTACCCTCCCACAGGACGATTTCCTCGGCGCCTTCGGGACCCATGAGGCAGGCCTGTGGCAGACGCTCGAGGATGCACGACCAGATCGGTCGTGGCGTCTGCTTCAATACTGCCGCTGCCTCCAGCAGGTCTTCACACAATCGATGGATGCAGGCCAGTTGAAAGCTGGCGTCGCGCCCCCATGCATCCATGCTGGCGCCACGATACTCGGGTGACACGGAGACGGGCAATCTGTAGCCCTCGCCGTCCTCTTCTAACATTTCTTCGTAGACGCGCATCGCCCCCTGCATGAAGGGCCAGGCCACCTCCGCCAGGAAAGTGCGATCCGCGGTGTATCGGTAGTAGCGGTACATCATCTGCGCCACCCAGGCCGTGCACCCGTGGTCGACACTGCCAGTCCAGAAACCACCCATGCAGGTGCAGTGGTCGTCGACGGCGTGGGGCAACATCAGTCCATCATCGATGCCGAGGAAGACGCTCGCATTGTGCCGCAGCACGGGAGTCCAGCTGCTGATCATGTCGAACAGTGGCCGCAGGTGCTCGAGCCGATTGCCGTGGTAGGCCGGCCAGTAGCACATCTGCACGTTGATGTTGAAGTGATAGTCGCTGGACCAGGGCGGCATCTGATACTCCTCGATCCACGGTCCCTGCAGGGTTGCCGCCACACCCTCGGGCTGCGTCAGCCCGGCAAACTTGTACATGCCGTAGTCGTATAGAAAGGCGAGCTTGTCGTCCGGCAGATCGAGTTGGGCGGCGTCGCGCCAGTAGGCTTTCCACCAACGGGTGATGCGGCGGTGGAGCTTGTCCTGGCTGCCAGGCCAGCGCCCGGTGAGCAGCTCCACCGTCTCCTGCAGTACCGCTTTCTTGTTGTCGCCGCGGGTGACGCCCACCAGCAGCGATCGGCCCTCCCATCGGTAGCCGACACAGACGCCGGGATCGACAGGTAACATCTGAAACCAGCCGGCCGCAGCTGTCGTCGAGTAGTGTTGCGGCGGCTGGAAGGAGATCGCCGACAGTTCGTCACCCACCCACTTCCATGCGGGCAGCCGCTGCACCTTGGGCGCACCTAATCCGGGAGGCAGGCTCACACAGGCCAGGTCCGCGTCCATGTCGAGCAGCAGGCGCACGGCGTATGACTTCTTTCCCTGGCGCAGACGCACGGTGACAGTGCCGTCAGCCGTGTTCAGGGTACCCGTCGTCAACTCGACGCCACGCCCGAAGTCCAGTTGCAGCCGACCGATGGGGATGATGCTGGGTCGGCTCGGTACCCCCTCGGGCCGCTCGGTCTCTTCGAAGAGTTCACGCAAGCGCTCCTCGTCCTGCCCTTCGAGACACTCGCGGATGCCGCTGTAGGACTGCTTCTCCGTCCACGGCAGACCACCACGATGATCCCACAGGTCCGCCCGGCCCAGGGTCAGGCGCAGGACGCTGCCCTCCCCCCAGATCATCAGCCCCAACCGACCATTGCCCTGCAGCATCCCGGTATGGGTGCGCGGCAAGGGGAACTCCCATTCATATGTGCCAGGCATCATCATCCTTGCAGTTGTTATGCCAAGATCGCCGCCAGCCAATTGCCGGCAAAGGATATTGTCACGCAGGTGGCGTGCAGAATGCAAACCGGTACAATTTGATCATGGTGAATGACTGTGACCAAATCGACTGATATCAATCTTCTCGTCGTCTGCGGCGCCACTGCATCGGGCAAGACTCGCCTGGGGGTGGAACTGGCCAGGCGCTTTGGTGGCGAGATCCTCTCCGTCGATTCGCGCCAGGTCTACCGGGGCCTGGATATCGGCAGTGGCAAGGACCTCGACGAATACAACACCCCGCAGGGCCCGGTCCCCTATCATCTGATCGACATCGTCGACCCGCCTCAGGTCTACAGTCTGTGGAACTATCTCGGGGATTTCGACCGCGCCTTCATGGACATCAGCGACCGTGCCCACCTGCCTGTCGCCGTCGGCGGTACCGGTTTGTATCTGGAGGCGATCCTGCGCGGTTATGAGGTCCCGGAGAAGCCGGCGGATGAGCAGCTGCGGACCGAACTCATGCAGGAGTCCCATGCCACCCTCGAGCGGCGACTGCGGCAACTGGATCTTGCGCGGTACCGGGAACTGGACGCCAACACCAGCAAGCGCAGGTTGGTCCGTGCCCTCGAGGTTTCATTGGGAGTGGACGGGACCGAGCCGCATCGCGTCGCCGCTGTAAGTGCCAGTCTGCGTCCCCTGGTCCTGACCATCCGCTGGGACCGGGCACTACTGCGCGAGCGCGTAGCCACACGCCTGGACGAACGGCTTGCCGTCGGCATGGTCGAAGAAGTGCAGAGCCTGCTGGATGCCGGCGTCGGCATCGAGCGCCTGGACCGGCTGGGCATGGAGTTTCGCCACATCGGCCACCACCTGGTGGGCGACACGACGTACGAGCAGATGCGCACCGATCTGCTGCAGGCCATCGGCCAGCTGGTCAAACGCCAGGACACCTACTTCCGTGGCATGGAACGGCGTGGCACTCCCATGCACTGGCTCGATGGTGATGATCACACGGCGGCGATCGATATCGTCGAAAAAGCCTTGGCCCCATAGCCGAAGTTGGGTTTGCCCAGGGGTACCTGCCTCGTCATAATGACCCCTATCGGTACGCGCCGTAACATCGCCTCAGAATGAGGGTACATCACATGGGCAACCTGCATGCGGACAGAGAGATCCTGCGGCCACTCGCCGAACGCTACAGTGCCATCGCGCATCAGGACATACAGAGGCAGCGTATGGAGCGCTACTACCGGACGACGGGCCTGCAAGAGGTCCGACCGGTAGTTCTCATCGACGAAGTCCCCTGGGGTGAGATACGTGATGAGGCGTTGGTGAATCGCTGCGAGCTGCCAGAGTACCGGCAACTCGAGGGCTTGCTGCGCTGTGCCCTGTATCAGTGGGAGCACTTCCAGGTCGATAAGGTGATCGCACCCATCTTCCAGATCCCCAAGCACATCCACTCCACTGGCATCGGCATCGACGTGCAGGAGACCCAGATCAAGGGCGACACGGGAGCCTATATCGCGTCGCATGAATACGAGGATCAGCTGCAGACCGACCAGGATCTGGAGCAACTCACGTTGCCTGTCATCACCTATGACAGGGAGGCGACGGAGAGGGCCGCAGAACTTGCTGCCGACGTCTTTTCAGGACTGCTGGAGGCCGAGATCGTCGGCCACGTATTCCAGTACAACATCTGGGACCGGATATCATGCTTCCGCGGCGTCGAGAACCTGCTGCTGGATCTCGCCGTGCGTCCGGAATTCATGCACCGCACGGCGCGCAAATTCATGGAGATCGGCGCCGCCACGTTCAGGCAGTACGTCGAGTTGGGCCTGCTCAATACGAATCCACTCCTGCTGCACTGCACGCCCGCCTGTGCGCGCGAGTTGCCCGCCGGTGATTTTGACGGCACGCCAAGACCCGAGGACGCCTGGGGCCGATGTTCGGCGCAGATTTTCGCCGCCGTGTCACCCGCGATGCACGATGAATTCGACCTCGAATACAACCAGGAGATATTCGGCTCCTGCGGCCTGCTGTACTACGGGTGTTGTGAGCCCCTGGACACCAAGATCGACATCCTGCGGCAACGTTTCACGAATCTCCGCAAGGTCTCCATCACCCCCTGGGCTGACCCCGAGATCGCCGCCCGGAGCATGGGTAGCGACTACGTCATGTCCGCCAAGCCGAATCCGGCCTTTGTGGCGGGACCGACCTTTGAGCCGGAACCCGTGCAACAGGAGATCCATCGATACCTCGATGCGTGCCGGCGACATGGAACGACCTGTGAGTTCGTGCTCAAAGACGTCAGTACCATCGGCAACCAACCTTCGAATCTGACCCGGTGGGCACAGACCGTGGATGGTGTGATCGATCAGTATTTCTAGCCGGTGAGCAGCTGCCCGGCCTTCAGTCGTGAAAGTCGTGGATCGCGCGCACGATCTGCGGAAAGCTCTGACGCCAGTGGGACTGCGGCACATTCTCCGAGATCTGAATCTGGAACCTGCCGCTGTCACCCGCCTGCTCGAGCAGATCCATGGTTACCGCGTAGACCTGCTCTGGTGAGGCGAGGTGCACCGAGGCCGGGAAGTTGATCGCCACACGCATGTGCGGCCACATGGCTAGCGCCGCACCGGGGGATGTGTCGTTGTCGGGTGGGGGTGACAGCGAGTCGATACCGCTGATCTTCGACTCGCCGATGGCCTCGTAGAGTGGCGCCAGATCGCCGTCCATGTGCACATACACCGGCACGTCCACCAGGCTGGCCAGATCATTGTAGTCTGGCAGGCAGTACTGGCGGAACCAGCGTTCGCCGATCACCGGTGCCGTGATATTGTCAGGGATGTCCACGAAGTCGACATCGAGGTCGGCGATCACGCCGAAGACGTCCCGCTGGCGGCGCTGCAGGGCGGCAATGCAGGTCGCGACGCGTTCGGGTTCGTCCATCATGTGGCATACCAGATCATCGAGACTGACCCACTGAATCCACAACTGCTGAAAGGCGGTGCGCTCCACCCGCACCAGCGGCAGTCCGTCCTCCCCGAGTTCACGACGGGCACACGCGAGGGGCTCGACATCGGCGACGATCACCTCGTCATCGAGCCAGGCGGTGAGCACGTCGTAGTCGGGCGGCGTCTTGACGAAGTGCTCGGCCGTCCACGCCGTGTTGTAGGCAGGCTCGAAGAAGCGCTGTGATTGCATGATGCCTGCCGGCGTCTCGATCACCGTATGCTCACCCCGGAGACCATCACGCACGATGGGAGTCACCGTTCGCGTGCAGTTGGCGTGGTCGCGACGAAAGGGTGTCGTCCAGCGCAGCACACCCATTTCCTGGCGGCCGATGGTCGACCAGATCTCCTCATTGGGCGCCGCCAGGTGGTCGTATTGAACGAAGGGCACCCGGTCGACGGGCTCGCCGCGCACCAACGCCAGCATGCGTTCACGCATGGTCATGTCTGCCATCAGACGAATACCTCGTCGATCACCTGGCGACATGACTGCACCCACTGCCGGACTCGCTGCGGATCTCCCTCTACCGTCTCGACGTCCTTCAGCGTGATATCGACACAGCTGTCGCGACAGGCGATCAGGTCGTCGCGCAGCAACTGTCTCACCTGCACGTCATCGAGACCGTAGCCGACCATGTCCGTCGGACTCGGCCGATAGCTGAACACGTAGTCACGACCGATCTGCTCGGCGCAACGGCGCACGTCGGCGAAGGGCGACACGGCGATGCGCCGCAGGTTCGGGATCTGCCGCAGCATGTCGATCTTCTCCGTCAAGTCCTCGCAACAGCCATAGGCGACGAGGCCGAACTGCTCCATGATCGGCAGCTGATACTGCAGCAGGAATTCATCGTGCATGTCCGGTGACACGCCGGTGAACTCCTGCGCTGCCGTAAAACACCACAGTTGGCGCCGGTGCACCTGGTGCTGGTTGGCTGCTGGATCATCGAGCTCCTCGGCGTAGGCCATGGCCTGGTTGTAGTGACCACTCATACCGAGATCACCCGCCGCCTCGGACTGCTGCTGGGCCTGCGACACCCCGGCGGACATGAACCCCAGCAATTGGTGCAGCCATTGTGGTCGATCAATCATGTCCAGCATGAAATGTTCGATGCCCCGCAGATACCCCAGATCGGTGGACAGATCCGCCGCCCACGGCCAGTACGCCGGCCCTCGATCCATATCGACACCGATCAGATCTCCCAGACAGTCCTGTACGCGAGACAGTTTCTCCGCCGTTCTGGCCTCGTCGATCTCGTGTCGGGGTGATCGCAGCAGATCGACATCCTCGGGACGTCGGATCGGGTAGTCGACCTTGAACGAGCCGTACGCGTCGTCGGTGCGTCGGCGCTCGGCCTGCACCCCCCAGCCGCTACAGAGGTGCTCAGCCCGCACCGTCACCCACGGCTCGAAGACCGAGTCATCGTCGAGACTGTCCCAGAACAGATGGCGCCTGAAAAGTCCTCGTAGTGACGGTACAGAGGATCCTGGCACTGGGGTTGTGATTCAGACATCTCGTGCCAGGCGAAAGCCCGGATGTAGATCGGTGGTCTCGTGGCCTGCAGACTGTTGTGCCGACGCCACAGTTGTCGTCGCTGATCCTGCGCCGAATCCTGGCAGATGTCGACATAACGCCGCGCCAGGTCGCGTAGATAGTCACGCTCCTGCATGTGGGCCTCCTCCGCTCAGTGGCTGCACAGGGGCAGCAGGCTGTCATACATGCGCTTGGCCGCCACCGTCGGTGGCATCGCCCACAGCTCCTCGTCGAACATCTCGATCGAGAAGTACCCATCATACCCAAACTGTTCCAAGCGCCCGAAGATCTGGCCCAGGTCGAGGCAGCCTTCGCCCGGCAGGGCGCGGTCGGCGTTGCAGTTCGACAGCTCTCCGGGTTTGTCGGCCATGTCGTCCACGTGTACATGGCCGATGTACGGCACTGAATCCACATCGAGCATTTCGAGTTTGCTCGGTGTGCAGTGATAGTGGGCGGGATCGAAGAGCACGCCCACGTTGTCGGCACCCGAACGGCGCGCCACTTCAACCGCCGTGCGCACCGATTTGACGATGGGTGACCAGTTGAACTCGACACACAACTTGCCCCCCGTCGACTGTACCCGTTCACCCAACTCGGCGAAGGTGGCGGCGATAACCCCCACGGGGTCGGCCGCCTCCTGGGATGGTTCCGGTCCATCGGTCCCGAGTACGAGGGTGGAACCGCCGAGTTCGGCCAGCAACTGGCAGTTGGCGACGATGCGGTCATGGTTCTGTGTGCGTTGCTCGGCGGCACCGAAACAGAGGGCAGGGGTCTCGAATCCACCGATGCAGTCGAGATGATGTTGCCGCAGCAGCGCCACAACATCCTGTGATGTGTGGCCTGCATCGAGATAATCGTAGACATGTTTGAGGGTGAACTCTACATGGACGAATCCCGCCATTTCATAGGCGGCGAGGATGGTTTCCAGATCGTGGGTCCGGGTGGAGACCGAGTTGATCGCCAGCTGCGCCCTTTTCATTGGTGTTGTCCCTTCATGAGAACTGCCTCTCGTGCGACCTCAAGGTCTTCGAGGGCCTCCGGTGCGCGGCACAGACAGGTCGACTCCCCGTGCAGCAGTTGTACGAAATGTGTCGCCTGTTGGCGCATGGCTCCCACCCACGGCAATTGTGGTTCACTGGCAAGAGGCGTCTTGCCATCGCCAGGATCGGCGTATTCACGCACCCGACCTGGTCGATTGGATGCCAGTGGTGCGGGCAGGTCGATTTCGAGATAGCCACGCTCGAAGGCGACCAGCACCCGCTCCTGCCAGTCGATGCTGGTCCGATAGGGACTCATCTCGATGGCGCCGACGATGCCGGACTCGCTTTCGGTGGCCAACAGCACACCCTGACGGTCAGCAAAACTGATGCGGTAGGACTCGCCCATCAGGTGTCGCATGAGGTTGATCTGGTGGATATAGAAGTTCACCAGCGATTCGTAGGCCCTGGCAGTGGTCTCATCCATGTCCGGCGCCGGCGGGTCAGCCTCCAGCGGTGGCACGGCTTCACTTGACTGCACCAGATGCGTGAAGCCGCTGGCGATCCAATCTCCCCCGGGCATGAGAATGCGCACGTAGCGCATCGGTCCCAACTCGGCGCTCTGCCGCAACTGGCGGATGCGCTCCACCGCATGCAACACGGCGGGATCGGAGCGCTTGTGATACCCGAGCACGTGAACTCCCCCTGCCGCGACCAGCTCCTGCCCGACCTGGACTGATCTGGCCAGTGGCTTTTCCGACAACACGGGAATGCCGGTGTCGTACAGCTCGGGTAGCAGAACGCCATGACGAGAAAACGGTTGCGCCGCAACGATGCCATCCAACGCTTCAGCAGCCAGCATCTGGCGGTGATCGGCGTAGACCTTTGGCACCCCGTAGCGCGCGGCGACACGCGCCGCCAAGTCGGGACGCACCTCGGCGAGGGCAACGACTTCACAGCCCTCCAGATCGGTGTAATTGAGCAGATGGGCGCACTGGCCCATGTTGCCGACGCCAACAAAACCTAAACGCTTTGCTGCTGTCATCTGGCTCTCCGAGGTCCGAAACGATTCAGTGCAAACGGTTGAAAGCCGACCTTGCCTGCCGGTGAGTTCTTCTTGAGCCCAAAGCGACGCATCGCCGCATTTTCGAAGCCTGGGTCTGCCACGACGGAGTGGCCGTCGAAGCCCAGCTGCCGCCACTGCGTCCACGTCATTCCTGCCATGCCCAGTCTCTTGCCGCGCAGGTCGAAGTAGAGATTGTGATCCCATGTGAGGCTGGCGGCATCCACCTGTCCCACATTGGGAGGCGCAAAAAGCACGCCGCTGTCGAAAAGCACGATGTTGTGGGCGAAACAGAACGAGCGGTGCTGCTCGATGCAACTGAGACTCACCTGACCATCACCACCAAAGGCGAAGATGTTGTTGCGCACGATGTTGTTGCCGCCATAGTGCTGGTTGAACAGGGCGCGATTGCAGTCGTGGACGAGATTGCTCTCCACCAGCACGTCACTGCTACCCTCGTCGGGGTAGATCCCCCAACCACCGTAGGTGCGTGACTGCACATGATGAATGTGGTTGTAGCGCAAGCGCGTGCCTTGCTGCGGCCCGAGGGTGTAGATCCCACCCATGTCGCTGAGATAGCCAGCACCGATGTCGTGGATGTGATTGTGCTCGATGATGTTCCCCTGATTGTGGCACTGCTCGTACCCCCAGTGCCAGCCGACGGAGATGCCTGTGTAGCGGATGTCGTGGATGTGGTTATGGATGACCTTGTTGGCGCCGGAGTTGCCGATCAGCACACCCGTTGCGCTGTAGAACACACGACCGCAGGCGGAGATCTCGCAGTCACTGACCGTCGTGCGCTGCGTACCGTGCCAGGCTTTGACAGCACCGGCCCCGAGATCGTCGAAGGTGCAGTCGGCGATGATCGTGTCGCGACTGGTGCCGAGGGTTTCGATGCCCCAGGTGCCCAGATGGGTGAAGGCGCAGCCATGGAAGCCGATGCGGATGGCGTCGATCACCTGCACCGCCGCCGGCACCATTCGCGCCGCCTGCTCGCAACCTGACAGCGGCGCGGTGTACGACCATTCGGTATGGCTGAAGCGGATTCCCTCAAAGCGGATGTACTCGGGTAGGCGATCCTTCTCCGGGTCGCCAGCTACAGTCAATAGTTTCGGCAGCAGAGGTACGACAAACCGCGTGTTGTCCAGCCTCTCGCACTTCTTCGGCACGTACGTGAGCCGGCCCGTGTCTCGGTCGAGATACCACTCACCCGGTTTGCCGAGCGCCTCGTAGACGTTCTCGACGAAATAGGCTGACCCCGAACTGCCATCCGCGCTCAGACCGCTGGTGCTGAAACGATCGAAGGTGACGAGGCGCTGCTTCAGATCGACAGACTTGAGCCAGAGTCGCGACTCGATCCACACCTGCAGCAGGACCAGTTCCACGTCACCGAGATTGTGCCAGTTGTCGATGTCCCCCGCGTGGAAATGGAACCGGTCGTTATAACCCGTTTTCCAGCTGTCGGCCTTGGGACCGGGCGCCAGGTTGGCGATGGTGGAAAGTTCCGCCTGCGATCCGCGCGGCGATGGCCATCGCGGACGCTGACGTCGTTCGTCGTTGACGAAGAGTTGGCGGAAGTAGAGTTCGCCGCGTGCGACGGCGGGGATGTCCGTCACCCACACGGTCTTGCCCTTCAGTGTCTGTTTGCTGAAACCGCCGATCTCCATGCCACCGCTGAGCACTGGCAACTCGTCCTTGTACGCCGCGATGATCAACGGCTTGTCGGCGCCGACGCGACAGTTGCCCCTGATCTTTGCCGGTTCCATACCACTGTCGCGATGGTCCAGCTCCAGGGGTTTGTCGAGGAAGTAGGTGCCATCCCGCAGCCGGATTCGCACTGGCCTGTGAGGGCGGACCCGGCGCAGGGCACGCGCCGCCCGCAGCGCCTTGGGGATGGTCGCGAAAGGGCCATCAGTGCGCGACTCAGACACCGTGGCACGCTGCCCCGACCAGCGGTCATCTCCGGCAGGTGCAACGAACAGTTCGTGGTAATCAGACACGGTCCATGGCCTCATCGACCGCCTGGCGAGCCAGTTCCACCCAGCGCGGCAGGCGCTCGGGATGTTCGCACAAGGTGTGCACGTCCTTCATGATCAGTTCGACCCGGCAGTCACGAGCGACAGACAGCGTCTGCCGCAGGTCATCCAGAATTGCCGCCTCATCGAAGACTTCGGTGCTGATCAATGTCGGATTCTGTTTGCGGCTGAACACGAGATCCGTCCCGAGCACCGCCGCCATGGTCTCCTCGTCGGCCCATGGCGACACCGACACCCGCGCCAGATTCGGCAACTGCGTGAGCACATCGATACGGTTGTGTACCGGTTCGCAGCAGCCGTAGTAGACCTTGCCGAAGCGCGCGGCGAGATCCCGCTGATAGGGGAAGATGAACTCGGCGAACTGCTCGGGGCCGACCCCGACGGTCTCCTGTGACTCGAGCAGCACCCACTGGTCTGTGGTCTGCACATCTGCTGCCTCCGGTCGCGCCAGATCACGCGTGTACCCCATGCTGCCGGAGCCGACGTAGTCGTTCTCATCGTTACGGCAGAGCAACCCCTCGGCCTGCAGCCACTCGGCAAAGGCCAGGGCGTCGTCACGGAGAAAGGCCATGAGCGCGTGTAGGCCGTCGGGCTGGTCGTACATGGACAGCATCAGATTCTCGAGGCCGATGAGCTCGATCGCCGTCCACGTCATGCCCAGGGTCCACCAGAAGCCGCCGCGGATCTCGATGGCCAGCAGATCGCCGAAGACGCCCTCCAGGCGTTCCACCTCGGCATGCGTTGCCTGTCGATCGACGGAGAAGGTGCGTGGCTGCAGACGGTGCAGGTCGGCCTCCAGATCGGCAATCGGTGCGTCCCAGCGCCGGGCCCCGAGAGGGCCGTCGAACTTGGCGTGGTGCTGCACGACCTGTACGCCGTGGTCACTGGCCGTCACCTGCCAACCCGTGCACAGCCGGGGCTCGACCACATGGTCGTCCTGCAGCACGTCGAACTGGTAAATCTGGACGCGCAGGCTGCGCTCGATCCCACGTGCCCATTCCGAGACACAGACCAGGTCGGCGTCGACTACGGGTCGCGCCCGATCTCGCAGGCCCCCACTCTCGGCCAGCACCATAGGCCGGCCGTCGCTGCCGGCGTCATGGTTGTACCAGGCCAGCCGACGTTCCAGGTTGGCGCGGTCCTCGGCGATCGCCCGTATGCGCGCCGCCAGGCGGCGCAGGCAGTCGAGGTCGCCGGGGGCGAGGATGGTGCCGTCCGGCGTATGCACGGGGTGCGTTGCGGTAGCGGTCATAGCGTGCCTTGCCGTGCCGTCTGCAGATATGCGAGGAAATTCTCCGGTGGTGTGCCGGGCAACACAGCGTCCGCCGTCGAGTGGATGTGCGCCTGGCCACGGGTGGCGGCAACCATCTGCCGTGTCGTCTCGGTAATCTCCTCGACACTGCCATCGCGCAGCAGCCCCAGATCGAGATTGCCCTTGGTGCACGAACCGGGACGCAGCCGGGCCCGTGCCGCGGCCAGCTCGTTGTCCCCCGCCGGCGGTGGCGCCACCGTTTCCAGGACGTCCGCCTCGATGCGGTCAAAGTCGCCGGCGTCAAAGAAATGCTGCGTGCGCCCGCAGTTGTGATACCAGAACAGACCGCCCCGATCATGCGTCCAGGCGGCATAGTCGCGCAGACAGGGCACATCCATGGCGGCGAACAGTTCCGGCGAGGTCATCTCCAACCCGAGCCCGGAAGCACTCATGAAATCGAAGCCCTCCTGCAGAGCGAGGGTAAAGATGAACAGAGACGCCTCGTAGACGGCAGCCATGCTGCGGCGATAGGTCGCCTCGAAGTCGTGCCAATGCAGAAACCACGTTGCCTGGCCCACCTGGTGGGCGAGCCAGTATGGATTTACGTGACCGATGACGATGACACCGTCATCCCCAACCTTGTGGCGCCACTGGCGGAAGAACTCGCGAATCTGCGCCTCGCGTTTTGCGACATCGGCGCACGCCGCCTGGAAATAACCATGATCGACTTCGGTCTGTACCGGGAAACTGGCTTCGGTGCTGCCCATGGCCAGGCCACGAGGCAAACATTTCGTCCAGGTGCCGGCGGCGGTGGGCAGCAGGTAACGCACGGTGTCGCTGTCGCTACCTGCTTCGTCGACAACCCATGGGAAGATGAACTGAGTGCAGCCCACCATGAACATGGGCTCGTAGTCCACGGCACGACTCAGAGCGATCTCGTCAGCCACTGCATCACCCGTGGGCCGCAGGCCGAGATAACTCAGCGTATTTGCCAGTACATCAGGTTTGGGCAGAAAGGGCGAGACCACGGGTCGATGCGCGGTGGGTGACCGTACGTAGTCGAGGAAGCGCCGACGCGCCGTGCCTGCTGCCGCCTCGGTGCCAGCACCGGCTGCAGCCGCCACACTTTGGCGCCCCAGGCGGGAAACATGTGACTCGTTCATGCGTACACCATCATGCCACCTGCGCCACTCTCATCACCTGTTCTGCCTGCACGACGCTGTCGCAGTGCAGGCTCAACATGAACCGCTGCAGTCGGGGGCCGAATTCCCCCTTGAGACGACGCACGGCCTCGACACCGTCGTCGCCACTGCCGACACCGAGCAGGATCACCCGCTTGCCGGCATCGACGATACGGTGGTAGAGAGGCCACCAGCGACGATCGGCAACCGGCTCGGTACCAGCCCCTGGTGTCCACTGGATCATGTCGATACCGTCCACCGACAGCAGTGCATCGAGGTGCTCCACCGCACCGGGGCCGTCCCAGTGATACATGCAGTAATCGAGACGTGTTGTCATCTGCTCGAGCACAGGAACCATAAACTGGCGGAACATCTGAGGCGAGATCATGGCCGAAAAATCGCACTGCAGCTTCGCCATGCGTCCCGGCGCCCAGGCCCAGAAATGGCTGCCACCGCGGTCGTCCCGCAGCAGGTCGTAGAGCTGGTCGTAACACTCGAAGTAGCGCTCGGTGATCGTTGCCAGGCTCTGCTGCACCCAGTCGGGTCGTCGGATCAAGTCGACGAGCAGCGCCTCGGTACCACGCATCGCCGCCAGCGTATCCAGGCCCTCGATAAGGTCGGGAAAACTGGTAAGGAAGCGGCCACCGCCATGGTCCCGTTGCGCCCGCGCCAGGCGCAAGGTGAAATCCCAATAGAAATTGCCGGGCGCCAGTTCGAAGTGGGCCGTCTCGGGCGCCGCAATGCAGGGGTGGAACCAGACGGTACCCGGCATCTCCTCACCGCGACATCCGAGGTAGAGGGCCAGGCAATTGGGCCCCAGGTCGGGTGCGACACAGGGCACCGCCTCGGCCAGATAATGGCGCCCGACGCAGCTGCCGAGAGCCAGGTGCAGTCGGTAGTCGAAATCACGGGTGGAGTAGTCGGTGACCCAGCCATCCGGCTCGGGCACCGACAAGATGTCCTCGGCAGGCACATCCCGTGGCGCCGTCAGTTGCAGCGCCGGGCGCCCGAGCTCGCCCCCGCCCCACCAGTGGCTGAGACGATCCCGAACCGCATCGAAATCGGGTCGGTAGCGCAGGCCTGTCACGTCGACCCTCGGGCCAGCACGGTATCGACCATGGCTTCGTACTGCGGATAACAGATCTCGCCCGCGCCGCGGATGTACGGTGAAGCCGAGGCCGAAACGATCAGACCGCCAGTGATGAAGGCGTCATCGATGAGCACCTCCACCTCCTCTCGAATCTCCTCGGGTGTGGCCTCGTAGAGCCGGTGGATCTGCAGATTCCCCTCCAGGCATATGCCTGCACCCGCCCGCCGACGGGCCTCGCGCGCCGAAATGTCGCCCATGGGTGGCGGTTCGATGGGGTGCAGGACGTCGGCACCCATCGCCAGAAAGCCGTCGAAGACGCGAGCCACGGGGCCGTGGCAGTGCACGTGGACCCGACCGCCGGCATCGTGGATCCGCTCGATGATGGGCCGGTCGTAGCGCACGTTGAAGTCATCGAAATCCACCGGACCGTGCAGGGGGGGCACCACGTACTCCTGTCCAAGGATTGAGAAGAAGGGTCCCACGCCCGCCGTCAGCAGAACATCCAGACGTCGCAAAAGCAGGCGCTGCTGACGGGCACACAATGCGTGCAGCAGGTCACGGTCCGTGATCGACAGGAGGGCGAAAGTCTCGGAGCCGCACAACTCGGCGACGAAGCCGGCGGGATTGAAGCCGAGATGCGCTTCGGCGATACCGGCGTCCCCCACATCGTTATCAGCAGCGAAGAATGGACCGATATCGTCAGCCACATCGGGCAGGGGGAGCGACAGGTAGCGCTGAGCCGCTTCGGGCCCGTCGACGAAGAAGCGTTCGTGCAGCCCGGGCTGACCCTGACGGCTGACCAGGCGGGTAGCCATGAGATCGCCAGCGGGGGTGTGCAGCACGCTGATGCGACGATCCCAATCGGGGCTGTGTGGTTCCACGCACGTATCGATGTCTGCGGCAGCGTCGAGTGAGGAGCTCGGCCAGATCGCCTTGAGTTCGGTGCGCTCGCGCAGCAGAGCACGCAGTCGGTCATACGTCGGATCGGCGGCGGGAATACCGGTGCGACTGTAGACTGCGGGACGGTCTACGGATTCCCCGCGGTACAGGCGTTCGAGTCGTTCGCGTCGCGTCATCCATTCCCCTCATCGTCGTATGCCAGGCTAGTTTGACAACGTACAGGATCCACTGTCGAGGGGCGAGCGGTTTCCGCCTTGCCTGCCCCTGGGGACCTCGGTATGATGACGGTGTGAGGAGGGAGACCTGTCGTGACGTATCTGTTCGATTGGGTGGGGCCGTATGGACCGACGGCTTGGGACGACGTGCCACTACGCACGCCCGAGCCATATGGCGAACATCTGCGCCCGCTGTACAACCTGCAGCAGGACGTGGCCCGCATCGACGATCTCGCCACCACCGAGCCCGTCGACCAGTGGAAATCCCTGTGGCTGGATCTGGCCCGCTCTCTGGCCGGTCGCGTCGAGCGTTTTGCCCTCGTCGCCGGGGATGGCGGCAACCTGGCCGGCGTGCTGCGCTTTCTCCCAAAGCGCTACTCCCTCCCACGCGCTGGCGCCTGGGACCCAAGCGCGCATGGCCGTGACCCTGGCAACGACGTGTTGTGGCTTGGCGCCGCCGCCGTGGATATGCGTGGCTACGAGGAGCGCCTGCCCCTCCATCTGCTCGACCACGTCATCGACGAAGCGCGGCGACTCGGCTTCAAACGCTTGCAGGCGCTGGCCTGGAGCGATGTCCCCGTGTATGCCCTGTGGGGGCAATCCTTCCCATGGATGGTGTACGAAGCGGCAGGCTTTCGGCGCATCGCCGAGACTGATGGCAGCCAGTTGCAGGCCCTGCCCGACATGATCGCCGGCCACCATGGTGGTCTGGTCCGTGACCTGGCCAGCACCCAGCTCGAGAGTGCGGGCCTGACGATGGCACAAGCTGAAGCCTTCGCCATCGTCGAGCGCTGCCTGTCATGATCCGCGACCTCTGCGACCCGGGCGCCAAGGATGTGCTGGCGCGTCACGGACGCTACTGGCGCAATGGCCAGTTCACCCCTGAGCCCTGGCACCCGACGGCCACCTTTGCGCCTGCTGGCGGCGGCGACAGCCGTCCTCTGTTCCAGTTGAGTCGGGCGGCACCCATGGTCGACACACCCGATCCTCATACCCTCCAACCACCGCCCCTGTTGGACGGCAAAACCTTCCGTGAGCGTGTCGAGCGCGACTACGACACGCACGGCCTGCTCGACGGCGATTACTTTCGGGTCCTCGGTACCGGCATCGCCAGTGAGGTCTTTGTCGGTTGCCAGATCAAGGTGCGCGGCGGCACGCACTGGGCGGAGAACTGCTTCACCGATTTCCGCCAACTCGACAACGTCAACGTGCGCGACACCATCTGGTATCGACGCCTGATCGATAATACCCGTCGCGCCGTGGACAGCGTCGAGGCAGATCGGTATCCCTTCGGCTGTTGCGCCTTTCGCGGTCCTGTCGACATGGTCGAAGCGATGATGGGTGGTGCAGCGATGTGCGAGGCCGCCGTCGACGACCCGGAGGGACTGAAACATCTGCTGGCACGTATCACCGACATCATTATCGACGTCGGTCAGGCGCATGCGGCGCTGCTGCCCCCTTGCGCCGGTGGCAGCTTCAATTCTTACCGCATCTGGACACCGGGCCGGACCGTCACCTTCACCCTCGATGGCGCCTGCCTGTTCTCCCCCGCGCACTACGAACAACTGTTCCTGCCCTTCGACCAGCGTCTGTGCGAGGCCTTCGAGACGCCCTTCGTGCACCTGCACGCCGCGGCGCGCCAACACTTCCAGGCGTGGACGGAGATCCCCTCGCTGGGCCTGCAGTGCGTCATCGACCAGGCCTTTCTACCAGAAGGGCACAACCAGCCCATCGGCCCGCAGATCCCGGATCTGATGGAAGCCTTCAGCCATATACGCCAGCAGAAATCACTCATGCTCTACGGCTACTGGACCGAGGCCTGGCTGCGCGCCGTACTCGAGGGGTTGCCGGTATCCGGATGTGCCATCACAGGCATGACCGAAGATCCCGAGAGCCTACATCGTGCGCTTTTGACGGACTGATCGCAAACGAGACTGGAGCTAGAGGATGGTGCGGCGAGAACATGGCAAGGTGCCGATCTTGCCCGTCCCCGAACACCTCGGTATGCTGAATATGAGCCGAAGGTCGCCAGACACCCAACAAGGAGCCCCAGAAAATTGAGCACTTCTGGTGAAGTGGAATCGGGGGACCACCGGCTTCCCCGATTCTACTGAGTTCCACTCTTACTACCTTGGCGGGTTACCAGAGAATCGATTCAGGCGGCAAGCCCGAAAACTCCCATGGTCATAGGTCGGCCAACAGTTCAGCTAGACGGCCGGTACCCTGTACACGCACGATCCACGGAATCTACAGAAACACCGTCAGCTCCAGGAGAGACCAGCGAGGTGGGTTTCCCAGAAGAGAGGCCGTTATGGGTACTGCGATTTTCGTAACAACGGACGACGGGAACATCGCCCCGCTTTCCGTTCGTCGATTCACGAGCGAGTCCGAGCTGGACGATTGTCTCGCAGCGCACCCCGAAGTACTGGCCACCGCTCTCGGCAACGATCAGGCGCCGCTGCGCCTGCTTCTGGTAGCAAGGCAGGCACCAGTCGATGATCGTGACGCCGGGCGCGTTGGCCGGTGGACCGCCGACCTGCTTTACCTCGACCAGGCCGGCGTCAT